>Ga0187217_1000052_pt1 | contig 38172 bp, 50 predicted proteins | sample 15SPOviralmetaG_FD_130165 | JGI IMG/M metagenome (GOLD analysis project Ga0187217, IMG submission 130165) | Marine viral communities from the oligotrophic San Pedro Time Series (SPOT) site, San Pedro Channel, CA, USA - 15 SPOT_SRF_2010-09-15... | ecosystem: Environmental > Aquatic > Marine >... | reverse complement strand
TCTCGAAAGATCGGGACGTGCTTCAACAATAATATTGTGAGGAGGTAGTGCCTCATTTACGAAGTGTAGTGTGTCACCTGCTGAGATTGTAATCTCATTAGGTTCAAATGCTAGGTTGCCCCCAGCACCCATGACAACATCAACGGCAAAGACTGGTGCTGCCATGAACATGACACCCAGCAAACAAATCAAACTAAGAAATTTTCTCATCTTTTTTCGGTAATGTAGGAGTTTTATCTTCATCCTTTTTCTTGGAGGGCATCACTCCAAAAGTGGCTAAGGTTCCAGTGAACACACTGGCGATAAAAGTTGGATCAATATTTTTCTGACGAATACCAGGAACAGTTACATAGTTAAGGGTCAGAATTGCTGCTGACCATCCAAGTATAATAACTCGGACGAGAGTTGATACACCCTCATCCGCCCACTCAAATTTGTTGTCCTTCTTGGTTTCCTCTTTCTTTGGGTTATCCATAGAGAAGAAGTAACTTCACCTATTTATGAAGTAGATCATTACCAATACATAAAAAGTCAATATCTTTTTTACTAAACAACTCCTTCGCTTCCCAGAAACTAGATGCGATAGGACTACCACCTAAATTTAGTGAGGTATTGAGCAGTACACTGTCACCTGTGATGTCTTTATATGCTCGCAATAGTCTGGCATAGCAGTCATCACCTTCAACAGTTTGGATCCTACATGTACCATCGACATGTGTGACAGATGTCAGGTCATTATCAGTAACATTTACAGAAACATTCATCCAAGGCATATTTGCACCGTCAGGTACATCAAAGTGCCTTGGAGCGTCTTCTCGTAGGACTGAGGCACCATAAGGACGGAAGTGTTCTCTATGCTTAACCTTACTATTCAGCACATCTTTGATGTTTTCACACCTAGGATTAACAAGAATGCTCCTATGACCCAATGCACGAGGTCCGATCTCACCATGACCCTGATACCAAGCAACAATATTACCTACTGCTAACTCTTCTGCAACTATTTTGATAGTCTCATCACTGACTTCCTCAGGTGCTTCATCATCCTGCCAGAATGGGAACCCAGTAGCATCAAACTCCTCTGTATGGAAGCGTCTTCTAAGGAATTCTACTGCTCCTAAGGACAATCCACAGTCATTTGAATGTGGAATAGTAGAAATCTGTTGTCCAGTCTGTGTAATGCGTCCATTGAACACACAGTTCAGTGCTACACCACCTGTATATCCTACTTCATCATCACCATTACCCACATATTCTGCTAGTTTATTTGCTGTTGCCTCATGAACAGTACGTAACCAATTGATATCAAAATTATTATCCCACTTCCTAGTCCACTGATCATAGTTCCAGATATTTTTCACCCTACTGATAGGGAACTGATCCAGGAACTTCGCATATTCTGTATCAATGATACCATATGCTGCTAGTCCCATGATCTTACCAGCAAGATCTAGACCATGTGGAGTGTTATCTGTAAGACCAAGAGCAGCACCCACCTTTGCCATCTCAATACCAATAGATCCTGTGATATCTACATCATGAGACAGTTCTAAGTTGTCACCTAAGAACAGAGAATGGGACCTTCTGTTACTACCATACCCATCGAACACATAGTTAGTGTATGGAATGCCTACTGGCCATTGTGAAAGTACATGTGCCCAGTGGTGATCGATTGCAAACGTTTTACAAGGCAATCCGATATCTATCTCACGATAGAGTTCACCCTCATCAAAGGTTACTTGATCGCTAACAATACAAAGGGCATCAACTTCGTTGATATGCACACCCAACTCATCAGTAAGGTCTTGCCACTGCCATGTATTGTCTAGTCCATGATGCTTTATATGAAAATATCTCTCCGTAGAGAGATACTTTACTTTGGTTCCATCGGTATAGGTGATGTTGGAATCGTGATCCTCAACTCTCAATCCAATAAATTTCATTAATAATCAATCAGTTGTGTTCCTTGTTCCACTTCTTACGAACTCTTTTGAGTTCTTTCAACTCTAACTTGATGTTAGCATAAGCAGTTTCAGCATCAAGTTTCTTTGCCATTTCCATGGCACAGATCATACCAACTCTTGTTCCGAAGAGTTGGATTGCTTTATCATAACAATCCATATCCTCATACATGGGTCAGGTGTCAACAGTTACTTTCTTCTTACCGATGTTGTACTTACTTTCCAACGTCCACTCTTGCTTATCTTTGTAGGACAGAACTTTGATTTGATTCAAAGGTGCAATCTCTACTAGTTCATCCGCTTGAAAATTAACTAGTCCCCAATCAAACAGAAGTTTAGCAATGCGATTCCTTCTTTCGATATCGTTCTTAGTAATGTTCGCTGGTTTACCATCCAGAGCGAACAGTTCTTTAAAATGAACAATGTAATACTTACCTTTCTTATGCAGAATATGACATGACTGGTAGAGTTTACGATCCTTGCGAGATGCAACACCAATTCTAGTTAGAGTTTCACGCACTTTTAAGAAATCATCTGGTTCTTTAAGTGCCACTTCCAACATCATATCCTGAGACCACGAGATCTCTTCACTAGTCATCTTGAATTTCCTCCAACATTTAATTTAGTTTTGATGACTTCCAACTGATCTTTGTTGAGCAGTTTCAGGGCATCTCTCGCCTTGTCGGTGCTATATCCGTAGAACTGTTTTACTAGTTCTAGATCATCTTCTGCCGTGTATTTGTTCCAAGGCGCAAAGCGTTTGGATTTCCTAATACTATGTAGGTAAAAATTATATTGCATATCATTATCCAGATCATACAACATATTCATCTGATTTACATGGAGAATACAATCAAGATGACCAGCAAGACACTTACTAACGACATAAGATGGATACTTTGCCATGGCACGTTCATCTTCATGAAGGTTACCTTGCTTCAAGTTGATACCATTGAGGTAGTCTTTCAGTTGATACTCAAATTCTTTACTCATTAGAAGAACTGTTCAAGTGTATTAGGGGTTGGGTTGTAACTAGTGATGAGAAGTTCAGACTTCTTGTTGTTTGCTCTGTGCTTCATACCATATGTAAGTTTGAAGTATCTCTGATGATGTTCACTGAACATACTTTCAATCTCTTTGTCTACATTATAGGTGACCATCCACTCACTCTTAGATTCCTTAGTCAGTTTAGCAAACCTTTCATGATCAAAGTTCTTATGCATCTCAGCATTGGTACCATATAGAAAAGAATTAATTCTGTATGGAGGATCTAGAAAGACAAAGGTATCTGAATCACCATCTAGTAGTTCGGAGTAATCTAGATTAGTGATACGCCAGTGTGCAATCAGATCTTGATAGTTTTTTAGATTCGCTGCTCCTCGCTTGGTGAAGTTTTGAATTGATGCACTCTGTGAGAATGAAGAGTTCTCAGTCAACCCTGAGTAAGAGCACTTATTAAGAACCCAAAATAGAACAGCTTGACGAAAAGGATCGGCGTCGGATATTTCCTCTTTGCTTCTATTAAACAACTCCTTAGCAAGGTCAGGTGTAGGGTTCTCTTCTTTAATCGCATAGCATACATCAGACAGTAGGTCACCTTGATCCCTGAGTGCTACCCAGAAATTGTAGAGATAAGTATATTTGTCATTAATCCAGACAGGGATCTCAGGATACAACTGAGACATGTATATTGCCATAGAACCGCCACCCACAAATGGTTCTCTGTACTCATTAAATTTAGCAGGGCACCAGGGTTCTAGTTGTGTAACTGCTCTCGACTTACCACCAGGATATCTGAGAGGGGTCTTCAATAGTTTCATACTGTTGACTCAATAAGATTATAAAGTTGGGATGCAAAGTCTCCCTTATCAATTGGTGTGACATTCTTTGCCAAGAAAGTCAGATCATCTGTATGCACTCGGAACTTAACGGAGTCATCCTTCAAAGTAACATGCTTCATACAAGCATCCCAAGTACAGATAGCAACTGTGTATGTTGCTGTGTCCCACAATAGCATGTAGTCAAAGGTTTTTTCAGGTACACCTGTGTTATTACCTTGAAAATTCTTCAAGGTAATTTCTGATGTCCATGGTATCCTCTTACAAAATAAATTATCCTTACCCTTAGACTCATAGCGAAGTCCATCTTCTAATCCAAGGAAGTCCTGACCAATAGCAGTTGCTCCGACATAATTCAACTGACCACCACTGTACTTAGCAATAGAAATCTCTTGGACTTCTGCTCTGAGTGGTCTAGTTTGTCGCCGCTTCAACCCATCAGTAGACTTCACAACTCCAAAGATAGATGGAAAATCAAATCGTGTAGGGTCAATCATAATACGTTGATGTTTGCCATAGGGACACCTTGTGGACCAGCGTTGACAGGACCATGGGGTAATGAGTTGAAAGACATAGTATAGCGGTCTTTTTTACCAGAGTGAGGATTGCTATAATGTCTTAACCATCCAGGGAAGATAAGAAGTTTACCAGGTTCCGCCGTGATACGTTCCTCAGGTCCGTCGAAGAAGTCGCGAGTAATCTCTAAGGTATCAAGATTACGGATATCAACAGGGTCATGGAAGACAGTATCACTACCTTCGGTGAAATAATATACACCAGAGAGATAAGAATAGTTATGACGATGGAGAGGATGACCAGCACCTGATTGAGGTGGTGCCCAATTTGCCCATGATAAAGAGATACGTAGTTCTTCTACTTGAAGTGCAAGATCACAACGAATATAATCTAGACAGTCATGAAAGAACCCTGTCATCTCTTGCATAGGTTCATCTTTATGCAAATCACCTTTACTAGTACGAACACCAGCAGGGAAATTATACATTTGCATGTTCAAAGTTTTGATATATTCCAGTGCCTGATCAGACATTGCCATGTCATCACCTTCTAAACGAAACTCATAGACTCTCGTAGGGAATAACTCATGGGTCTTTATCATTTAAACTCACACCTCATCATGATCTCAGTCATGAATGCTACGAGGTTGATCTCCTGATCCATGACAAAGTTTGCTTTGTATTGGTACTCACCGATAACAAGAACTGCTTCGGGAATACTCTTTGGTTGTAAGTATGTATAGAGGGAATCATACACCTTTCTCATGACAGCATGAGGTTCGTTGTCCATATTAGCAACAACCCACTTCTTAACGTCAGTAAACTTACGACCCTTCAAGTGACTCATAAGATCTGACATAGCAATATCAGAGAGTTGTCCTAGGATACCTGTATCGATCTTACCCTTAGAGGAGTAACGTTGCAGTTCATTGATCGTGCGTCGGAAGTCAGGGAAGTGCTTCATCACAACTTCGCGAAGCACTGACATCTCAAACTCGATGCCTTCCTCTGCCATGATGGTGTGAACACGCTTGAAGAAAGCAGCACCAAGTTGTGCTTTCTCTTTACCTTTCACATTAAACTCCACCACAGTGCAGCGAGAGTGCAGTGGTTGAGCAATCTTGTTCTTGTAGTTACAGGTGAAGATGAAACGACAGGTGTTCTGGAACTCTTCGATGAACCCCCTCAGAAGCATTTGCACATCCTGAGTGGTGTTGTCTGCCTCATCGATAATAAGCACCTTGTGACGTGCCTCAGAGGTCAGAGAGACAGTGGAAACGAATGCCTTGGCACGATTCCTTACCGTGTCCAGGAAACGTCCCTCATCAGATCCATTGATCACATAGTAGTCAGCACCCAGTTCATTACACAGTGCCTTAGCAATAGTAGTCTTACCAATACCAGCAGGACCAGCAAGCAGCATGTTAGGGATCTCACCCTTGTCAAGGAAACCCTTGAACATGGTCGCAGTCTCCTCTGGAAGGATACAATCATCAACCGTCTGAGGACGATACTTTTCTACCCAAAGGAAATCATTCATAATTTAGTGTCAAACCCAGTCAGGTTTACGATGTGGAAGTTTAATATAGTTATCTGCTACCCATGGTTTAGATGCAATATACATTTTGTATGCATCGATGGTAGAGATACTAGTGTCAAGTTTGTACTCATCAGGCATTGCTCTGACGAATGGTGTGGTCTCCTTACCTGACCGACCCTGAGGATCAGCAGTAGGTAGGATCTCTTTCGCTGCTAGAAGAGTCTTCTGGCATGTGTGTACTCTACCATACCTAGCAGTGTACTCGTCACACATAGCAAGTCCATGAGCAAGCAACCACTGCCAGTTAGTTACGAACTCATTCGCCCACTTGGTACATGGATGGTTACGAAAAGCACCCTTCTCAGTAGCATAGGGAGTACCGTCTGCTTTGGGAAGGGTGCCAAAACCATGCCCCCATTTGTCAGAGCATACAATAGCAAGCATCTGACAGGTCTCTAAGGGCATCTTGACAATGTGCTTGTCAGGAAGAACCACAGCAGAGTGATATGGGGATGGGTCCGTAACGAAGATGTTCATCAGTATTCTGAATCAGGTTCAAGAGCAATCATCAGTTCAAGATTTTCAACGGATGAACTCTCTGTCATAATACCATGCAGTTTGGCGACCTTGCGCTCATACAGATCGATTCTGTAACCTTTCGCAGCACGACAGGGTTGACCACCAGTCATCAGGATAGCGATGTTCTCGATCTTCATGCAGAAGCAGAAGTCTTTATCAGTCTCACCAAGTTCAATTTCCAGGGTGTTAGCAGTAGTGTTACGCTTATCAGTAACAATAGCATGTAGAACACCGTTCTTACCTTGGAAGCACAGGTCAGGAAGTTGGTAACCAGAGGCCGCAGCAAAGATCTGATACAGGTGTTCATTGGTCAGTTCAGTAGATACAGATAGTTCACCGATACTGTTGATGATGTCAGGTGGAACTGTAATCATGCTCTCATCAGCATAGTAATACTTCATCCGACTGTTGTTCATGCTGATGTCAACGTGCTTATCGTTGAAGTCAACGTCAGGAATGCTAGTAGTATTACGTGAGAGGACCTTGATGGTCTTCATCATGTTACCCAAGTCATAGATGGGTGCAGTACGCTGAAACTCAATGTCTTTGAAAGTACAGGAACCGAGAATATTCTTATTGTTAGAGATAGTTGAAACCTTCTGACCAGGTTTAAACATGATAGATGGGTTGATGTTCATGAACAACCCGAGGATTTCCAATTGTGGTTCAGTAAATTTCATACAGGTCATTGAGGATAGTCTTCCGTTTTGGCATTTTTGTCGTTGAAGTGCATCAACAGTACAGCATAGTGTAGCACTTTTAGGATGTCACGTCTAGCAGTTCCCTTCTTATCGTATCGAGATGCATACTTCAAGATGTTAGAACGGCAGAAGGATTCCCCATCTCCACATGCTTCAATCAAGTCTAGGGTTTGAAACCCTTCGGGACCAGCAGAGTAGTGCTGACTGTATGTACTAGCGATGTAATCTTTAAGTTCTTTAAGGATTTCATCCTCATTGTATTTGTTCATAATTAACAGAATCGTTCAAGTGTAGCAGTGTGTAGATCGATGCGTTCAGGTTGTTTGTTGAGTTGTACAATGGCATCCCTCCTAAAAGGGTTCTGGACGTTGGATTCGTCCCACCAATGAACTACCCTACGGACACCTGATGTAACTGGTCGTACTCTATGGATGATACCAGTCGGATAGATTACAGCGTGGCCTGCTGGAAGTTTAATACTAACACCAAAGTCGCCAAAACGCAACTCCAACTCACCACCTTCATATTCATCGGGGTTACTGAGAAACAAGGTGGTAGATACATCCAACCTCAGACCATCATCAGAGGTAACCTCGTCCTGATGCCAGTCATAATCTTGACCAGGGTTGTACTTTTTGAAAGTAAAACCTGATCTACCACAGGTGAGAGTCAGTTCTGGTTGCATAGAGTCTTCGATGTAGTCATCTAGCAAGTCAGGTTCGATACCCTTATCTTCATCTACGTTCTTATGTGAATTCAAGACTAGGACGGGATCAACTTGGGAAAGGACTTTGGATATACCAGAGTCATCAAGGATTTGTGTACGATATAGCATCAGGAATCAAGGATAGTAGGATTGATTTCAACATCAGAGTCAATCTTAGAGTACAATTCCAAGAAAGAATCGCGAGTCTCGTCATCGAAACGGTTCAGGCAGAGTTTAATTGCCTTCAAACGATTGTTAAAGATAGAGAATGCACGAATGATGTGGACCAGACGACGTGTTGAGATCACTTCATCAACACCACCCTCAGCAAAGGTCTTACGGATGATCTCTGCCCAAGTGGTGAGGTTCTTAATGAACTCTGCATCACAGCAATCAAGTTCAGCACAGTAATTGTTGAGCATTTTACTCTCGATAGCAGGAGCAGGATACTCTTGCTCAAATGTCAGAGGAAAACGCTCCAAGAATGCCTCGTTCAGCACGTTGGTGCCGATGAAACGACCATCATCAGAACCCTTACCCTTGGTGTTGGCGGTAGCAAACACAGTAAACCCAGGTGACGGGGTGACAGTCCTACCTGTCTTCTTCAAATAAACTCCCGACCCTTCAAGAATAGATTGCAGACATAGGATTTTGTTTGAGGCGAGATCGATTTCGTCGAGTAGCAAGACTGCACCTCGTTCGAGTGCTTCAATGACGGGACCATTATGCCAAACAGTATCGCCGCCCACAAGACGGAAACCACCCACGAGGTCATCTTCATCAGTTTCAATAGTAATGTTTACACGAATCAGTTCTCGTCCGAGAGCAGCACATGCTTGCTCAACACCCATGGTCTTACCGTTACCAGACAGTCCAGTGATGAACGTTGGATAGAATACACCAGACTTAATGATCTTTTTCAGATCAGTGAAGTTTCCGAACGGTACATAGTTTTTGTCTTTGATAGGAATCAAGGTAGAAGTCTCAACAGCAGGGGCAGCAGACGGAGCGTTATAGGTCTCTTCGAGTTCTGTCGCAGTAAGGTTCCACTTACCACGACCTGATTTGAACTTTTCCAATCGCTGACACACAGTGGGATAAGAAACACCAAAGTGATCAGCAGCAGCGAGTACCTGATTAGTATTTACCTCAGGAGTAGCATAGGTTGCTGTAAGGTACTTGATCAGATCGATAGTGTTGAGGTCAGACTTGGCAGGCATTGGTTTGTTTCGTATGAAGTAAGTATAGGGCAGATTGGGGCAGAGTCAGGGGCAGAGTGGACACTACGCGATTTGTCCAGCAAAGGAGGAGAGCATCTTACGATTGATACTCTTCGACTTCAAAGATTTTTTGAAAGCAGATCGGATCTGACCTTTGGTTGCATCCTCAGCAACATCCATTTCCACATCAGAATTATAAGAACTAGATTGTATGCAATACAGTTCGTTATAACAGGAACCAACAATGGCAACAGACTTATCCCTTCGGAACATTTTGGAATACTTTGCATGTACATCAAAACCATGCATACCTAAGGCATTGAGATATGAAGTCAGGTGACGTGATGAACAAATACGGAAACCCATGACAGAACACTCAGGATATGTGTCACGAATAACCCTAATCAGTCCCCTGGTCATTGACTGATGTGGATCTTTGATGTCAGAGTAGTACCTATTTTTCGTTCGGATCACACTCTCACCACGAATAGCAGAAGGATATGGTTCATCAAAATAGTGACTATCAGTAGGGTCTTTTGCGATCCAAGTACACTGTGACTCTCCATCAGTCAAGACAACCAGGTGAGATTTCTCCACACCTGCTTTCTTTTGCCAGACTCCTAGGTACTCACGCATCACAATCAATGCTTCATTCAATGGTGTACCACCCAAACCCATGAATGGAGGAGGTGTAGGACGGAATTTATACATATTTCTACGATCATTCCAGTAGTTTCCTACCCTATACAGGAAGTTGCATTGACGTTTGAAGTTATTTTGATTACCCTCGCTGGTCAATACGTTGACTAACTTGAACCGAGGGTCAACCCAGAAGGCACCTACACCAGATTCTGCAACCTTAGGAAGGTTTGCCATGGAAGTGTCAGAGTCAACGCCAAAGAACTTCAACAAACTATGATCATTGACAAACGTGTAGACATCAAAAGGAATACCAACCTTCTTACAGAACTGTGCAAGGTTGATGACCTGACAGATAGTCTCAAAGATCTCGTTTGCCATAGAACCAGACCAGTCAAGTAGGAATACGAGACCGTGGTTCTTACCATCAGTAGTGCGAGTCACTTTCTTAAAGATATCTTCACTCAGTTTGTAGTTGTGAAGTTTGTTTGTATCAAGAACTCCTGTACGTGCTGTCGATGAGCGAGCATACGATGTAGCAGATTTCTTACACTCAAACTCTTTGACCAGATAGTTTACATCTTTGGATGTGTTGTTACAGAAATTTGTAAACTCCGAATCAACTTCACTCCACACATCTCTGTCAAAATCTTCATAGTATTCTTCCCAAAAAATCTCTGCCTCATCCCACAATTGTGTATTAGGAACAATAGTATTCTTGAAATTGATTTTAGGGAAAGTAACATACTCAAATTCATTAGCATACTTATCGATCAGTTCAGACGCATTCCTATCAAAGTTACGCTGAGTAGTAGCATTCTCGATATTTGGTTGGATGTACTCATACGATGGGACATCTAGTTGTGCATCATCATCATTACGTTCAGTCTCGGTATCAGGTTCGTCCTCAGTAAACCATGGACGAGATACTTCCTGATCTTTCTCACTAGAACTTTTAGTTTCTTCATTCTCCTGCTCACGTTTCTGTGCTTCTTCAAGCATCTCCTCATGAGTCATACCACTGCCACCTTGATTAGGTGGAAGGTTCATAGGTGCTGCTGGTTTAGACTCTTGTTCTTTCTTAGCAAATTCGTAAATAGCAACAGCAGCAGCAATCGCTTCCTCAAACGTTTCAGCATCCCCCACAGCAGCACACAGAGGGGTCTCAGAGGCATTGAATGGCATCAGTGCATAAGCACCAATCTTATAGTGTAGATTGATACGATCGATGAGAGACAGAGTTTCACGATCCTGGTCTTCGATAGCGAAGAAGTCATCATCATTCAGTTCCTGATACCCACGATAGAAATCCTTGGCAAGACCAGGATACTTACGCTTCATCAGTTTCTCGATACGTGCATCCTCAGTTACATTCAAGTAATCCTTAGGGCATGGGAGATTATCAAGGGTGTCATCGTCAGGTGTGTACAATGCATGACCCACCTCGTGTCCTACGAGCAGATCGTAGACAGTATCACTTGCACGATTCCACATAGGGAGAGTCAAGAGACGCTTATGAACATCAAAGGATGCTGTCGGTACTTGCTTGTGCTCCACCAGGAGGTTCTCGGTAGCAAGCAAACGTGCCAGTGTACTCTTGATCTCCTTTTTCATGTGCCCTCGTGTGTATACAGATAGTATAAACCCCCCTAGTCCATCAGGACGTAGAGGGGTGCCACTTATATGACTGGTCGTTTCACTGTCTGATATACCCATCGCTTACTCAGCAACGAAGATTTCATAAAGATGAAAGCATCGTGTGGATCCGTATGGTCTCCACAAGTAAAGGCATCGCATACTGCTTCACCTGTCTCAGGCCATGTATGAATGCTGATATGAGACTCAGCAAGCATAGCAATAGCAGTCACGCCTTGTGGAGAGAACTTATATGATTGGATACCTAGGAGTGTACTGTTTGCACACTCCGCTGCTTTTGCCAGCATGTCGCGAATGTAAGATTCATCATCTAGTAATTCACTATCACATTGACGCAAGGTGAAGAGTATGTGCTTCATCCTTGTACCGCTGACATAGTTGAAAAGTCACCTTCTTTGGAGAACTCTACGATTCGCTCAAATTTATCATAGAGCACTTCTCCTTTGTGTGATATCACAAAGAGATTAGTCTTCTCTCCAAGACCTTTCAAAATCCGCATCAGTTCATCCGTAGCAGACTGATCGAGTGAAGAGTCAAACACTTCATCAAGTAGAAGAAGGTTGGTACTCACACTGTTCTTCAAAGCAGCGACTTCTCGCCAAGTGAACAACAGCGCCAGATCAATCTTTTGCTTCTCTCCTTCTGAGAAAGAAGCATAAGAAAAATCATCACGGAAACGAGAAAGAATCTTCTCGTTAAAACTATCATCAAGCGTGAAGTTCACATAGAAATCCATGCTTTGAAGATACTTATTGATTCTCTGATTGATGAGAGGAATGAACTTAGAAATAATCTTAGTCTTAATCCCACCATCCTTCAAGAGGTTAGCAACCGTTTTAAGATGATCCGTCTGCTTGTTTATATTAGAACACGAAATGAGTTTGTTGTCAAGTGCTTGTGTCATGATTTCAAGATCTTGCTTCTCTTTCTCTAAGTTAGAGGTATCGCTACCTACCTCAGTCATGATAGAAGTGTTGTCTTTCAACAGAAGCATCTCTTCCTTGGTGAGAGATTGAATCTCATACCTATACTCATTAATCTGACTTGCTTTCTCACGCAGTTCTTTGATGTTCTTATTGAGAGTGTTGATCTGACCCATGATCTGTGACCCTGCATCAGTCAGTTCAACACACTTCTGATTAAGTTCTGCTTGTTTGGATTGACGAAGATCTCTATCAATCTCCTGAGTACATGTAGGACAAGTTTGATTCTCCACAAAGAAGTCATAGTTCTTCTTAGATGTATTCAACTTGTGATAGATCTTAGACTTCATGTCCTTAAACTTTTCATGCTTCTCAACAGCATGATCTAGTTTTTGGATCTCAGGTTCAATAAGTGAAATATCTTTTTCGACTTCCTTGATGCGTAAGTTAATATCTACAATACGATTTTCATTAGTAACAAACTTCTGTTGCTGGTTCTCAATGTGTTGCTTGTCAACACTTTGTAGGTTGGCAATATTACGAACTTGCATGTCAACTTTTGTCTGTGCAAGTTCTAGTTCATACTCACACTGACGTTGCTCATCCTTAGCATCCTTGATTCTCTCTTTGAGCAACCCATTCATCTGTGAGAAGATTTGAATGTCTAGAAGATCCTCGATAACCTCTCTTCGATGACCAGCAGGCAACTGCATAAAAGGCACAAAAGTGCTACTGCCGAGAATAACAACCTGAGTGAAACATTTGTAGTTAAGTTTAAGTACGCTTTGTTCAAGGTACTTTTGATAGTCTTTGTTCGCTGCATTTTGGTCCACCAGTTCGTTATTACGGTAGATCTCAAACACCGTTGGTTTGATACCACGAACTATTTTATAAGAGATAGTGCCAATTTTGAACTGAACCTCTACTAAAAGTTCACGTTCGTTTACACTATTCATCAACTGGGGTTTCGTGATCTTACGAAACGGTTTGTTGAACAAAACAAAACAAAGCGCATCAAGAATGGTACTCTTGCCTGCGCCGTTATTGCCTACGACTAATGTAGATGGTGACTCACTCAAATTCACTTCGGTGAACTGTTGTCCAGTGGACAGGAAGTTCTTCCAGCGAATAGTCTCAAAAACAATCATACTAATCTACGTCTTTCGGGGGAAACACAATGTCGTTGGGTGTAATAATTGTGTAACTGTATCCATAGTTGGTACAGTTATCTTTGACAATCTCTTCTTCGACTTCCATGATTTCGAGTTTACGTTTATAATCATCTGCTTTTAGATAACCATAGTAACGTTCGGCGTCATCCTCTTGCTCGAAGATTTGAACAACCTTTTCTTGGATGCCACTGTCTTTGACAGCATACACCCCGCCGCTACTTTTGTCAACTAATACGAACATTTTAGAGTCTAAGTGCTTCGACATACAATGATTTTAAAATACCAAACACTTCATCTTTGTTATCGATCTCTGTTACACAGTTCTGCAACATAGTTAGTGTGTCTTCCTGTTCCAGAGAATCGTCAACCTCATCCAAACATACAAAAGTATCTTCAAGGATTTTAAGATCAGCAACATCACTGTTGTTAATCTCTCTGAGTATCTTATCAAAGAGAATTTGATCTTGTTTCTTTTCGACAATTAATTTTACATAACTACCTTTGAGTTTTTTATAATCAATGGTCGCTGTTTCACTATCACGATAGTAGATTTTATGAAACATCGTGTTGGGATTCTTTACAAAACTAAGTTTTGTAGTTTTAGTATTTAGTACATGAAACCCACGTTCACAACCGTAATCATTCCAGAACATTTGGTACGGATTACCGAGGTATTTAATATTCTTTTTAGAAGATATGTGATGGAAGTGTCCACTACATACTAAGTCAAACCTATCGAATACATCGGGATCATCTCCATGGTCCATCGTATATCCAGGAATAGGTTCAAAAGTATTAAGTTCAAGATGGCCCAGACAGACAGTTGAATCACTTGTTGAGATAAGATCCATGGATCTTTTTCTATTGTCGTCACATATCCAAGGCAAAAGAAGTATAGAAATACCACCAATGGATAGTTCAGTAGGATCGTCCACGACGGTAATGTTGTCATAGTCACTAAGGAGTAACCTTGGTGAGTTAATCCTGAGAGTATTTTTATAGAAGATATCATGATTGCCTACAAGCATATGCATGTGGACATTACGATCTCTCAGTGGATCAAACCACATCTCTTTCGCTGCTTCCAGAGAGTTAAAGTTGATGGACTTACGCCTATCAAAAGTATCTCCAAGAGCAATCACATCAGTGATCTTATGCTTATCAATGTAAGGAAGAACTGTCTTAGTATAAAACTTTCGGTACTGGTCAATGTAGACTTGACTATCATTCCGAGCACCAAAGTGTTGATCAGTTATTAGAAGAATCTTCATATTCAATAACAAGTTTCTTGTAAGTAGTTCCCTCTGCTGTTGTGCATGTTTGGGTATACGTAATACCTTTCAACTTATCAGTCAACTCAGCAATTAGACGCTGAGTTTGTTTACCTGAGGAACCACCGCTCCAATAGTCACCGATCAAACTTTGCTTTGTGGACATCAGTACCTCGTATTGGTCTCGACACGAGACTTAATATAGTTCATGTCAGCGATATTGTCAAGGTCATCTGTGTGGAAAACCTCTTCATATCCCTTACGTTCTAGGATCTTCTCTCTGATTGCTTGCTGCCTCTTCTCCTTAGCAATCCTTCTTAGGTATGCATAGTATACAATCTGTGTGAAATATGCAAACGGATTAGAAGATTTCTCTGGATCAAAGTTATGAATGTATTGAATACAATTTTCGATACCATCACCAATCATGTCCTCTCGGTACATGTAGTTGATGAAGTTCGGACGATACGATAGGTGGGTTGCAATTTTAAGGAAGCATTCACCAATGTAATTAGAGACACGAGGTTTGGGCAGTCCTTTATCTTTGGCGACTGCACACTTGTTACGGTAAATAATCAGTTCATGTAAGAACTGTTTGTTATCTACATAGTGTTCTTTCTTTTTGGCGTTCTTCCGTGGCATTAGCATAGACATAAGGGTACTCACGGATGACATAATGTTAACTTATCAAGACAGATTTGTCAAGTGACGAAGTGACAAGGTGACAAGGGCTTGACAAGACAATAATAAATCATTATACTCAACACTGTAAGGGTTCAGAAACACAGTATCTTTAAGTGGCTTAGAGAGATGCATCTTTGAAGATGCGTTCTAGAAGTTTCCTTGCATCTTCTACCTTAGAAATGAGACCCATGCTCTTATTGATGGGTACCTCTGCTTCATCGTGTACTTCTTTTTTAAATTCTTTTTTGATCCATCTCTTATAAAGCATGATTGCTTCATCAGACATAGGTGCAATCGATACAACAGACTGAGCATCAATTACATAGAAATCCTCATCAGAGAAGTTCATCCATTTCATGAATCCCATTGCAACCTTTTGGGATGCATCTTCTGAATCTACTTCAAGTTCAACGATCTTTGTTCTAGCAGGGTTCTGCATGAAGATCATATCTTTTTTAGTATCAGGATCTTCACTAACTAATGCTTCACCAAGAATCTCTTCCCCAGTGATCAGTTTAAGTGTGGCAAAGAATTGTTCGTCGTGTCGGATGTAATTAATCATGAGTCAATTTGATCTCCTTAATTTCGTAATTAAATTTTTCTTCTTGATATATCTTGATTCTTTCAGCAAGATGACGAAGGGTGTAATTACTTTTGGATCCTCTCGCACAGTGGTCTGCAATATCGTATAGAACTGCTTGCGCTTTGTTATCTCCTTTCCTGAGTACACGACCAATAGATTGTAGGTTTCTGACTCTGGACTTGGAGGGACTAGCGAAGATCACATTATGTAAGTTTTTGATATTAATACCAGTAGAGAAAGTTCCATACGATGCAACAATGATTGCATCCTTTTCTGTCTCACATATAGATCGTGCTTCTTCACGATCATAGGCATCAATACCACCATGTATGAAGAAGACCTTACGACCTTCCTTCACCTTAGTATTTAGCAGGTCATGCAATGGTTCCCCATGCTTCTCTACGTAGTTGAATAGGATAAGAGTATTGCCACTCAGATCTTTCGCAAGGTTTGTGATTAGATTGTTTCTTTTAGGATGACTTACTATGTAATCCATCTCTTGTTGGTAGTCATCAAAGGGAACGTACCCATGTTTTAATAAGAGAATATTTACTTTAAGTTTAGTGAGATGACCTTTCTTCATAAGGTCTGCTGTCTTGGTAACTTGTTCACATTTACCAAACAATCCTTCTAGCACTAACTGATGAGTATGCAAACCATCGAGAGTACCTGTAAGACCAATACGATATTTTGCATCATGACACTTAGTCAAGATACCTGACAAACTCTTTGCTTTGTATAGGTGTGCCTCATCACCAATAATGACATCAAAACGGTTAAAGAACTTCTTAGGTTCTTTGTATATACTTTGCCAGGTAGACACCACCACAGGGGCATCTACGTACCTCTCAGTGCCTCCCATGATCTTATGTACATATGCATCTGCTCTCCATCCATACTGTTGGAAATCCTTATACATCTGCTCCACAAGTGAGACAGTAGGGACAATGATAAGAACCTGACGATCCATTCCCAGATGCCATCGTACCAATGCATAGATGATCAGAGATTTTCCCGATCCTGTCGGGGATAGTAGAAGTCTCCGATTGTACCTAAGTGCTTGGTAAATTGCTCGTAACTGGTAATCTCTGACTTTGAAAGGCAGACCCAGAGATCTAACATACCCCGCAGTTGCCTCAGGAGATATGAGTAGTTCACATTCATTTGGTTTTCCATAAAACTTACTGTCTTCAACTTCCCAATCGTAACCACGTTGTTCTAAGAACTCAGTTAGATAATCAAAAAGACCCGCATATATCTCACCTGTTGCTGGTGAATACAAACGGATCTTTCCATCCCATTTCCACTTCTGATACTGTGGCATGAACTTTGCTTGTGGCACTTCAAATTGAAAGTGATCACTCAGTTCCTGATGAACATGGGGTTCTGTTGTTACTTTGAGGTAGACTTCATTCTTTTTTTCAATCTTAGTAATCACCATGTCTCCTTAGATCAATGTAATTCTTAATCTGGAACCCTCGTGAGGAACACTGTTTAAGAATCATCTCTAAGTAATTTATACAAGTATCAAGGTAGTCAATCTTCTGCTTGTTTTTCAACCACTCATCATCTGCCCAGATGTAAGTGTTGATATCAGTTTTGAGTACCTTGTGATTGAAAGGTTTCTCTGCATACACCTTGGCAGGTGCTTTGCCTGAGTAGTATTCAAACTTTGCTTTGTATAGCATCCGACCTTTGGTGTCGGCATCAGATGCCATCAGTTTAAAATGAGACCAGATATTCAAATATTTTTCGTGGATCACAGTACACTTAAAGTTTTCAGTGTCTAAATCATTTTGATCAATGATGCAATCCTCTTTCCACATGTCACGAATTTGGTCTAGATTCATTTGAGATTTTTCCTCCGTCCACCTTCAAGGTTTTGTATATCGTAAGTAGTATACCTAAACTCAGCAGTTGCTGTGGCATACTCTGTACCATCAATTGTAGCATTGAATTCTAATGCATTCAATGAGACAGGGAATATATCTTTGAAGTTGACAAAGAAGTTAGTTCTCATATTACTATTCATGATCGCTAGTGACGCATCACAAGTTACATTGTAATCATCCATGTAAGTAGCACGCTCACTAAATGCATCGCCACCTGCAATCGATCGCATCCAGTTGTGTAGGATGAGATAGTTTTCTAGATCCTCATCAACTAGGAACGTCAAGTTGAATGGTTCATAGTTCAAACCATGTGCTTCCCACGGGATCACACGTCCCAACATCGTAGGTTGCTCGATGGTATTCAAACCGATACCAGGAATATTAGCGGATTGTGCAAAGTAAACTACCTTTGGAAACTGTTCCAGTAGCATCTTAAATCCAATTGGCGACAGGAAGTTCCTGTTATCTAATTGCTTAGACCAGAGTGCTGTCTGGTCCGTGCCTCCATATGATGCCATGAGTATGTTCCTGTTTTAATTATTTATAGGAACATACTCAATTCAATGGTCCTTACATGTAATTACTACAATGTATACTGTTGCTATAACAAGGGTACAACCGAAAGTTAACAGTTGTTGTGCAGCCGTGGTTCCAAATAGCATCACATTAAAGGGGTTATGGGTTATTCTTCTTCGCCATTCCAGAAGTCTTCCCAGTCCTTGGCATCAGCATCAGTGATGTTTTTAGATTTTGAAGGTTCTTCGGGCATGGTCAACAGGTCATCGATGAAGTCAAGGTCTTTCATTGTCGATACTCACTAATGATATCCAATAGTCTACTATACGCGAAGTGGGCACCGTGATGCCATTCCTCAGTTTGTTCCCCCTCATACTCACCTTCGTATAATTTGGTTTTCTCTTTGTATAATCTGGCAAGCAGATCGGTCTTCAACATGGTGGACCTTGGCATGGGAGTCAAGTTCAGTATAATTCTATTTAACATAAGTGCCAACCCCAAACGCCCTTCTCGTGAGGGAATCAGCAAATATGACTAGGCATTAAAAAAGGACCCCAATGGGGTCCTGAGTGTTGTGTGTAACCTAATGGATCACATGAGGTTGTCAACCAGCACACGACGGTAGTAGCGGTTAGCATTTGCAGTAAGAGCACCACTCCCCTGTGTTGTTCCTTCTGCGAATGGGTTAGCGACCATGCCGTAGCGGGTCTTGAAGCCGATCTTGGGCTGGAATGTGTCCTGACCAACGGCGCGAACCATTTGCAGGGGCACATATGGGCAGTAGAAGAGTCCAGCATCATAGGCGCTAGAACCTTTATAACCAGCAACGTAGAAGTGACGATCACTTACGTTAGCGGAATAAGGGTCAACATAGACCTTGATGCGACCGTTCAGGGTGCCTGCCAGTGTGCTGCTGTTGTCGTCTGGAAGCAAGTTGCTGTTACCAGACAGAGCAGGGGTGTAATCCAGAACACCTGCCATGGACAGTGCCGAAGCAACGTCAGCAGAACAGATGAGGATGTTACCCTTTCCACGACGAGTCTCGTGACCAATCGCGTTCATATCGCGTTCGATTTGGAAGAGAAGTCCTTTGAACTTCTCAACTGACCAGCGACCGTTGGAATCAACGTCAAGGTCAAATACGCCAGCAGTTGCTGTGTTGTTCTGAGCGCCAGGGCGAGCAATGCGATAGACGGTACGTACCACCTCGCGGTTGATCTCGGCAAGAACCTCTGTTGAGAGGATGTTGGCAAGCTCAGATTCAGCATCAAGACCATGAACTGCTTTCAGGTCTTGGGCGAGTTCGAGCGAATACTCTGCTTTCAGAGCGCGTGACTTGGCAGTCACAGTGACCTTCTCGATCGAGAAGTTCATTTCTGCGAAGGCGTTGCTAGAAGCATCGCCAAGTGCCTCACTCTCAGCAGTCGGCATACCGTCAGAGACGGTGTAGGTGCCGCTGTCGTTCAGCAGACCAGGGTTGGTGCCGCTTTGAGCGGTACGACCGAGATCAGATGCTGCGTTCTCAGCAGAGAACTCTGTGTTCGCTTCGTTAAAGAAGGACTCAGCGCCAGCGGTACGGTTGGTGCCATAGCGTGAACGCATGGCAAAGATGAGACCAGTAGGTCCAGTCATCGGTTGAACGCCAGCGATATCATAGGCGATCAACTTGGGCATGGAGCGTCTGATCAGACTGATCAGAACAGGGTCGAAACCTGCAACAGGACCTGTGGCGGTGCTGCTACCAGAGAAACCTGCTGTGCCAGCAGACATCGTTGGGGATGCTTCGTTGAGCATTCCAGATTCCTCACGGAGGAATTTCTCTTGGTTTTCGAGCAGGATGGAGGTGACGGCCTTTCTGTACTTATCAGAGATGTTAGAGATCTCAGAATGTTCCAGAATGGGTGCCCACTTCTCCTGCAAAGATTCGGAATTGAACATTTGCTTTAATACTTAATAGGGTTTTAGTGTGGATCCTTATTTAATCACTTAGCCCAGCGGGAAAGTGCTTGGACGTAGTGGGACATTGCCTCACCTACGACCTCGTTCTCAACCTGAACGTCTTCGGTGACAGTAGTCACTTCGGGTTTGGTAGAGAAATACGACTCACGAAGTGTCGTAACCTTCCCACGGAAGGATTCTTCATCATCAAACTCAACTCCCTCAGCAAGAGATGCCAACTTTTCACGTTGTGAAAGTGACAGTCCTTCGCTCAGTTCGCTCACAATCCCATTCTTGATATAACCGCCAACCTCTTTCGAGAGGTCAACGTTCTCTTCGATCTGTTCGTTGAGTTTAGTCTGCATAATATCAAGTTGCTCGGTCATTTCGTCAACCAAGTCAACTTTCTCATCGGGAAGATCAATGAAATTCTCGACGAAAACCTGTTTGAGACCAGTCAGAACACTCTCTGCCATTTCGGTTTTGATACCGTGCTCAATGGCGAGCGTGTTGTCCTTAGCCCACTTGCTGACAGCAAACGACAGATACTCGTCTACTTGTTCGGCAAGTTGAGACTTGACGGTTTCAATTTCTTCTTCAAGAACCTTAGCGTAATCACCATGGATACGATTCAGTTCTTCATTGAGGCGGGAAACAACTGCCGCTTCAAAGATGGTTGCTGCTTTCTGCTTGAACTCTTCACTCAGGTCTTCACCTTCGGTTAGAGCAGCAACATCAGCGGAAAGATCGATAGTCATTGTTTCGACTACTTCTTCCTCAGCAATCACTTCTTCACCTTCTACCTCAGCATCTTCCTTTTTAATGGAACCGCCTTGGGATGCAGATGCATCAGAAGGTTTTGTGGTAGGTGCAGTTGCACTCTTACCGATGACTTTGTACTTGTTACTTTCGTCATCAGGCTTCGAGTTCTGAGGGGTTGGTCCTCCCAGATCCTGTACGCCGCCGAGACCGCTACCTTCATCGGACAATTTGCCCTGAGGATCTGCTGCCTTAGCGCCAGCAGTGACGCTCGATTCATCTAGTGTTGTTTCAATCTTGTCAGACATTGGGGTCTCCTTAATGCTACGAATTGAGTGATTGCTCTAATTATTTATGATTACAGATTTTTCAGAAATTCTGAAAACGCGGAAATCTTTCTTTCTTCCAATTGACTTGCCGCAGCATTGTCAATTCTCTTTTTGATTTGGTCGATATGGGACTCAGAAACTGAACCATTTGCCCAAACCCATTCTTTTCCTTCCATGATTCCATTGACAAATGCCTCAGGAGCAGAAGGATCTGCTACGATATCAGCAGCAGTGGCGAGCATAAAGTCTTCGCCAACAATTTTGATACCATTTTCTTCTTTGATAGAACCCAGACCGCGTGAGGAAACACCCAGTTTGACGCCTTCATCTAGAAGTTGTTTTGCAATCTTACCCATAGGGGTTTCAAGCAAACGTGCCTTACCAATAAAATTGTTACCCTCTTTTCTCAAAGAAGTAATCAAATGTGATGCACGATCAAGGTTGATAGTAGGACCGTCAGGATGACCCAACTCACCGAGAGCACGACCAGTCTTTACGAAAGACTCGTTATACTTCTCAACCTCACGTTCCATGGTACGCATGGGATACATACGACCATTACGATTGGTGATTTCGGCTTGAAGAAATACACCTTCAATACAGGTGCTACGCTTACCGTTCTTACCTTCGGTAATTACGATCTTAGCGTCTTCAATTTTCTCCGTTATCAGTTTCATCAGTTGGTTCCTCTTCGGTTTGATCGGGGGGTACAGCGTCTTCTGGTTGCTCAGTATTCTCAGGACCCTCTTCGGGCGCTGCGAACATTGCTGCGCCAACCTCTTGTTTCATAGCATCGAGTTTATCGAGAGCGAGTGTTTGCATCTGTGTGTTCACATAATCAGAAAGATCTTTCTGACCAGCAAACAATGCATTAACGATATCAAGAGAAGGTTGGGAAGGCATAATGTTAATTAATACTATTACTATTTAGATGTTTCCTTTTTCGTAATCTTTTGGATCTAATCCCTGCTCCTCTTCCTGTTCAGGTTCGGGTGGCATCAGAGACATTTCCATTTGCATTTTCTCCATCTGTTGCATCTCAGCAGGAGACACAATCAGACCAGCCTCAACCTCTTCCTGCATCTGCTTGTCGATTTCTTGGAACTCAGCATCAGATTGCCTGAGGATATTGCGTCGTAGGTATTCCAGAGAGAAATATTTACCAGCATAAGGATCCATTTGTTGAAGAAGTGCGAGACGTTCTGTCATCACCTCCTTCTCTTTCATCTCAGCAAAGTAGTTATCAGCGATAAAACTATACTGGATGTGCTCTTTCATATCATCCCACTCATCAAGTGTGATGACACCTTTGAGAACAAGTTGAGTTCTCAGAAGATCACTAAACAAATCACTAAACTTTTTGCGAAGTCGTGTAACAAATTTCTGGAACTTAACTTCGTCTCTTGTGATCTCGGCACTACGACCGACATTGAAACTGCTTTCAGATTCTAAACGTGACTCAGGTACGTTGAGTGAGCGATACAGTTTCTTCTGGAAATACTTGACATCTTCCAACTCACCTAGGTTTTGTCCACCTGGCAGTGTGGTGATCTCAGTACCGCGTCCACCTTCACGTCTTGGCAACCAGAAATCTTCCAGCATAGACATGAACTTTTTGTCATCACGAATCTCACCAGTGTCAGCGTTATACACCAACTTGTTACGATAGCGAGACATCACTTCACGTAGGTATTGCTCTGCCTTTTGCTTAGGCAGATTACCAACATCAATATAAAAGATGCGACGTTCAGGTGCTCGGGACAAACGATAGATGACCAGAGAGTCCTCAATCATTCTAAGTTGATTGAGTGCCTTAATTGCTTTGTGAAGATGGGATAGCACGTAGTTGCGTTGCATATCCAACTGACCAGAGTGGCAGTATGTGATAGCATCTGGTGCAACTTTGATCCCGTTATTCTCATATCCTTTCAGACCTTTCGGTGAGTAGATATAATACTCAATCGATTTAGGAACAATCGATGTGATCTGTGGGTCAATGAGTTGTGCGCGATCCTTAGGTTTGTCAAATTCAACAACCTTTTTGATCTTGCGTGGATCGATATACCTTAACTCTGTGATACCAGCAGCAGGGTTCTTAGTATCAATCATCTTATGATAGAACAAGCGTCCATCGATATACCACCTACGGAAGATATCGTATGCTTTTCTATCAAAATCTAGAAGCACTAGAACATTAACGAACTCTTCTCGGATTCTATTTTTCAGAGTCTGAGAGACTTTCAAGTGTTGGAGGTCAATATCCACGGGGTGATCATTCAGATCCCCAGCAATCGCTTCGTTGACAACATCATTAATAGCAGCATCCGCTTCTGGATGCAAAGACATCTCACGATATCTACCGATCAAATCTGCTTCGCTTGCTTTGTTAGCAGCGTCACCCATCTCAACATATTGTCCGAAGTGCCCACCAGCAGAAATTGGTTGGGCAGCATCGTCTGATTCTTTACGAACAAAAGAAGGACCAGTTGCCTGACCCTTCTTACGATCTAACGAATAACCAAATAGTTGAGACATCAATTGAAAGTAATTACTTCAAATACTATTTAGCAGTTTCAACTATGTAGGTTCTAATCAGGACCGACCTCTACCCTTCTTGTTACGGTTACGGCGGTTGTTCCTACGGCGACCATGAGACATGTTAGAGTCATCAGTCTTCTCCCAGTATTGAACTTGGAATTCAACTGTATACTCCTCAGCGGTATCATTGCTATCCCATGCAAGATCAATTGCAGAGATGTTAGAAGGCCAAATACCTTCAAAACGATATGAACCGTTTGACTGTCCCTGTCTATCTAGGTGATCGACAGTTGCACTTGCCTGATAGTCGCGAATGGAATCAGCAGACTGGTAGTTATACTGATTCTGCTGCATGTATTCTGCCCATCTTTCCATGTGCTCGCGAAGCGCCATGGTCTCTTCGTTCATGATAGTAACAGTCCATGGTTCAAATGTTCTGTCACCAGCAATCTTCAATTGACGACCACGGAATGGCACTTCAACAACACCGATAGTGGATGCAGGCAAGTTTGCTGCTTTCACCAAGAATGTTGAACGCTCGGGCATTTCAGTGTTACCACTTCTGCGCTCTCCTCTACCTTTTTTGTTAGCACCACCACCACCACGGCTTGGGTTGCTGTCAAACAGAGGGAATTGAATAGTCACTTGGAACAGATTAGGTCTCGCAAGATCCTGAATGTTGTTCCTAAACTGCATCAGATTGGCATCTGACTGCACACCATTTCTGTTAGAGGGATTTCTCTTTCTATTGTTTCTTCTAATTGGACTTGACATTTTGGGGGTTTCTCCTGGGGAAGAATAATTAATTGAATGTCATTACGAAATGGGGAAAGGGGAGGTTATCCTCCCCACTTAATCAACCTACGATTTCAGCGAAGGATGCGCCAGTGCGAGTAGCAGTGAAGCGAAGTGTGATGAAGTTGATGGAGCGTGTGGGCTTCACGAAGATCTCAGCGAAGAACTCACCGCGATCAATAGCATCATCAGGGTTGTTGCTTGAATCACAAACAACTAGATAATCTTCAACACCACGACGTGATTGAACACCTCTGAGATAAGGATCAACAATGTCGTTGAAAGACTGACGAGTAAACTCATCGTTGATTTCAAACAGTTGATTCTTAGCAGCATCACTAATTGCTCTTTCGATTACCAGGAAGAGACGGCGAACGTTAATACGATCGAATGCAGATGCAGTTGCCATGCCAGTCTTGTCTCCGAAGAGTACAATGCCTTCGCCAGGGAAAGCAACAACTGGGTTGACTCGTGCAGCATAGAGTGAATCTCTCTCTTCTTTCAAAGGAGAGTATGCAAGTTTGACAGCGTTACGGATCTGACCTCTGGTGAAACCAGCAGGAGAGAACCATGGTTCTGCTTCAATAGCAGTGTCAAGAACGAGACCAGCAATGTCAGCATTCAAAGGAATGTAACGGTAGGCGTCGTTGTACTTGTCATAGATGTACTTGTAGTTGTTGTCAAAGACAACGTAGGAACTGGAAGACAGTTGGTCGAAGAACTCAACAGTCTTGCTAACAATCTCTCTGCTGCTAGCAACACCAATGATGGCATCGCGAGGAGCGGAAACGAATGCGAGACAGTCTTGGCGGATCTCAGCAATGTCGATCATCTTCTGTGCCTTGGCAACAGAGTCAACACCGTCGCTCATTGCAGGTCCCATGATCACATAATCAATTTCTTCGGTCTCAGGATCAGAGAACAGATCGTAAGAATCGAACAACTTGTCACGCTCAGCACTATAACCATCAGCACCACCGCGAAGTTGATACTTCAAGGTAGAAGTGTTCTTGGTGTTAACCAGAGGTTGTGCCAGCAGACTTGTGCCAGTAGGATCATCCAAAGAAAGGATGGAGTAGTCATTCTTGAACAAGTCATACTTCTTGTTCAACACGTTATCACCAATGTCACCCGTCAGTGAAGGATTAACGTCGAAGATACGTGAAGTTTCGTGGGAACCCCAGAAGATGTACTCGGACTGTGCCTTAATGACATCCTTGTAATACAGGGTAGAACCTTGGGGTGTCTTAGCATCTGCTGCTTTGGACACATCAGTGAACTTTTCAAGAATTGCACCAGGAGTACCAGTGATACCACCGTCGCCATCCAGAACCAAGATATGGAACATGTCGCGGAAACCACCACGCTCAGTTGCCCACACACTAGTACCAGGACGTGGTGCTAGGCTTGCCCACTTCTGATTGTTTCCATACACTCTGGAAATGTACTCATTTTCGGCAGAAAGGATAACAACATCGTCGCCATCGTTGATGACACCGTTGAGTGTGCTGGAATCTTTGATTGTGATGTTCTTGCTGAAAGCAGTTGCGCCTTCATCGTTAACAACAGTAAGACGACGCTGAACCAAAGTAGGCTTAGCGGTGTTACCAGTTGCAGAACCAGGTGAACCACCGTTATCGGCAAGTTCGGTAAGAACCATATCGATATCGATGTGACCAGAAGATGAAGAATCAACAGTCAGTTCGAGTGTGCGAGTCTTGGGTTCGTATGCAAGGATACGACCAGTGACGTTTCCGCTATCTGCTTGGAAGAAGTTATCTGCTTTGAACTTACCAACCAGGTCAGCGCCTGCTTTGAGTTCAAGAACCAAGGAGTAACTGAAAATCTGACCCTGCATCGTGGAAGCAGAGAAAGAGATTTTCTTACCAGGAAGCATCTGCCATTCAGCAGCAGAAGGACCAGGTTCGGCAAGATACAGAACTTGATCAGGACCAGCATCGGTCATTACGACGCGAAGGCTGTTACCATAAGTACCAGGAGTACGTGCAGCAAACTTCCAGTTGTTAGCAGCATACTCGGTGGTTGCTTCGTAAGTATCAATGTTATTGATCTTAGGAGGAGTAACACCAGTGCTGGTTTGCTCGTTAATTCTGGTCTGGTTGACGTTAACATTCAACAGGTTGACGGCAGTTGCATCAGTATGAGCAGTTGCAGTTGAACCAAGTTGTGCGCGAGTAACGGTAAGATCGTTACCAGCGATACCACTAACCTGCATGATCTCATCACCCACTTGGATGTATGAGTTTGTTACAGCGGTAAGTGCAGCGTTAGAAGTAACGGTAAGTACAGTAGCACTAGAAGCAAGCGTACCACCTTGGTTAAGGGGTGAAGTTGCAGCAGAGACAGTCTTGATCTGGGTGATTTGTGAACCACCAGCGTGTGACGTGTTAGCGGTAGCGTTCTGACCACGGAGAACTGACAGGTCGTTACCAGTAACAGCAGTGACTGACATAAGTTCTGCGTCAATCAGAAGCAAATCGCTGATGTCGAATCCAGTAGCGTTCTGGACAGACAATGTAACGTCAATTGCTGAGAAGATTGTCTGCGTAAAGATTGCAGTGTCAATCGCGTTCTTCAATGCAGAGTTGTCTGCACGGACTACCTTACAGGTACCGCCATACAGCATAAACTGTGCGACACTAAACCAATATTCGTAGTTTTGCTCGTTCGGCTCACCAAATACTTGAATGAGTTCTCTTTCGGAAGAAATTGTGACAATCTCTTCAACGGGTCCTTGGGAAAAAGTACCAACAATAGCGCCAACGTTATCGATCGTTGCGTTAATAGTGTTAGTAAGATCTCTTTCCTGAACCAATACACCTGGTGAAATCTGTGTGTTGGCCATCTTGCTTGGTTCTCCTGTGAAGTTCAATGGATGCTATTATTATTTAGAATAATGCACCTTTTCACTGGGGAACTCGGACGTGAACCTATTACCAGTCAGGGTATTCGTACTTTGTACTATCTGTAATCCTTGATTTAGATACTCTTTTTATAGTACACTCCTTACATTCATATGCATATGCACTAGGAATGTTACCTCTATCCTTTCGTGTCATATAAAAACCATCAAGAAGATCTTTCGTCTTGCCACATACTCTACAACGTCTTTGAGTTAGTAATAGATGTTCTAGTTCAAATTCATCTTCTAGGTTCATCTATAATCCCACATGTATGCCATGTCACCATACTCATCAACATGCCACCTATCACCTTTGTCGTCTACAAATGATTCTGGTTCAGTCCCATCATCAATGAATCCGAATGGTGCCATGTCTGCTTCGATTGCTTCCTTCTGCTCCATGTACATTCTATGACGCACATCATTGTCATGCAACTCTCTGAAATAGTCTGATGTTGCTAACCATGAGAACATCACCAAGCACATAGCGAGGTCGTCATTACATCCATCTTCTGCTTCCCACGCTTGACCTTTCTGAATGAAAGTAGTCAACTCAGCAATGACATCATAATCTGATAGTAATAGTTTATCATCCTCAATCAGTGCTTTGAGGTTAGAGCATCCTGTCTTCTTAACTGTGGTAGACATCTTGACACCCATCTGTGTCTTGTTCCCAGAGAATCCCTGACCAACTACCTGACCTGCTCTACCTCTCATGGCACACATCAGTAAGTTATCATACTCTAAATCAAACTGTAAAATGTCTGCTACCTGTCCACCAATATCATTGACCTCACAGAGCACGTAGGCGTGGTTGTATGCTGTCGCAACCTGATGTATGATGTTTGGGAACAATAAAGGTTTAATAGTATTATTTCTATACTTACCTACCATCTTATATGGTATTGTGGTAGTGTCGATGATTGTAAATGCTGAGTAATCTTTACTTACTCCACGCGCTACGTCAACTGTAATTACATATTGATGTTCTTCTTGCGCTGCTTCAAATATATCTAAACCTTTGTTCCTTTGGATAGGTTCATCGTACACCATGGTACGAAGTTTAGAAGCAGAGATAAGTGTATCAACAGATCCTAGGAACTCACATTCAAACTCAACTCGGAACTGTTCCTCTGATGTGTTCTTAATCGTTTGTTCTTTCCAGTGATCATCTCTTCCTGGAACTTCTGACCAGTGAACTTCTGTGGTTGTGTATTCGTTCTTACCCCTCTCAGCATCATGCCAGAGTTTGTAGAACATATTCATCCCGTGTGGGGTGGAGATGATAATTACCTTTGTGCTTTTACCAGAAGATATAGTAGGATAGACAGATGAAAAGAACTGATCAGCAATGTGGTTCGGAATAAACGCGAATTCGTCCAGAAAAATGACATTAAAAGACATGCCCCTAACGGCGCTAGCCGAAGTAGAAGCAGCCATAATTTTAGATCCGTTCTCCAATTCCAGACTCCCCCTATTCCACTGGGAGATACCTTGCTGCATCCATTTGGGGAGGTTTTCATAACTTAGTTGTAATCGTTGTAGCATCTCACGAGCAGTCGCTGCTTTGTTAGCAAGGATCGCCACATTCACATTATCATTAAACAGCACATACCACAGCAGGTATGAGGTAACGATGGTAGACTTACCTGACTGCCGTGGTAGTTTTGCAATATTAAATCGTTCAGCATGGAACTTCCTGGTCATGTCCTCCTGGAAGTCATACATGGTAAAGGGGATCAGACCTTTGTCAAGTGAGATGATCTTGATATATTCTTTGATAAAATATACAGGATCTTTACTACACTTTACATATTCTTCAACCTGATCTGGTGTAAATGCCTGAGAGACATTTGCTTTTTTTAGATTAGGATTACCAAGATAGATCTGATCGCTCATTTCATTCCACCAATGTGCCGTGTGCTCTACGAATCTCTTTTAGTTTTTCCAGATTCATATCCTTGGTGCCACCATCGTATGCGTGAGCATATCCTTCTTCAATCATTTGCTCGTTAAGGGACACAGTTCCGTCCCCAATGTAAAGCCAACCCAGAAGACGCCCGTATTTGCCAGTGCCACCAACAAGTTCAGTCCTAACAGACAACTCATCATCACCAGCCAAAGTACCTTCGAGTTTTTCTTTGAGCCAGTTGGTTGCGTCGATTCCAAGAGCCTTCTCCTCTAAGTTTCTCGTTCTTTTCTCTGGTGTATCAACGCCTGCAACTCTAACTCTTTCTTTCTTGTATAAATCAAACCCGAGGTCAATAGTGACATCGATAGTATCACCATCAAGAACACGATTGATCTCCGTCACTCGGAAGTTGTAACAACTCTTCCGACTTGGGGGTGTCATTGCTGCCATCTTCTAACTCCGCAAATGCTTCTCTTAGTATGTATACAACTACGAACACTGCACCACCAACTGCCAGCATCACCATAATGATTACTGACCACACAGGATCGTTAGCATTATCAAGAGGACGCAATAGTAAATTCATTTCTTAACAGGCCAAGTAAGTTCCATTCCTATCGTGAGTAGCAAAACAAATCCAAACACAAATACAGCACTCATGATTTAGGTTCGCAATATTCACTAGGTACTAATTGATATGCCATCTTGTCTCGCAACTGATTGACACGATCTTCATTGTATTGTTTGAAGTTGCCACGCTTCTCTACTTTCTTATAGTAGTGTAGCGCATTGAGGATGATAGCGTAGTCCTCCATATCTAATTCAAATTTCATAAATTTTCAAACCTGTCTTCTAGAATAATACGATAGAGAGAATCTCTCAAATAATATAAGTGTTCTTGCTGCATTGGTTCACCGCCTGCCCACATCCTAAGACGTTCGCAGACACAATCATGTAGAGCATATACATCTGCTATTCTGAGTGATACTTGATAGTCATAACTGTGTTCCTCTTCTTCGTGTTCCATTTAGTGAGAGAATGCTAAGGACATTTTGACAAGAAAGGATCGCATACTTATGACCGTAAAGGCCACCATGGATATAACTTACTCCTAGTTTTTCAGCGTATGTTTTTCTATCTACACCATAATTATGATCTGTGTAATCAATAATTACATCGCTAGGATCGCAATGTAATACTAACTCATCGAATGAGTTATCTGTTAGTATATAAACACCTGGTTTTTCACCTACACTAATATGTATATTTGTATCAAACTTGATTTTATTTCTTAGTAGTTCTAATGATGTAACGTAACCAGTTAGATTGCCTTGTTCATATACTTCATCTTGTATGGGACGGTCTGTGTGATAACTATAAACTTCAACATCATTATCAATTAGTTGCTTACATATATTCTGACCCAACTTACCCAAACCTACTAATCCAACTCTCACTTGTGACTCCTATGAAATGGTTCCCAATGTTGCCACCCATAAGTATGTACTGCCCACATACCAATAATGGGAACGAAGACCAGGCACCATGCCAATAGTCCACATCCCCATGGGTTATTTAATACTGTTCCACAGAACCTAGCAAACTGCAACATCATTGATCTTGCTCGCGAAGTTCTTGAATTCTAGCACGAAGAGATAGCATAAGCATTTGATGTTCTTCGCGCTCCTTTTGTGTCAGAGGACCAACACGTTTATTCAGCCTCGAATTCATCACGCTTCTCTCTATCTAACTTATGTATAGTCGCAAATCTATCCTCCCACGTATCACCACCTTCTATACCTCGTATGGGATTGATGCAAGTTTGATCTGCTAGGGTATTACATACCAAACCTGCCAGGTCTAGTTCACTACCCATAGCACCTGTGTTCCAACGGTGTTGACCGTTGATCCAAGTAGCACCACATTTAGGACATTCCTTTCTCTCAATTTTGAGATCCGACAGTTCCTTATCGTTGGTCATCTTTAATTTCCTTAATTAGTTTTGAGTAGTCCCCGAGATCTTTGCTTAACTGACGCCTTACCCTTTGTTTTAAGAAATATAATTTTAGTTTAACAAAACTGTATCTAATATGGATGTCAACGAAAGCAAAGAGACGCATGGTTTCTTCGGTGCCAGCATAACATATGAGACAAACTATGGCACCGAATATAATATAGAATCCTAACATTTCCACTTTCTTAACGCCAATGCTTTGCGAGTTGGGCGTCCCTTCTCGTCCTTCATAGGACCTTTGTTGCCACCCATACGAGCACAGAATGATCTCTTACGAGGACCACCCTCAGGTTGGGGTGCTTTCAGATCAGAACCAGGATTCTCACGTTCATAAGACTTGCGTCCTTTCTCGTTCAATCCACCTTCTTTGTTCTTACCTTCCTTACGCTGCCATGCACTTTCTTTCATGCTCATGTCCTGAGACGCATCCTTCTTCTGCACTGACTTCATTTGCAGTTGCAGTTTCTGACGATTAAGCATGAGTTGCTTTCTTTGAAGTTGCATCTTCTTATTAGAAGTAGCATCTTCTTTCATTGTCTTCTCTGCCTTCTTTTGATCACAGGTTTTTTGAACACAAGACCCACACTTGTTACAGTAACTAGTTCCTTCGGGACAATTCTTTGCCTCGAAAATGTATTCTTTAAAACTGATCATGGTCTTTTAGGGCAGTTTGCTTCATGCTTTTCCATCCAAGTCTTAGGACGTTGGTGGTTTCTTGGGGATGTCAATCCACAATAAGGGCACTTGTACGTGCCATTATCTAATTTTTCAGCCATGATCACTAGCCTCAATACAGAACTCTTTGTAGGACTTGCCTTCTTTCTTGATACCACCGATCTTATCAACCAGTTTACCAAGTGCCTTACCAACCTTGTCGCGCTTACGCTCCTTAGGTGCTTGACCTGATCCAGTCTTAGCACCTTTCGCTGCTAATCTGCTAGCAGCAGTACCAGACTTTGCTGCCTTCTGACGCTTGGAATAGTCCATGTAGGACTCACCATCTTTCAGTTTCTTAGGATCTGCCTTTGGTTTAGATGCAGCAGCACTATCCTCACGGGCACGAGCATTAGCACCAGGACCACCCAGTTTCTTATCCTTCTCAGGATCTGGATGCCACATGTCAGCACGTTCCACTTTCAGAGTAGCAGGATAATCCTTATCACCCTTCTTAGCAGGTTTCTCACCACGCTTACGCTTGGCGTGAATGTTTGCCCACAGACCTTTCTTCTCTACAATCTCATTCTTCTCATCGTTGATAGCATGTTCATGCATCTCAGATACCAAAGTAGTGAGAAGTTCGACAGGTACATTTTGCTCTACACCATGCTCAAAGAGAATATCATAGTGAGTGATGTTACCTTGCTCATCTAGTGTATGCATCTCAGAGATACACTCACCAACACCCCACTCAGCATGTTCAATTTTCTTTGAACAATCGTGAGTCACCATGTAACCTTTGTCCTTACAGTGAGAGCATCCTTTACCCCCACATTCTTTGCACTTTTTCTTACCTTCAACGATTACTCCTTCACTCTTCAAGCGTGCAGCACGCTTAGCCTTTGCCTTAGCAAGGATTCTTGCACGAGCATCATCTTGATCCTTCTTAGGGATAGGAGTTACAGCACCAACCTTCTGATCAACATCACCAGGGGCATAACCCTCAGTTTTAGTTGCTTTCTTTCTGCGATTCATTTCCTTTGTCACTCTCTTCAACATGAATTGATTAGATGGGAGACTCTGGTCAGCACCACTGACTTGCTTATGCAACGCTGCCAGTTTCTCATCTGACTGCTTGCCCATCTTGGCGTCTTCTTTGATAGCACCTTTACCATGCTTGGCACGGATATCTGCTTTCACTTTTTCAAGTGCAGACATACCATCATATTTTTTACCAGGTTTCTTACCCCATGTATTGGGTTTGCCAGGTGCTTTGTTATAACGGTTGTTGCCATCAACACCGCCGCGCTCCATGCGTCTGTCTTTAAGACGATCTGATTCTTCTTCTTTGAAAAAATTCATGTTACTGACGTGCTACTTTTGTACATTTCAGACCAGCGCCATCGATGGTTTCGAGTGGATCTTTTTCCAAGTAGACAACACCACCCGCCTCAACACTGGCATTACGTGATCCAAGAGCGACATACTTAGTGCCGTCTCCACGCTCAGTTACAACAGGACCATCGTCAATAACTAAGACGATGGTGGCGGCAGTGTCATTGACAACACGAACAGCGGTCGCCTTACCCAGATTGGTTGCTGCACTGAGGGTTACCTCAGTAGCCAGTACACGAACTCTATCCATGGTTATACTACTTGGTTGTTTTTATTATTTATCTTGCTGCGCTTTTAGAAACTTGGCAAGATCTGCTGTGCTACCTACAAACATAGTATTGTTTGTTGTGGTAACTTCTTTGGTTTTAGTTGGTGCTTCAATGTCATTGACCTTCTTTTGTAGATCAATTAGTTTGTCAGCAACATCACCCACATGTTTAATCAACTGTCCAGCAACTTCAAATGCTCTTGGTTGATCTGACTCTTGTGCTAATTCAAGGATGCCATCAACTGCCTCTTGACCTTTCTCGATCAGAGAGTAAAGATTCCCACGAGTATACTCATAGTCTTTCTTTAATTGTTCTTTGGTGGAAGTAGTTACTTCTACCTCAGTAACAGGTGTTGGTGTTGCATCTTTGACGATTTCAGTTTTGACATCGAGAGCATCCTCAATGCCATCATACTTACTCGTCTGCGCCTGTGGTTGGGTTTCGTGAGAGTCCATCTGTAAATTCACTGAATAGTTCATTAAATCCGAAGTTGTCATCAGAATCAACTAAGGCATGATCTGCCTCAGTAATCCTATGAATCGCTGATCCGTTAGTGTGTGCTGCATTCGTTGAGTTCAACCAAGCACGGGTAACGAATACCTGTGTTCCGTCGATCTTAGCGATACGCATAACTTCATCATCGATCTGGATATTCGTATGAATAACAAGACCAGATGCATCTGTAACTTTAATGATTCCATCATTATCATCACACGCTGACGACAACGTAGTTGTTGCGTCAGAGTTTCTATCAATTGTAGATGCAGGAGTAGCAGTGTAACGCACCTCTCTTGGTGCTGTTCTGACAGAATCAGTAGCGTAATCCACAATTGCCTTGGTGATAATCTCACCACTGTTATCCTGTACAGGACCATACAAGAATGTCTTAGCAACAAACTGTAAGGTATAAATTAGAGTTCTGCGAGTATCATAATCTCCTTCATACTGATCATCATAATCAATACTTGCCAGTGTAATTGGGTAGTCTCTCTTCTCACCAAGTTCTGGTACCAAGTTCATTGTGATGTTGAAACTTGGTTGAAAGAATGGTAGAATTTGCTCAATGATTTGAAGAGCATCATCCTGGTTCTTACTAAGGATTGCTAATTCAAAATTAATATTATATGGGATTGGCATGAACCCCTTGTTGTTAGCACCAGCGGCAGTAGTATTTCTAATATACTGTGTGGGTGATAACTTTCTTGTTGGATCATATGTGATTGCTTGAATCTCAAATGCAATCCTAGGCAGAGTAATCTGCACCTGATCCTTGGTAGTAAGATCACCAAGTTGACGCAGACGCGCTAAGAACTTATCCTTAGGTCCATATGCCAAAGGCACTTTCATGACCTCAGTTTTGGATCCTTGGGATCTTCTGATCTCAATGTTATTAAATAGTGTGCCAAAGGCAACCACGGTTTTTTTAATTACACCGTGATATGAATAAGTTCCTAGCATTAGATTGTGCTCCCTTTATTACCAAACTCACCGAATGGATTAGTTTGTGTGAAATCTATGATTGCATCTGCGTCAGTTTCAATTGCCACATTTTGATCATATTCCGAGTTCACATTATTTATAGTGTTATAGGTATAGGTAGACCAGACGGCAGAACTAGTGTCTCCTGTCATAGTTTCACCAGATGAGAATCTACCACTCCTATTGATAACAATAAGAGTTCTAGTAGCATTATCCCAAGACTTCACTTCGGCGGTTGTATTAGTAACAGCACCAGTCACAGTCTCACCAACTGTATAATCACCTGTGCCACCTTCGGCCATTACCATACCAACAGCATTAGCATGATTGACTTCAATAGCATCAATCTCTGCAACGCCAGTATCAATATCCTCATCACTGTATTCAAAGAGTTCACAACGTAAACCCCATGTGTATATCTTACCTAACTGGAAGAAAGGTTGTTCATGCTCTACATACTGGATCTGAAATGTTTTACCCACCATAGGGAAGTGAATTAGATCTCCTTCATTAGGACGACCCTCCACAATCAGAGTAGCGTTATCATCTACTGCTGCTGTAAACCTTCGTTTAGATATGATGAAGGTAACCTGGTCTTGAATTCTGACACCAAACTTAGCGAAGATATCGCCATCACCACGAAAACCACCAGCATCTTCCAAATATACTTCGACTTCAAATGCGCCTGTATATTTGGATAGTGTATCTTCTCCGAAGACACTATCTTCTTTGACGAGCGTTCTTGGGATATAGTACACGTTCTTGCCGAACATTTTAATCTGCTCATCGACGAGATCTTGTACGAGACCCTGCTCTCCTGTTGTACCTTGGGTGAAGAAACTGTTAAGTGCCATATCATCCTATCATGTCTAGGGGAGGTGTTTCCCAGGTAGTACGAAGTTGTTCGTCAAGGATCTTTAATTCCTCAACAGCATCGTTATAAATCATCTCACCGTTCAGAGTGACACCACCTGGCATTTGGACATTCGTGAACTTAGTAAGATTCTGACCCCACTGCTTTTTAATTTTAGCAGTAACATAATCTTTCATCCACATTTGGTTGTAGATTTCTGTCCAACTGTTTGGATCCAAAGCACGCCAACATTTAAGGATCACATACTGATCTGAAAGTGCATCCTCAGTCCAGTCAAAATCAATGTATACTCTGTCTTGAACATTATTATATCTGATAGGTTTCAGACCTTCCAGCATGAAGTCAATACTAGACAGATGTTGCTGAATCATATAGTAGTGATAGAACTGTGTAGACGTAAAGTCATACAGATCATTCAGTCTCATCTGATAACGAATATCAAACATACTGCGAGTGCCTTTGTCAGTAAAAGCAAACATACCTTCAATTGCCAGAATATGATCTGGGACTGTTAGGTATGTATTTTGCTCAGACCAGACAGTAGTACCATCAGCACCAGTAGTATCTGTATTAGTACGACCCGCTGCAATTTCAGCAGAAGTAAAGAGATGTTTTAGATAAACTCTCTCAGCACCTTCATAGTGATATGTTTGGAACTTTTGAATAGCATAATCGATGGCATCATCACACTGATCATCAGATACGTTCACCTCCAAGACTGGTTTACCCAGTCTACGGAGGCAGTATTCTTTTAATTCTGCCTTAGAAGTTGGAATTGCCATTGGTTATTAGAGAGCAGCGATTGCAGCCTGGAATGCTGCAAAATCAGCAGCACCCGCAGCGACGGATTTGAGGGTTGTAAGATCAATCGTCTCTGCTTGTAGTGCAGAGTCAGCAGTTGTGCCTTGTGCGGCAGTAGCATAATCAGTAGATGCTGTTGCAGCAGCAGTGCCCAGTGTGGGCAGACCAGTTAGGTCTCCATAAGCACCAGAGAATAATGTAGGTTTGCCAGTCAGGTCAGCGTATGCACCAGAGAATAATGTAGGTTTGCCAGTCAGATCTGCATAGGCACCCGAGAAGAGTGTGGGCAGATTAGTAAGATCATCATAGTCATTACTGGTAGCGACAGCACCCAGATCACCTGGTTGTGTAGCAGAAGCAGCAAGTGTGCCCTGTGCAGCAGTTGCATATGCAGTTGCCGCAGTGGTAGCAGCAGTGCCAAGACCCAAAGCGGTGATGGCTGCTGATGCACGAGCATCGGCACGAGCGTCTGTGTAATAAAGATTAGATCCTTCTGCTAGGGCACTAGTGTCTACACTGTTCAGGTCAAGGTTTGCCCCAACTTGAAGTGCGACACGAGCATCAGCACGAGCATCTGTATAGTAGAGGTTAGTGCCCTCTGCCAGATCAGCAGTGTCCTGATTAGTCAGGTCAAGGTTTGCACCAACTTGAAGTGCGATACGAGTATCAACACGACCAGCAGTGTGATAAAGGTTGGTGCTTCCCTCAGCAATACCATCCGAGTCGGGTGTGGTATAAGAGAAGACGCCAGTGCCAGAATTGTAAGACAGATCGCCAGTAGCACTTACAGCGCCACGAGCATCAGTAGTCTTAAAGGTGGTTACACTAAATGCACCAGTGCTAGCGTTATAAGCGAGATCGCCACCAGCACTAAATGCACCCCTAGCGCGAGCGTTGGTAAAGAAGATGTTTGTGGATCCTTCTGTGACATTATCAGTATTGATATCAGATTGAGTAACAGAAAGAGCACCAGATCCATCATGTTCAATGCCAGTGCCATACGTGAAGTGTGACCTTGTGCGTGCAGCAGTGGTGAATAGGGCAGTAGATCCTTCTGTGATGTTGTCGGTGTTGATGTCACCCTGAGTTGCAC
>Ga0187217_1000051_pt1 | contig 38369 bp, 28 predicted proteins | sample 15SPOviralmetaG_FD_130165 | JGI IMG/M metagenome (GOLD analysis project Ga0187217, IMG submission 130165) | Marine viral communities from the oligotrophic San Pedro Time Series (SPOT) site, San Pedro Channel, CA, USA - 15 SPOT_SRF_2010-09-15... | ecosystem: Environmental > Aquatic > Marine >... | reverse complement strand
GCGTGGAATGCCTCGTGGTACTCAGTACCTTTCACAGCCCGGTCGCTCACCTCAACGGCACCTTTCTCAAAGATACCGTACCCGAGGAGACCGTTACGCTCGATGATGCCCTTGACCCGTTTGAACGGAACAGCGCTCATGTTCTTAGCCCACCACTCTTCGGCCTCTTTCATGTCAACCTCAGTGGCCCGGTCTGCGTTGTTAGAAGACTCAGCAGCAGCAACCGTAAGGAAGCTAAAGTCTAAGTCGCCTTCTACGTCAAACGCGTTGTCGCCTTCCGGGACAGTCGGGTCTTCAGTCATAAGACCGTTAAGCAAAGCTTTACCGCTTAGCTTAGTAATAGGCTTTACTTCACCACCCGTCAACACGGTAGCAGTCATAGTCAACTGCGTCTTCATGGTGTTCTCGTTAGAGAAGCTCTTGTCTTTGTCGCCCTCATTATAGGGGTAGGCCGGTGCAAGAGGGTGCGTCCAGCTAATGACGTTGCCATCTCCGTCTACCACAGGTGAGTGGCCCAGCTTCATCTCAGAAGCCACGAAGTCAGAGATGCCTTCAAACTTAGTACCACCAACAGTAAAGGACTCGTCAGTGTTAAACGCAGACTCACCTTGGTCAAGCTTGACTGCGATGTCAACGTTCATGTTAGGAATAATCTCCTCAAGCGGAGTGCTCCACTGCCCGTCGCGGTAGATAGACACCGCCAAATTCTCTGGGCTTTCAGGTACCTTAATATTGCGGTTGTCTGCAAAGATAGCAAACACACCGGGCTCAATCTCTTTGACAATGTTACTACCGATGATGTTCTGCGCACGTGCAATGCTATCAAGCGTAGGGTCGGCAAGCTCCGTAATAAGGTCACGGGTAATACGCTCGCCGTTGTTCAGCATGCTCACAGTCTGGCCCGGCATCTTAACCCAGATAACCTCGCCTGCACTTTCAATCGGCACAAACAATGCACCAGACTCGTGGCGGCTAAGGTTAAATCCGTCCTGTTGGTGACGTGTCTCGTTGTACCCGTACGGCGTAATTGGAGCAGCACGCTCACCACTACGCTTCAAGGACATCTCCATGCCGCCCGTGTTAGGCATCATCAGAGCGATACCGTGACGGCGGATAGATGCACCCACACCATACTGCTCAGCTCGCACCTCCATGCTGCTGTCCATGATGAGGCTACCCTGCGCCTTGTTACCAAAGCTAGTCTCACCGAAGTTAAGGTTAACAGGAAAAGACACGGGGTTAGTCATGTTTTTCCCGTTAGCCGTGTGCATCTCCCACAACTGCTGGCGCAAAGCGTGCATCTGTGCAGCCCGCTCAAAGTGCTCAGCCTGCGTAGGTCCAGTCATCATGCGATTCTCATGGCTACGTACCTCGCCTACACGTGAGCCAACACCAAACCCGTCTACAGATTTCTGACGGAACATCAAGCCTTTGTTCTTGCCACCTTTAATGACACTGGTACTCTCAGCCATACCACGTCTGTGTGCAGCCATCATAAGCGCACTCGTGTTTGGCAGTGTACCAAGACGCTGGTCTCCTACAAAGATGTCCAGTGCCAAGGTGTCGCCTTTACCGCTAGGGCGGTACTGACGGCGGCCTTTCTTGTTCTTCTTGGTAAGCAGGCTATCAGCAGAGTGCGTGTCCTTAAGAGCATCAAAGACCTCAACGCTTGGGATAGGCGTAGTGTCGCCTACAACACGGATAGTAACAGGCTCTGTGTTAGCGCCTGAAATAACCTCTTGCAACAGCAGCATCTGGTCCTTAGTCAGGCTCTCGTTCATAACGATAGGCCCGCTAGCAGTGTGCACAAGGTAAGGCTCGCCACGATGACGGTCGTAATCGACTGACAGCTTCTCCGTAAAGAACTGAATCAAGTCAGGGGTTTCGATGGTAACAGTACCGGGCTCCAGCTCTACCGTAGTAACAGGCTGGTTATCCTGAGGGTCCTCGTCTTTAGTATTGTCCTTGCCCGGGTCCGGTGCATCGTCCGGGTCAGGCTCTGCGTTGTTAACCGTAGGCTCAGCCAGTCCGTTAAGCTCAGCCAACGGAGTGTGAGCAATCATGCCCAAGTAGTCAGCGCGGCCAGTCACGATAGCGTTCAACTCTTCCTTGCTCAGGCTGTCGTTCGTGTCGTAGCTAACGTCAACCGGGATAATGCCAATCTCAGGGACAGGACGTCCGAGTTGGTTCATGAGCATCAAGCGGTAAGCAGACAGCTGCTTTTGGTGCTTTTGCTCCAAAGTAGGAGAGCCTTTGTAGCTCTTATCCCCGGGGCCGTACTTGGCTTTACCCGAGCGAACTGCCACAGCGTCGCCCAAAGGAATAGATACAACCTTCTTCTTCGACGCTGCGTTACGGATAGTCTTCATGTCGTAGACACGGAAGTTACCCTCGGCGTCTACAGTCAACAGGTCAACCGTACCAGCAACACCAGATGCACTAGCGTCTAAGTTGCTGACATCCATGTCGTTAAACAGAACGACGTCCTTGGCAATAACCTTCTCACCGTTAGCAACAAACTGTGCCTCCAGCTCCATGAGCTGCAGCGCAAGCTTCTCTTGCAACTCAGTCGGCAAGTGGGGGTATGCCTCTGGTGTGCGCACATTGCCGTCCATAAAGTCACGAACAAACTCGTCAACCGAGTTACCAATGTTAGAAGACGGAATGCCAAACGTGTCAGAGAAAGACTCCTCTTTAGCGTTAGGGCCTTTCATCCACGTAGTCGTGCGAACGTAACGCTGACCAGTACGGCTGTCAACGTAGTGCGTGCCTTCCTCGTTTAGCTCAACGTACTTGCTGTTCTCAAGCAGCGTGTCAATGTCCTTCTGTACCTCAGTCGGAACCTGTACATCTTTACTACGCTCTTGCTCCTTTTGGGTCTCGTTGTTCTTAGCTTGGTTGACCATGTCCGACAGGGCATCGTCAATCTCCTGCTCCTCTTCGGTAGTCTCGGCGGTCTTCTTCAGTGCCTCGAGCTCTTCCTTAGTCTTAGCTTCCTTCTTAGCCTCTTTACGCTTCTTAGTACGCTCCTTCTCTTTGTTAGCCCTGCGCTCTTCAGACTGCTCGACCAGCTTGTCAATGTTCTCGTCACTCAAGAATGCAGCACGTTGCTTAGCAAGCTCGGCCTCTTGGAAGTCCAGCTCAATCTCGCTCTGCAAAACATCGTCTGCTTTGTTCTCACCAACCTCTTGGATAGGCGTGCCCTCGGTAACAATGTCTTCCGTAGTACCTGCCTTAGCAGTCTCGACACCTGTCTTTGCAGCCTCTACCGCAGCATTAGCTTCAATCAACTCCTCAGCAAGCTGCCGCTTAGCAGACTCGTTGTCTGACTGGTTAGCAACAGCAGCCTTAAGGCTTTCGACCTTAGCCATAGCAAGGTCAAGCTTTTCGTTTGCTGCAGCAACAGCGGCTGTATCAACCGTGGTGTTTTGCTCAACCTTACCAACGATGCGCTCGGTCATAGCCTGCACAACCTCTCGGCCACCCATAGCTTCTTCAAGCCGCTCGATTACCTTGGCATCCTGCTCCTCTTCCTTATTTAGGTATTCGTTGAGGTAGTGCCACATAATCTCCTGCTTGCGCTCTTCGCTCTTAGGCAGGCCTTGCAACTTACGCGTATTAGATTCGCGCTTGTTAACAATCTGGTTGGCAATAAAGTCGTGCTGCAGGAGTTGGTTCATTACCTCCATGCCCGTGTCTTCCTCAAGGCCAAGCTCTTGCACTACAAGCTGTCCTTTCTCGACAGACTGCTCGGCAACCGTAAACTGATTAGCAACGTCGCTAAGCGTCTGCTCAATCATACGCTGGCTGTGCCCTTCTTCGCGCAGGGCTTCCTCGAACTGAGCCAGTTGAATCTCTAACAGGTCAGCCGTTCCGCTGTATGCAGACTCGGCTCCCATTCCAAAGGCCTCTGCAGTGACAGCCTCACGCACCGCCTCACGTTGAGCACGAATGTCGCCAGTCTTACTAGCAGCATCAACCTTCTTACCAATCTCAGCAAGGGCCTTTTTACGCGTTTCGATTTGCTCCATGATTTTCTCATGGTTACGCGTAGCCTTGCCACGGCCAATGACGGAACCGCCACCTGCCATCACGCCTCCACCCAGAGCGCCAAGGAATGCAGACTCCCACAGGTGGTCATCAGCAACGTATTCATTGAAGCGGTCACCAAACTTAGTTTGCTCGCCTCCAGAAATCTGACGACCAAGGTAACGACCTTCATTCTCACCAATAAAGTTAATAGCTTCCTCAATACCCTCGGTACCAGCTTCAAACAATGTAGCGCTCAGACCCTTAGCCCGTGCAACGTTACGCTGCGCACGCGTCAGCTCTTTACCAGCAGCTGCTGCCTTTTGCTGAGCGCCCTTGAGACCACGACGCACACCCCTCGTACCTTTAAGGGCCTTTGAGAGTGCACCCATGTGCAGGAGGTCAAAGCCAATGTTTAGGCTGTTCACCTTGTAGGACTGCAACGAGGCTTGTCCTGCCACGTACTCAGCAAGCTCCTCCTTAGTGGGTTGGTGTCCCAACTCCTCAACAGCGGCACGCCATGCGGTGGTACCCTTGAACTGCTCGACACCTCCGTCAGCATTAGCAATGTCAGTGTAAGCCTGCTCGTACACGTCGTGGGCAGAACGCATGTTCTCCGCGTGACGCATAGCCACAGCACCACCAAACTGACGACCGATAGCGGAACCAATGTTACCAGCTTTGGCAACGCTAGCCAACTCTTCAGCTTTGTCCAAAGTCTTACCAATCTTGTTCAGCTTGTTCAGCGTGCGCCCTGCCTTTGACATAACCTTAGCAGCCACAAAGCCAGCACCCAAACCGGGGACAAACATAGAGGCAGTAGACGCAAGAGATGGCAGGTTCTTAGCCCACCACTTGACGTTCATTACGTCCATAGTCTCTCCGGCCCGCAGGTCGTAGATTTCGTTGCCATCTTCAAAGCTGCCCCGGACTTCTTGCCCAAGCATCTCAAGGAAGTTGCGCTCTGTGTTCTTCGGGTCGTTCAACGTGTCCCAGTTAAACAGCGCACCAATACCTTCTATACCACCGCCGACGACTTCGCCCACAGCGTTCATGGCTCCACGGCCCAATGCTTCCCAGCCAGACTGGTTCAGAGCAGCAGACTCAAAGTTGTCATAGCGACCGAACTGTGTCGTGTCGTCCATGAACTCCTTGGTCTCGTCAAAGCTCCGTGCCTGCTCGGTAGGCCCTTGGCTAAAGGAAAGGTTGTTAAAGTTCAGACCGTACTCAGGGGTATTCGATATAGAATTTCCTGATGTTTCTGGGTTTGGGGTATTAGTTCCCCCATCCGTGGTGTTCTCCTCAGACATTACTTAGTGTTCTGTATAGGTTGGGTGTGCCGTCACTGTGTTTTATTCAGCTCGACACCAATGCCAGACAAGATACCAGCAAGTGTACTGGCGTCTTGTGAATTGATAGCGTTTGTAAGAGTAGCAGCAGCCTCTGGGTTGCTAGCCAACATGTTCTTGCCGTTAACGTTTACGGTATAATCGCCGTCAGCATCTCGCTCCAAAGTGGCCATGCCGTTCATGCGGTTAGAAAAACGAGCCAACGGGATAGTCACGTTAGTGTCACCATTAAATGCACGGCTAGTAGCTGTACGCGCCTCTGCTCCAAGATTAGGGTTGAGTCCCATGGCTGACTTACCGAGTTGTGCGTAGTTAACGTTCGTGCCGTCACCGTAGCCCTTCTTAATACCTTGATTAAAGCGCTGAGCGGTGAGACCAAAGCGGTCTGCCGGCATCTTAATATACACAATTTCTTCGACACCTTCAGCATTCGTGACCTTAAATTCTCCATAATCTGAAGATTGTCCAAAGCCGATAAGCTCGCCCGTTTTGTACCCTGCTGCAGCAAAGTCCTCTTGTCCTACCATAGTAGGCTTACCAGTCTCAGGGTCAAGCATTTCAACCTGCGCCTGACCACCAACTTGGGTCCAAGCATTCTGGCGAAGCTTAGTAACATCACCTGAGCTGTAGCCCATGTCTTGCAAAGCAATGTGTGCCTCCTCGATAACCATGTTGGTAGTCGTGGTGCTGTACTTATCTGCAAAGGCATTACCCGCACCGTCGCCGTAAGCGTCACCAAACCAGTCGTTTACGCCATTGCTGCTCAACTTACGTCCAAGCGTGTCGCTAATCTCACCAGCCTCTCCATACTTATTAAGGTGCCAACGCTTGTAGTTCATCGTGTTACCCAGCTGCATCTCATCAATACCGTCCATGCCGGTTTCTTTGATGTACTCAACAAGGTGCTTGTCCTGCACGCTAGCAGCTTCTTGTCCAAGCTGATTAGTGTAGAACTCAACAAACTCTTGTTTTACAACGTCGTTAGCAGGCGAGTCGTCTGTACGCAACTGTCGAATAATACCGCGTGCATCCATACCACGGAACGCGCCGTGAGTCTCGTCAACCATAGACGGACCTGCGTGCGTAGCACCAACGCCGGTACCAAAGCCGCTACCACTACCGCTGCCCGTACCTTCTTTAGGAAGTGCCTGACTCTTAATGTCGTACTGTGGGTTAGTAATAGCAGACACCTGCGGCTGAATCAACTGCATAGCGTAAGCTTTTGGGTCCATTCCGTAAAAGCCAGCAGCTTCTTGAATTTGCTTAACAACCGTCGGGTCGTTCATCAACGTACCCATCAGCACCTGTGATGCTTGTTCGGGCGTAATGTACTTCTTAGTCTTCGTGTTAAGGAAGCGGCCGTCGATAGTCTGGATAACATCCTGCTGCTGCTTAATAGTCTTAGCAGCGTCAGTCAGCGTCTTGTTAATGTCCTTGTGCTCGTACAGGGAGTCAAACTTCAGCTTGTCTCCAGCAGCAGCACCTCCGTAATTAGCAAGCTTGTTAGCTGCAATACCAGCAACAATGTCACCACCAAACTTTGTAGGGTCTTCGTCGAACTTAGCCTGCCAGTCTTGGTACGCTTTGTAGTTACTACGAGCAACTTTTAGGTTGTCGTTGTTAGCATACTGACGGGACAGTGCTTTAATCTGCCGTTGGCTTTGATGTGGGTTCTTAGCGAGCTCCTCAATCTGTGTACGGATTTCTTTTTGCGACTCATTAAACATCGCGTCATCTTGCTTCAGATGTGAGTCTTGACGGAACGCATCTTCAAGAGCGTCTTCCTGTGCATAGAACTGGTCAGCCCGACGAGTGCGAGCTGCCATAGCCTGAGCCATCTCGTTGACGGGTGCGCCAATGTAGGTGCTAACGTAAGGGTTAGCCCGGAACTTGTCAAATACAGACATTATTTGTTGCGTTCTTCATCAGTTGCGCCAAGGTTGTACGGGTCGTACGCCTCGCGCATGTACTTCATTCTTTCACGGTCAAGAGCGTTTCGCTGAAAGTCCGTGTACATACCGCCCAACGTCTGCCCCATGCTTTGACGCATTCGGTTCAAAGACGCAATACGGTCATTCTCAAAGTCAACCCCACGCTGCTGATTCTGTGCTTGAATCATTGCGTTCTGGTTGATAGTGTCATTCATCATGCGCAAGTTCTGATTGCGCAGCTGCGCTTCTTGCGAAGCCTCGTTACCAAGCAGGTTAGACATAGACTGCTGTGTAGCCTGTTGACCTGCACGCCGCATAGCAGCTGCAACCACAGGGTTAGACACGTTAGCCGAGATAGCAGCAGCACTACGTGCCTCTGCATCTTTAATCTGCTGCATCTGTTTGCCCACCTGAATGTCGGTGTTCATAGCCTGCACACGCTGCATTGGCATATCCACAGGACCCTCAAGGTTCTTCATCTGCTTCATGCTTGCCATCGTAGGCAGCATCTGTGCAAGGCCACCAGCCAGCATACCAATAGCCTGCGGGTTGGCTTTGATGCCGGCACCAATCTTATCGCCAAACTCCTGCAAACGCGTAGTCTTAGTAGGGATAGTAGGGTCAGTAGACAGGTCTTGAGGACCACCAAGTATGCTACGCTGACTACCACCGGGGTAGTACGCGTCACCCTTAGCGGTATTAAGAATACGCTCAGGGCCGAGCATATCAATAGGCTCGATAGGCGTAAACTCAGGACGCTGTAGGGTTGGTGCCGCACCACTACCAGACCCACCACTGGTTTGCGGTGCAGGAGCGGGTGCGGGAGCATCTTCCGGAGTAATTGTTACTGTGTCAAGAACTTGGTTGCCATTAGAATCAGTGCCGGGAGTAGGGTTAATTCCCGTGCCACCTAGCATTGTTCTAACGCTAGGATTAACATCAGATTGCACAACGCCGTCCTCCGAGTACACGCCACCAAGCACATTGCTAATCATAGCACTAGTGCCGTTGTTCTGCGCGTCACGAAGCATAGGCTCCGTCATAGCAACGTTCTTACCTCCAATCTGACGAATAAACATTTTACCGCCTCGGTTAAAGATTCCGGGCGTACCGTCATAGGGTACTGCAGTGAGGGCGTTAGAGCTAGTAAGCTCTTCGTACGGGTTCTCTTTGTTTGCGTTAGTTGCAATAACCTTGTCAGTTTCCGCTTGTCGCTGGTCAGCAAGTCTTTGCTCGTCGTTGCGGTTGTCTCGAGGAATGCCGTCAAATCCTTTAGAAGGGTCAATACCCATACGCTCTGCAGCGCCTATCTTTAAACCTAGGGCTTGCATTTCTGCAAACTGTTCTGGGTTAATAATACCTCTACCGCGTCGAGCCTTTTCAAAGTTTTTATAACGGGTGTAATCGCTAGTAGTAAACCCCGCGTCCTCTATAACAAGGTTAGGGTTGTCAATAGTTTCTTGACCGTATGTACCTCGGTCGCCTGTAGAAGTGCCGTCCCATCCTTGCAGCGGGTCAATGCCTGCAGCAATAGCCGCTTCAAACAAAGGGACCATCCGCTTAATGTGTGGGTCTGTAACAGAGTTGTCGCCGTAACCCTGACTGCGGTTATACCGCTTGTGGTCAAGATACTGCTGGTATTGCTTAGCGGTAAAGCCGCCCTCGGCGTACTTAGTTTTACCTCCGTACATCTTCTTCTGCTTACTAGCTTCTTGAGCGTCAAACAGCTCGTCTATGCCAGCAGATAGTTGTTGCAGCCTGCGGTTATAATCAGCAATACCGCTACGGTTTCCCGTGCGGTTTGCCTCTGCCAGTCCCTTTTCGTACGTGGCTTTCTTACCAGAGAGCTGCTTCATCATAGCAGCGTATGTATTCTTCTTAGCCATTAGAGCTTACTTAGCTTTGCCATAAGCGCAGAGTCCACTGTCAGCTTATTGCTGTAGATGCGCGCACCTTTATCGTCGGACATATCTACGCCGCCCTGCTTGTGGCTAGGTCCTTTAATCTCGTATTCTTGCGAGCTCACCTCAGAGATGCCGCCCTTACCAAACACCTTGGGCTTGTCGCCTTGCTGGTATTGAATCATCTCACCACCCTCTGCTTCATACTGCGGACCTAAAGTCGTGCCGCCCAGCGCGTGCTGACCGCCCTGCATGCGAGCAAAGTCTTTCATGTAATCATTCTGACCTGAGTAGCTCCAGCCAGAGCTAGGGCTGTACGTAGGCTTTGCCTGTTGGTAGCCGTACATTGCAATGTCATTAATGTTTACGCCAGCAGGTAGCTGCTTTGCAAAGTCCGTAGAAGGCATAAGCTGACCGTCAACGTAAAAGTCCATAGAAGGCCTAGCGTTAGGGTCCATACTGTTGCCGTAGTTAGGCATAGCAAAATAACGCTCACCTCCGGGAGGGTCAGTAGGACCACCCATACTAAAACGTGGAGTGCTGTTTCCCGTAACAGGAAATGCGTCAAGTGCTGCATTCATCTGCTGAAGCTTCATCTGCTCCTTCATAGCATTACGACGGCGCTCTGCTTCTCGCTCTGCCTCTTCTTGCCTACGTGACTCCTCGTTAAACTTGTTGCGTTGCATCAAGCCACCGGCTGCTCCAATAGCGCCACCAATAAGAGCGCCGGCAGGACCAAGGGCCATGCCCATAGCTGCGCCTTTAAGAGCGCCACTGCCTAGTGCGCCACCGGTTGACATGTGCCCATCAGCTTGGTCGGCTTGCGCAATAGCAGAACCTGCCATACCGCCAAACATTCCAAGCCCTTGGCCTGCTGCTGAACTCGTCCAACCTGCGCCTTGAGTAAACGCCCCAGTAGGAGGCGTAGTACCTCCGTCTAGGTACTTCTTAATACGCTTACGTTTCATAGTAGTAATGTATATGATTAGCGGCGCGCCATACGAGCAGTGGCCCCGACGTCCAACAAATATAGACGATTGCCGGTAGAATTCAAAGTTTCAAGGCGTAGAACTGCGTAATCACTGACAAAGCGCTTAAGGTTATACCAAGGCTTAGTAGTGTCTAGTATATCATTGTCAGTTCTAAAAGTAAGGTTGTCGCTATTAAACCAAGAGGCTGTCCAAGCATCATTAGAGTAATCTCGAAACTCATTAAACTGCCAACGGTTGTCTGTTAAACGGAAAGCGCTAGACGTATCTGATATTTGGTCATCGTTGTAAACACGCGCCCTGTCAAACGTTTCCGTCTTTACACCTGCGTTCTCTCCTTCGCCTGCACGCGTAATCCAATTAAAGTTTTGGAATACCTTTGGCATGTTTCCGGCCATATTAAACACAACATCTACAAAAGATGTAGTGTTACCCGCTGTGTCAACAACGCCCGTGTCTGTGTATGCAGTGCCGGGGTCAGCTGAGTTAAGGGCAAACACTGCGCTTAGGTTATCGTTACCATTAGCAGAGTTGCTACCGCCATTAGCAGACTCGTTAAATGCAAACAACTTATTGTACGTTTGCAGGTATTGATAAGGGGTGTAGCTGTGCTCAGAAGCCCAGCATTGATTGCGCAGGCTGTAGCTAATTGTAGTACCAGCAGCAGTGTAGTATGCACCAGCTCCAGCAAGATAACGCTTAGTAAACAAAAGACGGTTATTCTCTGGGTCAAAGCCAATAGTAAAACCACCCCGCTCTGAAGAAAAGATAGTAGGCTGCTCACCACTGCTAAGAGTCATGTACTGCGTATCAAGCGGAACAAAGTAATCTTGAAAGTAAGCGTTGAGGCCTTTGGCACTAAGCTCGTCTAGTTGATTGGTTAAGTTAAACACTCGCCCAGACTTTTGGTCAACCCATGTGTACCCAGCACGCGACAACAAAGTGTGGCTCCAATGAGAAACACCTGCAAACCCAGCGGCATCTACAAACAACTCTTGTGGAGGAGCTTGGAAAATGTCGCCTGACCCTACAAATACGTTCACCCCTGACGCATCAAAGTTAAACTTACTTCGAGTTTTAAAGATAGCATCTTCGTGGTGAATGATAAGGTCGTCTTGATAGTTCTCTACGTTTTGAATAGGCCCCTTACCAAACGAGTTGTCGTAGTAATCTGCTGCAGCAAACTGAGTCCACGCTACTTTAGTAGATTCGTAATTCTGTTTAGAGCTACGAATAATACGATTTGGATAGCTAGAAGCTTCAAGCGCGTTTTCAAGAGCAGGGAACGCAGACTTCTTTTCATTTAACAAAGTCCAGTGTTGCCCAAAGTTGTAGTTGTTTAATGTTTCTCCGTTAAAGAGTGTCTTGCCAGTAGCAACGCCCCACGAGTCTGCTAAGTTTTGCGTGTCCAAATAACCGTTAAGGTCGTTCTTGCTAGGCAGAATGTGAGTCCACGTAAAGTAACTACACTTGCCAATAGTATCATACCCAGTCGCATTATTAGCGTTAACGGTAGCGGAGTTAGCAGTATCCCCTCCGTGCATAAACTCTACAACCACAGGAGCAACCCACGTATCACCACCGCGCACAGGCTGGTTAGACTTATAAGTTCCAGCGCCGTTAATGTGCACCAAATCGTGCGTAGCTGCAAGCGGAAGGTTAGAGTAATCTATGTGGTAGTTGTCCTCGTCACGGTATATCACGGACATAGAACCCATCATACCACCCCAACCAAGGTACGTAGTGTCAGGAAGTTTACCAGTGCCCGTGCCCGCATCAATAGCATCTGCGCGGTAATACGTTGCTGCGCTATTACCGGGGTCTTCTCCGTACTCGTATACAGACCCGTAAGACACACTGCTTTTGTCGGGCATGTTGTCAAAGTCCCAAGATACAAAACCCGTAGCGTCGTCATTGTGAAAACCACCAAGAGCAGATGCAAAGTTGTAATTAACAACACTAACACCGTTACTGTCTGTGGGCGGCTCAACCTTTTGGTCAAAAGCAGCTTGCACGTGCCAGCCTCCTCCTGAGCGAGTTGTTGTGGTAATGTGCCCTAACTTCTCTTGGTGCGTACCTGCCGTAAAACTAGGATAGCCTGCGTCCCACACAGTAGATGGGTCAATGTCAAACGGAGAGCTGCCCGATACTTCAATGCCCAACACTGACTCACGGAACTCATTATCAAAATCTCCGTAAATAACGTTGTTAGGTAAGTATGCGTAATCTAAGCTAGTCCCAGACTCCATTGTATGACTCGCCTGTTCAAGATAAGACATACGCTTGTACACCTCCTCAATAGTCCAATCAGATACTTGAGGCTTAGTGATAAGCAAATACGGGTCGTAAATACGCAAACGATTATCATCGTGCCGCCACGTAGGGGCATAAGCTTTAATGCGACGCTCTGCTGCAGACTGCGGCTTAGCATAAAACATCTTGTAGCCTTGCACCTTGTTTGCAATAGATGCAGGAATAACGACATTGTCAAAGTACAGGCCCAGCGTTTGGTTGCACCATTCGTGGCTGTAGTCACTGACGTTCATACCGTCTACACCGCCATAGGCAGTATTTACAGATTCCCACATCTGCTTAGCCGTTGGCATTATGTGGTGACGCACGCCTGTATTGTCAAGGCTCTCATCCACCCACACCTGCTCACTGCTGTATTCATCAGCTGTGTTAACTGTGTAACCCGGACGGCCTGAGACATTCATGTTCCAAGTACCAGAGCCTTGGTTAATGTCTACATTTTCAAGCGCAACTGTAGCTGTGTTTAAACGCGCTGCACTGCTGTAGTCTCCGTCGTCGCCACCACCGGGAATGTGAAACGCTTGCGTCCACGTACCGTCTTTCTTGAGGAAAGCAATGTACAGCGCATACACTTCACCGGGCATAAAACCACCCAGCATTCCTTGGAAGTCGTCAGGCTGGTTTTGCCCGCCAACAATATTAAGCTCGTTACCGGCTCCGTTCCTGTTAGACGCAGACGGGGACCAGTCAAGAGACGTGTAGTTTGTAATACGCAAGTCGTAGCTATTCAAGATAGCCTGCGACAAAGCGTCAGGGCTATCAAGCTGAGCCGCGTCCCAACGGAAAGAGTAAAGCCCTTCTTCGTCTGTAGTCCAGTGCACGCTAATGTTGTTAGCAACAGCTTGCCCTTCCTCGTACGTAATGTCATCAGTAGACAGGTTAGCCAAGAACATGCGGTCGTCGCTGACAGCCACAGTCTGCGCAGACGTGTAGCTCAGCCTAGGAATCAACAAGGCGTCAGCAATAAGGCTAGCGGTGTTAGTGACTTCCTGTCCAGTAAACGCCCACTCTAAGTCTTCTTCAGTAATAGCAAAGCGGTCAGCGTAGATAACAGTCTCGGTGCCTTGCCAATCACGAATAGCGTAAACGCGAGCATAGTTATATCTTGTGTCCAGTCCGTAGAATTTCATCTTAGCGGAACCACGGAACCGTAGGTTCTCGTCAGTATTACCTGCACCAATCTGGTACGAGCCCATACTAGGGCCGTACTGTGTCAAGTTATCAGTTCCGTCCTGCACCTCGTAGGCAATCATAAAGGTGTAGTTACCTGCAAGGATGTTACCAGTGGTATCGTTAGCTCCTTCCTTTACAGGACGGGCCATAGGAAAGTTAGCTTCTGGAAAAACAAGGAAAGATTCAGTAGCAGGCGTGCCTGAGTATTGCAAATACTTTGGCTTGTTAAGCCCGTCTGTGTAGACAAGTATAAGCTCGTTTGCGCCATTAACATAACCTACGCCTTGAAAAGGGGTCTTTGCGTCAAAGCCAAGCCCTGTAGCACTGTGGGCTAAAACGGTGTAAGTTCCGTCAGGGTTAACTTCTACAACCTGTTCTAAGTGCGTAGCGGTGTGGTACTGATTAACAGTCGTCTCACGCGCCTTAATGCCAATAGCAATACGGTCTCCCGGTATTTTAAACTGGCCACAAATCTCCATGTTTTGAAACAAGAGATTCCCGTCGCTAAGATTAGGCAAGCTAATTTCAGGAGACATCTCTGTAGCAAGAGCCCCCGCAAGGTCATCAAGAATCATGTTACGAGCACGACGATAGGTACCGCCGGGCTGGTCAACATGAGCTACATCTTGGTTAATTCCTTTTAGTGGTTTCATCGTCCGAGGCGTCCTTGGGTTTCCTGACCTTGGAAGAAGTCCGCATGCGCATTCATGTTAGGTGCAAGCCGCACAAACATATTCTTCAAAGATTCCATCTTGTCAATACTTGGGAAGGCAAGGTCATTGCCAGCTGCAACGCAGTAGTGCCCCCACTTTTGGTCTGCTACCTGCCAGTTAAACACAGGGTGCACATAACCACCCATCATCATCTGACGAATAATGTACCACTCAAGCGCTTGCTTAACGTAGATGTTATCAGGGACCATAGGGAACCCGTCGCCGTCTACCGGATAGGCCGTGTAGTGCAGCTTAATAGTGCCTTCTTCAAAAGACGTAACAATATACCCTGCGTTTAGCAGGTAATAGTCTGTACCAAAGTTAGCGCTAGCAGCAGTTTGCGTACCAAAGTTAGGCTGGCTTTGGTCGTCATTAGGGTCAGTGTTGTAGACCGCAGAAGTGTAAACAGTGCCTGTGGTGTTAGGCTGTGCTGCTGTAGTGCGATTAGTGTCGTAGCCTGCAGTGTCTGTGCCAAACACAAGCGCTTGCCCGTTGTACTCAACTTGAATCAATTGGTACAAGTCACAAGGGATTGCAGCCCGGTGGCTGTCTACCGTAACCGTGCCTACCTTTTTTTCAAAGGCACCGTGATACCCAATGAAGTCAAGGGCCTCGCCAATCCATTCGACAGCATCCATTGTCCAAGAAGAATCCTTGGGCTTCAAGTCACGGAACACCTTGCCGATGACTTCTTTAGAGGAGATAAACTTGTAGTTCATTCTGAGTAGTTCATGCCGGCAAACGGGTCGTTGCGCAGTCGGTCAGTTAATTTCTTCCGCAGTCCTTTCTTCCCACCAGTAGGGTCAAAACGGTATGCAGACTTGTTTTTTACGAGGGCCTTACGCTTGTCCCACGCCCAGCGATAGTAAGTGTCGTCTGTCCAATAGACAAACCCTTCTTTCTTCCCCTGCTCCTCCCACAGCTTTAACGTTTCGTTCCAATCAATAGTACGAGCGTTAGGGCTACGCTTAATTTTCTTAATGCGTAGTGTGCCAAGGCGTTGCCCCATGTTAAAGATTGCTCCGTTGAGCAGCTCTTCTGCTAGCAGCTTCGAGAAAGACTCGAGGACTGCTCGGTAGTATTGGTATGTGACGTCAGTGTCTGAGTTAGCTTTCTTGTACGAAGAGTACATGTCCTTAGCTCCAAACCTTTCCTCACTTAAGTTCAATTTGCTCATCATCATCAGGTCTGTGCATACGCAGCTCAGCACCCATGATTGCCTGAGTAATGCGTTGCACCATATCCATCGTGATAGGGTACTCCGCGTCAGGGTCAATACAAGTAACACCGCCACCGCCTTGGGGTCCGCCCGTAGCTGGTGACTCCGCAACCATCTTAACATCAATGCACATGGCGCTAGAGTTGATGATACAGATGCGTCCGTTCTTGTAAAAGTACTTAGGCTGGTTGCCTGTAAACTTGCCGGTAATTGCGTAAGGCACTTGTTCCGGCGTAATGTACTGATAGCTCTCTTGTCCGTCAACTGCACCAACGTATAGGAACCCACTCGCATTCTTAGTATTTAGCGGTGTAGGAACTAACTCCTTCGTGCAAAGGATTTGGCAGGGGAGAGACACCCCGCATGCTTCGACAGCGTTAACCCACTCCATCTCAAACGTCAGGTTCTGGGCAAGGCGGTCAGGCAGATTAAAGTTCTGTGCACTATCACGGCGCACAAACAAGGCGCGGTAATACTCGACCATAAACTTCAAGCGCTCAAGAAGCACTGTGTTGGTAGAGTCACCCGCAGCCTCTGCGATGTTGTAGACAATTTGATTGAGAGAAGCCATTACTTACGAATCTTTTCGACAGTACGTCCGGCAAAGTATGCACCAAACGCAGTCAGCATAAGAACCTCAAGGAGGTCAATGTAGTTTTCAGGGGGCATAAACGTTATGCTTGCACCGTCCCAAATAGTCAATGTCATGTAGAAAACTGTTAATGCAATTAGCATTACAGGGCGGATAAACTTTGCCAGCTTAACATCCGCTTTTGCATCAGCCTCCCAACGACGGGTCACCTGTTCTTGAGCGCTTTGCTCCTCCTCAGCCGCAAGACGAGCAAACTCCATCTTTTGGTCCGCAGTCATCCCGGGGTCGCCCGCAACAACCTTAGCGATAGTCTTAATTAGACCTACGCCCGGTACCTCGTTGGCAACGTCACCAAGGATGTGAGGAGCAGCTCCGTTTAGGAACTTCCCCACCTTAGTGTCTTTGAACTTTTTCTTACCGTCACTCACGGCTTAAAGGTGTAGTTCAGGATAGTGAAGGCCCACTTGTTGTCCCCACGGTCCATGTAAAAATCAAGAACAGTCAGCTTGCCAATGCGAAGCTTAAACTGATACTTGTCGTTTTGTTTGTTGGGGTTACCCCAAGTATTGATAATACGCATCTTGTAAATATACGTTAGGTGCACTCAAAGGTCAAATTAAACTTGAACGCAATAGCTGCCGAAGCATCAGGGCTAGTGAAAGTAATAAAGAATGCGTCTCCGTCTTCAGGCATATTGTTAGTGCAATCAAAGTCAACACTATACACGGCACCAGAGTCAGAATTAAACGTCTGGGTAACAGAACCCATAAGAGAAATAGAGCCGTTGTCTGTGCCGCTAGTTAACGTGTGAATTCTCCACAACTCAAGCGTCAAGTCGTCGGTATACAAATCAGCGTCTCCTGCATTTGCTAAATAACCAACAACCCGCACATTTGTAAAATCAAACGGTGCAACAAATCCGTTGTGGAAATAACTGTCTACCTGACCGAAAATAGTACCGGGGTCGATAGAGCTAGAGTGGTTAGACTGAATGTCTTCCATACTTCCCTCATTGGCGTCACCATACCAACGGTTACCCGGGGTAGCAAGGGTACCTTTACCCGCTTTGCTAAAGTAAACCTTGTTACCACCACCACCAGACGGAGTTACCCATTCTAACTCTGTTCCAGCCGAAGGCCAAGCAAGTACTTGACCTTCAGTTCCATCTGCATCAGGAATTCCATAACGGCCATTGTAGAAGTTAATACCAGTCTCGTATGAAAACTCAAGAACCTCGGTCAACGTGCCATCTTTCATTACTTGAAATATTGCTGCACCGTCCTCAGACCCATCAGTAATATCCTGAGCACCTCCAAGAAAAGACACGTAGTCTACGTCTTGGTTAGCGCTATTCTTGCCCCGCATAGTAATCTGGCCCGTAACGTCGTCATCTGCAGGCGAAGTAGTGGGGTTATAAATAACAATATCGTTGTTAGGAGCACCATCCTCAGCGTGGTTATAAATCTTTGCACCACCGTTAAACTCGGCAGCAATCTTTACTGTACCCGCTTCAACTGTTTTAATGCAGAACATTGCATCCTCAGAGCCACTAGTGTCGTCAGTTAGGTACGTGTAAATATTAGCAGCTTCGAACTTTGCATTACTGCTGTTCATAGATTGCCAGCTAACGGACGGCAAAAAGACATTACTGCCGTCACCAAGAGAGCTCTTAAACAATTCTAATCCTACAGCTGCGTTAACGTTAGGAGAAGCAATAGAAGTTTTTGACTGGATTGCAGGCTCCGATACTGAGCTAAGTCCTACAATGCCGGCTGAGGTCAGCGACGAGTTAGCAATGCCTGTTACAGTTGCGGCTGAGGTTATCACCCCAGAACCCGTAGTACTAATGTTGCTCGAAATAGCAGTAAAACCACCTGCTGAAAGTACACCACTAGAATGGGTGGTATAAATCATGTTAGAAGTAGTACCGCCTACATCTGTAACTGTTTGCAAACTGAGTTGCTTAGGAACAAACGCGCTAGTGTCGTAAACTAATACGTCGTTATCAATAGCGGCAGCACTAGTAAGATTAACGTCGCTAAGGTCGTTAAGCTCATCAGCACCACCACCAGCTGTAGCAAAGCTTAGGTTGCCACTGCCGTCTGTTTTAATAACCTGCCCTGCAAGACCGTCTGCTGTTGGCATAGTGTACTCTTCGGCAATTGTAATTTCTTTACCGTGTACCTCTAGCCCTAACTCGTCTGTACCGCCTCTCCAGCTTTTAACTCTAAACACACTGTCCTCAGTACCAGAACTAGGGTCAGTAATTTTAACGTCTGCTCTTGCAAATGTTGTAGAGGAGGGGGCGTCGTTATTAGCCTGCCATACAATTGAGGGCATTAAATCATTGTCCTCAACAGTGTCTGTAGTGTTTATAGTAATAGCTGTACTAACGCTACTAGTTATTCCAGAATTTCTGAAAATAGCGCCCCCCATAGACGGGATGAGGGCTGTAGTAGAACCAGCGGTTAAAACTGAATTAAAATTAGGAGTAGGAACCACAATAGCTCCGGGCTGCCATTGACCTCCATTTGCCGTGGAGTAGAACAGTACATCGCTAGCGTCTAGACCGCCATTGGCAGTAAGGTCTACCGGGTAACCCCCAATAGAGTCAGCATCAGCGACGTTGTTCTGCCAAGACAAGACCCCTGCACTCGCGCCAGTTGCACGAGTAAGGATTTGGTTTTCATCAGGAGCAGTATGGGGGAGCGTGTAAACTCCCCCAATCTGCGTACCTAAAGTAGAAACTCTGAACTCAGACGTACCTGCTTGATTAAAAAGTTCAAGCAGGGTACCAGTGTTTTGGTCAGTCAACTTAAACTGTGTGTACGAAGACACGCCAGAGTCGTTGCTTCCGTTTACCTCAAGAGTAGTAGAAGCACCTCCTCCCTCAACAGTCAGCTTTCCAAGAACCTCAGCATTTTGTCTGATATCAGCCATGTTTCCTAATTGTATTATTCGTTAATCAAACGGTAAGTACTCTTCACCGTGTAGCCGCTAGCATCGGCAACCTTAATAGCAAGGTTTGAACCAGAAGTCGTAGCAGAAAAAACAGGCTCGTCTGCCTCAGAACCAATCTGGTTTGTAGAGATGTCCGTCAGCTCAACAGTACTACCGTCGGTAATAACCATCAACGTGCCTGTCCGCATGTTAGTACTGTCAGACAAGGAGTAGTGAAGCGTAATAGCACCATAACCACCTACAAGGCTTTCAGCCGTAATGACGTCAAGAGCAGCGTCAGTAGCATACGTCTTGCTGTCTTTCTTCCATGGAACAAAGTCTGTAGCAACAAGGTTGCTACCGTCAGACACAAGAATCTGACCGTCGCTACCAACAGCCGAAACCTCGTCAAGCTCAGTAATGCTTGTGTTACTCAGGTCGCTAATGTCAGTAGCTTCAATCAGAGCGTTGACCTCAGCATCAAAGTCAGAGATGTTGTCGTGGTCCAACGTAGTTGCTACGAGAGCACTGCCGCTAGAGACATACACTTGTCCGTTTGTTCCAAGGGCACCTACATCAGACAAGGCAGCAATGCTGTCTGTGGTATTCACCATATTAGCAATGTCCGTAGACGTAGCCAATCCAGCTTCAGCAGCCGTTTGGTTAATCCACTTACTAGTACCGGAGTTGTAAGCCAGCAGCTCGTTATCAGCAGGAGTACCTGAGATAACAGTGTCCGTCAACGAGCCAACAGAGTCACTCGTGCTCAGGTCGCCGATAGACGTAGGAACCAAGACGTTGGAGTTGTTAAACGCCAGCACTTTGTTTTCAGCTTGACCAGTAAGCGAAACGTTACTCAGGTCACCAATAGAAATGCTAAGCTCAGCAGCAGTCTGGTTAATCCACTCACTAGTAGAAGTGTCGTACGCTAGCACCTCGTTATCAGCAGGAGTACCTGAGATAGTAACATCACCGTGCGTACTGAGGTTGTGGTCGTTGTCTGCTTTACCCGCAAGGGCAGTAGTCATCGTACCAGCAAAGTTGTCATCGTCATTCAACGATTCAGCCAACTCATTCAACGTATCGAGGGCAGAAGGTGCAGAGTCAATGACGTTTGTGATAGCAGTAGTAACGTAAGACTCCGTAGCATATCCACTCAAAGCCGCAGACGTTATAAACGTATCCGAAAATGTAATTTGACTTTGCAAAATGGTCAACGCATCTTCGTGCTGCGTAACAAAGCCTTCTGCAATGTCAGCAGCAGCCAGACCCTCAAAGCCCCAATCCGCGCCGTCAAAGCGAAGGAAGTCGCCGTCGCTTGCGCCGCTAGTAACGTCACTTTCAACGTCAGTAAGACCAGCAAGGGTGGTAGTACCAATAGAGGTAGCAGCAACGTGGTCCCAAGAAGAACCGCTCCACTGCAGTACGTCTCCGGTAACAATACCGGAAGCGCTTTCAACATCGTTCAAGTCATGGATAGACTCGCCGGTAATGCCAGACAAGAAAGAACTAATGTCCTGCTGAGCAGCAAAACTAAGAGTTCCATTACCGTTTGTAGTCAATACATGCCCACTCGTACTACCGTCGTCGGCAGGGAATGTGTACTGTACGGCGTTAGAGGCGTTCAGCATTTGCAACCCTTGTACTCCAAGAGTGCCTTCTATTTCTGACGCTGCCTTAGCTACTAGGCCATTGCGCAGAATTGTTTCATTTGCCATAATAATATATTTTTATGATTAAACTCAAATGCGCGTGGCCTGCGCTTTGAAACTATAGCCATTTCCAGATACCACCTGCAGCGCAATGTGTGTGCCGCCAGACAGAATAGCAATAAACTCAGGATGAGTGCTTTCTGTTCCCTGTGGGTTTGTAGAGATGTCGGTTATTTCGATGCCCGTAGTGCCATCGTAATCAACCATAACTGTGCCGGTGCGAGAGCTTGAACCTCTAAGGTTGTAGCTGTAAGTCGCTCCGACAAAGTCTGCCACTGGCCAGCTGTCTACACTAGTAGCACTATCAGTACTGACAACAACCTCAAGACGAGAGTTAGAACTAACAAAGTTAGTGCCGTCATAAACGAGGTTGTCACCAGAATTAAGGTTGCTAGTGTCTACATCACTAAGCCCTGCAAGTGTAGTACCTGCAGCTCCAAGCGCTGTCCAGTTATTAGTGTTGGTCCACTCTGCGTCTGTTAGGCTTGTGCCATCATAGACGTAAGCAGTCGTGCCAACAAAGACCACAGTACCAAGGGCACGGTGGTTATCAAGTGCAATGTCTGCGTCTCCAATAGCATCACGCTCTGCAGTAGTGTCTACAAAGTAGATACCTTGCACGTCGCCGTCAATAGCGGAAACCGTGATGTAGTTCGCGTTGTTTTGGGTTATACTATCTGGAAACTTAATAGCCATTACGATACGGCAATTACGCTTCCAGCGGCGAAAGCATTAGTAACTTTTGAACGCAGTATTTGCATTCTCACGGACTCGCCGTGTTGGTTGGTCGAATCAAACTCACCGAGATAAATAACCGCAGTAGTTTGGTCTGCAGTGTCACCAGCATACAAATTGATGGAAGTGTTCTGCGTAATGTTGTTTACAGTAAAGGCAGCAGGAAGAATCCAATACACATAGTCGTAGCTGCCTGTGGCGGTAAAGCCAAGAGTAGATACACTGCTGATTAATCCAGATTCAATAACGTCAGAGCCAGTGCCATTAAGAGAAGAGTCTGCGTTAGCTAACATTAATTGTGCAGCAGAGCCCGGGTTTTGATTCAAGCTTTCAGCCCTATCCACGACCCAATAACGGAATCGTACTGTGCTAGACTTTGTGACCGAGTTAACCGAGCCTCCCTGTGAGTTCTGATGACCAGAGACCGTAAGTGTTGCAGCTCCTGTTCTTTGCGTAGTGCTAACACCAGCGTTGGAGTTTGTGACAAGCAAGTCACCACTAAAGGATGCCGTAGTAATACCGCCATCCGACGCAGGCGCAACACCGCCAACTCCAGTAATAAACGAGTCAGTAACATTGTACGTGCCACTAACTCCTGTATTGAGATTAGCATCGTTAGTAAACGCCAAAGAAAACGTCGTATCCGAAAACGAAGCGCCATGTTCAAAAGTTCCTGTAGTCCAGCCAGTTACGGACAAAGACGGCGCTTGATAAGACACCATCATTTGATTAAAGATGTCTTCAAAAGAGGTGCCGGCTGTAAGGGTAGTGCCTGCTGTTACATTGCCTACCGTGTCGGTTACTACAATGTCAGACTGCAGCACACCGCCGCTGGTAGTGAGAGAAACGGCAACCCAGTTAGTTCCGTTCCATTGCAAGTACTGCCCTGTCGTAGCGGTAGGAAGTACAGCAGATAAGTCAACAGCAGTCCAGTCGGTGCCATTGTACTGAAGGAGTTGCCCTGTGGTAGCAGAAGGTAAGGTTGTACCTTGTTGCGTAACGTTTTCTGAAAGCAGCAAGCCGGCATTCAACTCTACTCGAACTTGAGTAATGTTGTTTGTCAGCTCAACTACGTTCTTCTGAACGTTTTGTGTTAGGTCAAGGCGAGCCATTAGTACTTAAGTTCCTTGACTTTAAGCTTGCCGTATACAAGCTGAATAGAAGTACTGGCTTCTAGCAGGTCAATAATAAACCGGCCGTCACGAAACCCAAGGGCTTCAATGTTAGCAGAAGACACAGTAATAGTAAAGGCACCGTCTGTGCCGTCAGTTGTAAGGGCTCCGTTAAAAGTATCCGTCGTTTCGTCGTAGACGTTATCCGTAATACGGATGCGCGGAGTCTTGGCGGAAATGTCAATTGCGGTACCAGCGTTATCCTTGTAAACCAAAGACAGCGACAGGCCAGCGCCCTCAGATATAATAAGGTCGTACTTTGCTGCGGACATGCCAAACGTTTTATGCCCCGTACTTGTATAGCGTGGGGCTAGGTCAAATATAGGATAAATACCTCAGCTACGCAAACGGTAACTGGGGGTTTATGTCAAACAAACAAGCCCAGTATGTAGTCTGGGTTTAAATTAAAACCATCGTTTTTCCAGCCAACGGCGGACAGTTTTAACATATAGGCATCTTCAGGAAGGTCTAGCTTAACCACAGCATTTGCCGCTGCTGTTACGTTATCGTCGGTAAGCTCTGCAGACTTGCTCCACTTTAGCATGCTCCACAGAGTTCGTCCGTTCCCTCAAGGAAATTAGACAAGGTGGTAATCATGGCCTGAACCTCAGCCCGGTCTGTTTCGTTTGCAGCATTATTAGCTTTATACGTAAGTAAATCAAAGTATGCACGAGCCTTTACGTATTTCTGCGTGCTAGCTGCGGTTGTTTCGCAGTTGCACTGGCAGTTTATAACAGAGTCAGCTAAAGCATCAACAGCGGCAAGAATGGTAGGAATATGCAAGTGCAACCTATACCCAGTGTCGTCATTGTTGTAATTAATAGAGTAAGCGCCTTCTCCAAACGCAACAGCCGAGCCCGCAATAGCAGTGGTTTTTGTTGTGTCGCTATACAAAGAAGTGTTTGCATCGTCTGGAAAGCCAGCAGTAAGGCTAGCTACTGTAAGGCTCCAAGCTTCTACGCCTGTGGTTGTAAACGTAGCTCCTGCTGTAGACCACAGTGAGGTGTCATTGGCTTCGTCAATTTCTAACAATTGCCCAGCTGGAGTAACTACGTCATACCGGTCGTCTGCTTGGGCCACCTCGGAAGTAGCAATAACAAACTTAATACCATTAATAGTGCCAGTTGAAGGCACAGCAAATCTAAGGTATCCCATAATTCTTTATTAAAAAGAAAGGGGAGGAAGCGCTTGGCAACCTCCCCCTTCGAAGTTGTAGATACCTAGTATCAGGTATCGCTCAAAGTAGCACCATCGATAATAATGATGGTCACGTTCTCGACGTCTTGGTAAGAAGCACCGACGTTCTTGTCAAACTTAACATCAGAAACAATCTGCTTCGTGAGCACGTCGTAGTTAGCAGTGGCGCTAACACCGAGAGTCTGAATCACGTTTGGCTCGATGACTGGGAAACCAACACGGTTCGTGCGGCCAGCCTTAGTAACTTTGTTACCGGCAAACTCGATAGCCTGCGCGTTGGTCAAACCTTTGTTGAACTCAACACCGGTTCCGTCAGCAACCACAGCATCCTCGTTAGCAGCAATCTTGGCAATAACGTTAGCGGGGAAGGTGATGGTAATCGTACCGGAAGAGTCGCTAGCACCGTAAGCCTTGCCGTCTCCAACCTCGAGCTCAGCGGTGTTGATAGCGTCAGTAAGAGCAGTAGAGTCAACACCACGGAAAGTCTTCCGGGGGAACTGACGACGGCCGTTGGTTACGTCAATGATAGTCACAAAGAGCTCCTCACCGGCGGCAACGCCCGTAGTGTCCACGGTCATTGTGCCTTGAACAGCAGCGACGTAGAGGTCTGGAGTGTAACCTTCAGCAGTAGCGAGGGCACTAGCAGAAGTCTCACCAGCGAGGCCGTACTTGGTAATCTCAGCAGTAGTGACCGTGCGGCCAGCTGCGTTCTTGGTCTCATCGAGAGCACCAGTGGCTTGGACGATGAGAAGGGTGTCTTTGGTGTTAGCCATAAGAATATAGTTGTTTATTCAGATGTGAGTTGCTCAGCACTTGATGTCTGATAGCGCGGAGACTCAATCGCTTCAAGGATATTCTTGACCGCGATATCGACAATCTCCTGATGGGTGTGCTCAGCGAGCTCACAATCTTGACCGAAAGATAGGTCAATGTTTTGGGGAATCCTAATGTAGTCTGCAGTAATGCCTTCTAATATATAACTTTCGGCATCTTGATAGACTGAAACGTCGTCCTCAGAGATAGTACAAAGGGGTGAATTTAGCTGTGCCTTTGCAAAAGGATTTTGCTGCATGAAGTAAACTTCAGCGTTATCTACCACCCTCACAGGCACTTGGGCTTGCGGGCTTGTGACGGTAACCTTACCACAGTTATCCTTACGAATGTCCGCGCGAATGTTTACAAGATGCAGGTAGTCTGCGGGAAGGTCAACCTGACGCCACTCGGCCACAGTAGTCATGTCAAACGTGTCTGTGTAGTTTTGAACTACAATAGTCCGGATATCGTCTAGGCGCTTTTGGTTCCCTTCGAAACCAATACGCTTAACGTCACCCGTAATAAACGCGCGGTCTTTAATAAACCGCTCTTGTGCACGGTTTAGCCAATGGTCGCGTTCTTCCGTTGTAAAGAAGTCATACGCGTTTGCATTAACTCGTTGAAGCCCTTGCAATAGTGCGGTGTGCATTTCTTGTGCCGTCATGTTTCAAAGATAGTGAATAAGAGGGAGACCGCAAAGCCTCCCCCTATTGATTAAGTAAGTCCTGAAATTGTTACGTTCTGAATGTCGTTAGACGCCATGCTGTTAAGCTGCAACTTACCACGGTTCTGGTCCGAAGGGTATGCGTAGTTCCTTATACCGTTTGCAAAAGAGTCAGACGTTCCGTCACCCATCAGCCACACCTGTGTAGCGTAGTAACCGTAAACGGCGTTGAGTTGGAAGTTAGTCGTGACTGCTTGAGAACTCGGCAGACGGTAGTCGTTACCTACTTTGTAGTCGTTAAGCCACTTAACAGGGTCTGTAATCATTGTCTTGATTTCAGCATCAGTTGGCATATCCTGATTTCGCAGAAGAGTAGTTACCACCATGCTAGCAACCTTACCGTGGAAGTTGCGGTTACCCCCGCGACCACCGCTAGTAAAGTCTCCTGTAATGCCTCGGTCCATGCGGTCTCCTGTGTTTAGCCAAGTGGATGAGGTAGACAGGTTACTTCCGAGGGCAGCAAAGTCATCATCAGAGCTCATCATGCGAATGTCGAAGCAGTCCGCGAGGTTTGCAGCAGTAGCGTTAGATGCACTCAGACGGACACCATTGTGTGCGATGTAAATCGCGTACCACTGGTTAGTGGCCAACGTCCCTCCGCTAGTAATCTGGCATTCGTTCTCAGCGTTCTGCCTACCCCAGTACAGGTACAGGTTTTTACTAGCAGACAGTCTCAGCGCGATGTTATCAGCACTAGAGCTTGCTCCTGAGCCTTGGTTCCAGATGTGCTGGTTACTGTTGTTACCGTCAATCTTAAACACAATACAAGTAGCCCAAGGACGAGCGTAGTCATCGTTTGATGTCTTACCCGTAGCGGCAGTGTTAGCATTGACAAGACGAGCTTGTCCTCCCATCTGAATCGCGTTGTAGTAGTAGCTAGAGCTTACTTGCTTCAGGTGTTCGTTAGAGCCACTAAAGTCTACAGCTTTATCCCAGTCAGTTAAGATAGTAGGTGGAGTAGGTGCATTAAACTCACTAAGCCCTGTTGAGCTAATGTCCATTTGTGTGTTAACAGCGGCTACCGTAATCGTCTTGTTTCCTGTAACACCAGTGTCTCTAGTACCGGAAATAGTCCAAACGCCGCCGTCAGTATTAGACAGTTCAGCATCACCGCCTTGGCCGTTTTGCTTTGCAAGCGCTTCAACCACACCAGTTTTATTATTGAAGTAGTAGTTAAAGTTAGTGCCATCTGTCGCATTGTGGGATTGGGTTGTAGTAGAGCCTGCAGTTCCGTTGTTCACAACAGCAACTCCAATCGAGGTAGCAGATACGTACGTGTACTTAAAAGCAATCTCCCAGTCAGCATCATCGATGCTGCCCCACGTAGCAGTGCTTTTAGCAACGCCTATGTACACAGTGTCGTTAGCCTCAGTAAGGGCTGGAATAATCTGGTCTTTTCCAAAGAACTTGTTAATTTTAAACCTGCGCTCATCCCCAATCTCGTCGTTAAAGTTAACAGCGGTGCCATTGTCTAAAGTGTCAGAGTCTACAAGTCCGATAGAGCCAGTGACATGCGACCAGCCCGTAATTGGAGCAGACGGCACTGTCAAGTTAGTTACCGTCAAAGTCAGTGTGCCAACAGACGAGCCGTAGTCATTAGCCTTAGTTATTGTAATTGTGTACTCATCACTAGGGTTGTCCGTGTTGTTACCAGCCACTTCAGGGGCTGTGCCTGTAATAGTACCAGAAGTAGAGTTGTAAACTAGCCCTGCGGGAATACCTGTTACGTTATACGTAGCAACTTCACCAGCCGGCTTAATCTGAAAGTTAACGGTGCTGTTCTCGTCTACAGTCAAAGTCTGCGTACCGTACGAAGTAGGAGCGTAGTTTGCGTCATCACCAGTAGTGATTTCGTTGTACACAACACCCGTAGGAGGCGTAGGTGCAGAGCTCTGGTTGTGGAACGCGTAGCTCTGTGGCATGTACCACACCTGAGACGTAGGCGTCTCGTCTACGTAAGTGTGCGTGTGTGAAGCACCAGCACCATCTACAGCTGTACCATACTCCTCGTCGGCGTAGTTAGCTTCAAGCGGCGTAGAAAACAACGGGTAATCAAAGCTTCCGTCAGGAGACTCAATGAAGTACCACGTCAAGCTAGGCGCGGGGATAATAGTATTTACCGTCATGTTGCGAATACCCCGGAGCTCATTTGCCAAGGGCATTACAGCAACAAATCGGAACTCAGTCCCTGTAGCAGCGGCTGTCTCTGTACGACAAACTACAGTCCACTCACTGTTAATGTACGCAGAGATGTACGGGCGGTTGTCAGCATCAAGGCCGACGCGCCATTGCTCTACTGTGTTTACTGTAGAAGTAAAGCCCTCCTCGTCAAGACGACCAAGCGTAGAAGCAGGGTCTTTAAAAGTAAAAGGCGTGTTTTTAAGACGAAGGCGGAGGACAGACTTAACTGCGTTACCGGCCACGTCTTCATCAAGGTCAGCCACATCGTACGTGGTTTCGTCAAACAAACCAAAGGTCAGTCCTGTAGTGTTGTCCCAATTGCCACCCTCTTGACTAAACTCGTAATACTCTCCGGGCTCGTTAATCGTTTGATTAGAGTAGAAGCCGTTAGACGTATCGAAGTTTCCAGCCTCTGCTGTAGAGGTGTAACCAAGCCGCGTGCCAGTACCAGTCTCAGTAATGCGAGAACCGTACACAGTAAACGTAGCGCCAGTCGACTGAGTTGATTCCTCAGAGCTTGCGTTGCCCAAGTCAGACGTAATAGTACCACCAGACAGCACCTCGTTCAAGCGGTCTACCGCAGCAGCAAGTGTGTTAAAACCTGTAATACCTCCATTATTAACAGACGTGTTGTAGTAACGAAGCTTGGTGTAAACATTCTTGTTACCCCGAACAGTGCTAATGGTAATAGTGCCATCGCTTGCAGCTGTAGCAGACAAAGAGTTTACAGCATAGATATCACCGTTGCTAAAGAGCACCGTAGTGTTCGTATCCTCGCGCTGAGCATCAAGCACGTCATTTTGCGAGAAAATAAACGTACCTGTATTAGACAAGACGTTAGCGTTCTCTGTAATGTACTCGGCACACTCTGATGCATTTTCAAATGCGTTGTTGTCCTTATCTACAAACTGGGTGTAGGGCAGATTAAAAAACTCGTACACCGTAGCGCCTGACTCTTCAGAGCGTACGCTGTTAATTACGTTTACGTTGTTGCCGTTGTCTTCATTAATCTCACCAACCAAACACGCGTTCCAGTAAGTTGGGTTGGACGAACCAAAAAAGTTGATGCAGTTACCTGCGTCGTTACGTGCAATTCTAATAGCCATTTTAACGAATGATTGTTACCAGCATACCAAGCGGCTGGATAGTAATTGGGTTGTCAGATTTAATAGCAGGCAAGGATAGCGAGTTGACGTCTTCCTCAGACGCAATCCAAGCGCTAAGCTCTACACGGTTAAGATATGTGTTACCTACCGTACCTGTTCCGTAGAATACAGGCTGTGAGGTCAGGGGGAAAGTAAACGTAATGTCGTCTGACGGGTTACGGTTTGAGTACCAGAGGGCGGGCTCAATTGTAGTGTTTGCAATCTGTGGGATAGCATTAAAGTCAAAACGCACGCGAAGCTGGTCTCCGGGACGTAGGTCGCTAAGGTCAATACGGCCAGTGCTTCCTTCGTATCCCGTGCCTGATGAGGTGGGATACTCGGTGTCATAATCGTAGTCAAAGTCAAACAGACCATTTACTCCATCGGGCAGGTTTGCTCCTTGAAACAATCCAATACCTGTTACTCCTGTAGGAGTAGGGTCAGTCCAGTATGGGTTGTCTACTGCTGCGTGAACTGCACTGCTAAGAGAAAACACCTTGTACGTGCCTGCGTCTACTTCTGCTTGCGAGATAGAGATACCACCTCCGGCCTGCCAGACGTAGTTGTTACTAAGAGGCTTGTCAGCAAAAGCACCCGTGTGCTCGTAACCAGCTTGCCCTGCAAGTCCAGCTTCAAGGGCTGCTGTTGTGTCGCCTGCCGTTCTTTCGTTTTCGCTAGTAGTCTCTCCTCCAACAGTGCCGCTAATTAAGTCCCGCATCAACTCCGCTTCTCTGGCATCGTCAAAGTGAATTGCTTTGCCTTTATAAAGGACTTTATTACTTCTACGTCTTGACATGGAATGTGGTTTAGAAGGTCAATCTACGAGAAAAGGGGGAAAACTGCAATAGCTCCCCCCCTTTCAACATTCATTATATAGAATTAATCAGCTAAAAGCTTTAAGCTTAGCTTTAATATCCAACAGCATGGCGCTGTTCTTCTTAAGACCGAGGAAACGAATTGCTTGTTCCATGTCTTCTCCAAGAACTTCGTCGCCAAACAAGAAGGTGTTGCCGCTCTTACGGAGTACACCAGCCTCAACGCAGTCCCAAATCAAGGCAATAGTGTCAAGGTTCTTGTCAGTACAAATTCGGATAAACTCCTTAGGGTCTTCTTCCAACATGTCTTCAAGCTCCAACTCAACCTGCTGTGCCGTCAGGTCAGCGGTGCGTACACCCGCAGCCTTAAGCACGAGGACAGCGCGGTCATTGTCATCGCTCAAAAGAATGAGTTGCTTGTAAGCATCCTTACGCTGACGAGTATCTGCTACGGCAGCAGCCTCTTCTTTCTGCGGGTCGGAAATAAAGTAACGACCAGCGTTGCTGTTTTCATCCGTAGAAACGTGCGGATGGTCCATAGCAAAGCGGTACTTAATGTAGTCAACTACGTTGATAGGATTGCCCTCTTCATCCATAGCGATGTTAAGAGTAACTCCATCGGCGGGAACTTCAATAGTCAGGTTAGCAAAGTAACGGCGAGCCTCCTTAGCCCAACCAGCTTCGGTTGGTGCAATGCCAAGAATTTCAGGGAGCCACTTCTTTTGCTCAGCGATAGTCAATCCTTTAAGGATGTCACCGCCTTTAGTGTACACGGAGCCAATTCGACGCTTGGCTTCCACGTAAATATCGTCCGGGAGATTAGTCGTATTCGGACGACGGTAAATAAATACAGTCTTCTGCATATTAATATGTTGCTATAAAGGACCCAACGGGGTCGTTCTGTGCAACTAAGATACAGAAGCTGTGTTAATTTACCAAATCACTTCTTACGCGTCCTTCGCTTAGCCCGTGACACGCGGTCTGGCTTACCCCCGGCGTTTGCCTTACTAGCCTTTTCTCGAACCTTGCTACGCTTCTCGGACTTAGACATCTCACCGGACGTCTTGGGGGTCTTAGAATTAACACGCTTGCTTGGACGACAGTATGGATACGGCCGGTCCGAGCCACCCTTTGCAGACTTACGCCCACATGACTTACCAGTACGGACATCTTTCCAGTCCTCTTTAAACCAGCGGCGAAGGCTCACTTCTTCCGCTTCTTTTTATAGCCAGAGGCCGTCTTCTTCTTACCAGAAGAGTCGGGCTTACTGCCCTTACAAACTTGCACAGCGTAGCCGTTGGCGTAGGCTGACGGGTACACTTTGTACTTACGCTTGGCGGCAGCTTTACCGCGTGCACACAGCTTACCCATTATTTCCCGGTGTAATTCTTAGGACGAGGCTTAGCAGCCTTTGCGTTGCCACGAGTTCCGACTCCGTTAGCGTCAAACTTGTAGCCAGTCATGTTCTCGCACATATTGCGCTTTTCGCAACGGTGTCCGTTAAACTTGCCCATAGGCTTAGTATTGCCACCGTGCATCATCATCTCGCCTTTGGTCATGCCGCCATACGCGTACATGTCCTTAGAGGATTTGACGTCGCTAATCTTGGTAGCACCGCCCTTACCAAAAGAGACCATCTCGCCGCCTTTGGTTTTAAAGTTAGCCTTTTTACCTTTCTTCTTTTTCATCATGCCATTAGCATTTCCAGCGCTTGCGTGCTTTACGCAAACGTGAGTTAGGGTTTTTAGCTGCCTTCGGAAACTTTTTCATTTGTCCCGCAGACCGTGCACAGTAAGACTTCTTGCGCGCACCTCCGCCCGGTTGAGGGGCTTTGAGCTTGCTACCAGTCTTTTTATTAATACGCTTGCGACCTTTAGCAGTCAGACCACCCTTCTTAGACTTGCAACCATTGCTAATGTTGCAGCCTTTCATGGCACCTTTTTTCTTGCTTGAAGATTTCTTTTTAGCAGGCATATACTAATATAAACAAAAAAGGGGAGAGTCCAAACGACCCTCCCCCTTTTGTCAGAATTAGACTACGATTAGCCGGAAACGCCGCCGCCTGCAGGTGCAGACTCAGCAGGAGCTGCCATCAAAGGAGCTACGCGCGTGGCGCCCGGGAACGTAACAGAGTGCCACGTACCAATGTTTTCTGGGATAAGGTTGAAACGCCATCCGTTCAACACGTATCCGTTGTGCGCGGCCCATCCCAGATGGCCGGCTGAGGTAGAGGCGGTCTCCTTAACAGCAACACCGCAACCGTCGTACATGTAGTAAGTGTCAGCGTAACGGAACTCACACGTACCAGAAACAACAACATCCACAAAGTAGATAGCGTTATCTGTGCCAGTTTCGTACTCAGTGGGGGAGTGTGGGAGGGAGACGTGGTCCTGCCAGTTCATGGGGGCAGAGTCACGGGTTTCGTCTTTAGTCCTGTCGTATATACCCATAACAGTGATAGCGCTGCGGTCAACCCCGCTAGCGTCTTTGTCGTTAAGAGCGCGAAGAACTGGGGCGTAAGCAGCGCCTCCGGTAGGGTAGTACTGGTTGTCTACATCAGTAACTGGAATGTAGTTGCCCGTGTGATAGAGCATAGCGCCGTGGGACAGGCCGTCCTCGTTTGCAACAATAACAGGCATGCGAGCCGTGACATATGGACCGGCCTTAATAGGACGTCCCACAATATTGTATGTAGTCTGCTCCATGCTGAGGTATGCATTCTTCTCGTGAACACTAGAGAAGTAAACAGGCTTACCGTCAACGTAGACTTTAGACTTGAGGTTTTGATTTCTTGAATATTTAGGCATAATAAAGGAGATTTATTGCGCTAATATAAAATAAAAAAAGGGGAGCTCCAAACGGAACCCCCCTTTCTTATAAGACTAATGCTACTCTTAGCTAGCCACGCACTCGAGGTGCAGGCAGTTGGTAGCCCGGCGAATGCTGATACCGCTTTCCTTCAGGAAGTGGACAGCAGCTCCGTCAACGTCAGTAGCGCGGAGAGCGTTACCACCGAATCCGGGAGGCACGCTAGCACCGGCAACAGCCCAACGCATCAACTCGCGGCCCTTACGGGTCACCATAGCAACGTTGTTCTCACCGTCATAAACAGACATGTCGAGGAACACCATGCGGTAGGACTCCATTGGGAGACCAGTCACAGGGTGACGCTCTGCAGCCAAGGCACGAGCACCGTGGTCAAACAAAGGCAAGTGACGTACCGTGATGGTGTGACCGTCAATGTGCTGGTACTGAGTGAAGAATCCACCCAAGCTCAAGTTACGACCGGAACCGCTGATGAAAGCAGCAGGGTCAGTGTTCTTGATGTAAGCACCAGTAGACACCTCTTCCTTCATAGCGTTGTCGAACTCCTCCATTCCACCGAGGCCGGTGAAGAGAACGATGTTCATCTGAGCAGCGTCAGAAGCTCCATACAGAGCGTCACGCACAACAGACTTCAACTTAGCAGCAGTCAATTGGCTGTAAGTGTCAACGTTAGGAATCTGCTCGAGAACACCGGAACCGAGTGGCACAGGCTTTCCGTTCTCGTCAGTCTGGTGGATAACACCGTTAGCATCGCGGTTGTACTTGCTGTACCACATAGCGAGCTCGCACTCCTCCTTCCAACGCAGCATGTGCTGGTACTCTTCGAAATCGTACCAGAGGTTGGTAGTCCGTCCGCCGACGTTGAACTCAAAGTTCACAACGCGGTCAGGCATGTTGCCCTCGTAGCGGTAAGACTTACGCAACAGAGAAATCTGGTTGCGCATTTTGGATGGAGCGACCCAGTTGCTCTCAGTTCCACGTGAACCAGAGAATGCGTTAGCAGCAAACAACTGAACAGCGAGGATACCAGCGAGGTCAGAAGAGCTCACAGTAGTAGAGCTGTCAGAAGTCACCAACTGAACAGGGTACACGAAACCACCGGCACCGGGGGTGGGGTCACCCGTGATACGCAGCTGCGTGTTGTTTGTGTCACCAAATTCGATAACGTAGTTCTTGTTGAACCAGCGCTCAGCGAAAGTAACAGTACCACCAGCAACAGAGATGTCGGTGTTAGCAACAGCAGCAACAGACTTGTTGATGCGTCCCATCACCGGGTAATCATACTCGATGTCGTTGATGTACTTAACGTTGCCCAATCCCTCGGTCAAGAAAGAGAGTGGGAAACGCTTGTCTTCACGTCCGCTGAGGTGAGTAATCACCGGGGACAAAACGTCGGGTTGAGTAAGGAGAGCATTAGCCAACGAGTTCTCGTCGGTCATACCTTCGCTATTGAAGGTGTCCTCATACAACCGCAACTTCTTCAGATTATCAGCCATAACTGATTATTAGATTTGCGGGCTTACAGCAGGTCCTTCAGAGAAGGAATTGTGTTAGCCTTAGTTGTGCCCGATTTAGTGCGGGACTTCATACGGCTACCCGCACTCGGAGCAGCAGTGAGTTTAGACTTAAGAGCCGAAACCTTCTGAGTTGACGCCGCATTCGACGCCAGCTTCTTCAGGTCAAACCCTTGGTAGAGCAAGTACTCTACGGCAAGAGCCGTCTCTTGGTCAATATTTTGACGGTCGAGGTCCCGTTGCGTAGTGCCTTGCTCGTTCACTGGAGTGGTCATCCACTCATAGAACTTGCTGCGCTGACGCGTTGGAATCTGCATACCTTTCAAATTGCCTTGGTTGATGGAAGCCTGCACAGAGTTCCAATACTCTTCTGCAGCAGCGCGTTGCTGGATAGCCTCTTGCTCTTGTTGAGCGAGGAGCTGTTGCTTACGCTGTCCCTGATTAGCCTGCAGCTGACGCAAGTAAATGTTTGCGTTATCAGCCAAGATGCCGGCGTCTTCGTAAGACTCTACCATACGTGCGATGTCTTCATCACCAAAGCCCTGCTGCCGCATGCCGTCAATGAGAACCCGTCTTTGGATTGCTTCATTTTGGATGTCTACACTGTGGTAGTCCATCTCGGCTTGCTGTGCCTCGAAGTACTTGAGCGGGTCACCATTGTTGGCTCGATACTCGTAATACTCCTTGACGTCAGGCATTGACGCGAAAATCTTCTCCAGTTGCTCGCTAGCAATCTGTTGTCCTACGGCGGTAGTATACTCAGCAAGTCCGTCGTAGTCCTCGGCAAAGTCACCCTCCACTTCATAACCCAGCTTAGCGCCGAGTGTGGCGAACATACCAGCTTCTTGAGCTGGCTCAGCTGCGGGCTCCGCAACTTGTTCATTTGCCACAGGCTCATCAACGGTCTCTTGGACTTCGTCTTGAACCTCGGGGGTTTCTTCTACAGGGACTTCGGTGGCCGGCTCTGCTGCCTCTGCTTCCGTCGTCGTATCAGCTGCCTCTACAGGCTCAGCCGCTTGTTCTTGTTGGGTCTCCGCCGTTTCCGGGGCCGGAGAGCTATCGTTTAGCCAATCTACAGAACCGAGGTTCTCGATGCCCAGACCTTTGTTTTCTGACATTCTGTTGTAAAGTTATGTCATACGTTCCACCCATACAAGTGATTCGTATGATTTATTATCTATCGGACTTTTATGAATCCGTCTTTCCGTCGTTATCGTGGTCGGTATCTTTAGACACCGCGTTGATAGTTGCTACTTGAATCTTATTGTCGCGGTCCAATTGGTTTTGCTCACCTTCAAAGGCCTGCTCCATTTGAATCTTTTGCTGCTCGGCCTGTGCCTTGCCTTGCTCTAGTTGCTGGGCTGCCTGCTGTTGCATCTGTTGCAGTTCTTCTTGCTTCTTCTCAGCCTTGTTAGCTAGCTGTTTGATGCGTGCAAAGTTGTCAGCGTCAAGAATCTCAGCGATAGTACCAGCACCCGTGCCGTTTTGTGCAAGCGACATAGCCATCTGCCGCATGGTACGAATCTTTTCGTTTTCTTTGCTAGCGTTCTTGGCAAAGATGCCGAACTCACTCTCGCTGTACTGGGCGCCTTCGATGTCCAACCACTTGTTACGATAGTCGTCAGCGATGTACTGAATCTTCTTGCCCTCACGGAATGCGTGCTTAGATACGTCCAGCAGGCCTTGCATCTCTTTCTGCTCGAACTTCTCAAACTTACGGAAGATTTCCTCGGTCATTGCCGTGGACTGAGCAATAGCGTTTTCCGTCGTACCGGCACCATCAGAGGAAGTAATCTGTCCTTTGCGTTGGCGGCTGATACCTAGCAGCTCTTCCCACTCTTGCTTAATAGCTTGGAGTAGTTGCATCTGGGCAGCAATGTACTGACCAAGAGACATGTCAAGGACTTGGTACTGGTTGAAGCTAACCCGCTCGTTGTTCTTGCCCTCTGCGGTAGAGTCAATGAACGCAAAGCCCATAGCGTCAGCGTAGTACATAAACTTCTCTTCGTCCCAACCGTGGCGCTTCGGGATAGTGTTCATCTCGATGAGCGCAATCTTGTCTTTGTTCTTGGCAATCGTAAGCTCCATACGGTAGTGGAACACGTTGTACAGAATCTGGTACGGCATGCCCATGCTTACAATGCTGATGTTTTCAGCGTGGCGGTTGCTGTATGCACGTCCATTGTACGGCAGCTTGCACTGAGATATGTTACTCATTGCGTTACGCTGCGCCTCGATAGGGTTAATACCCACAAAGATATCACCGTCAATACGGTAACCTTCCCAGACTTCGTTAACCCAGAACCACTCGATTTCTTCTCCACTCTCCTTGTTCATCTTGTAGGTGTCGTCAACCATGAGCTCTTGAGCAACACCAAACTCGTCAGTGTACGTCAGCACACCAACCTTCTTGAACGACTTCCAGCAGACGTGCATCACTTCGACAAAACGCTCGTCGTCGCCGAAGTTCTCTTCGACACGCTGGAGGAATGGGACAGAAAAGCTACCACTGCGATTACGATGTGGGCTTTCAACCTGAGAAACCTGCTGTTCATTAAGCAAGTCATAGAACTGGTCGAGCACAGCATTACTAGACATCAGCTCACGCCGAACTGCCCAGTCTCCGTCTTCGATAAACTCAATACCGGGAGACTTGCTGTAGTCGAGGTCAAGGGGGGACACCACGTCATACTCAACTTCGTCCATGCACACGCCTTTGTATGAGTAGACATATCCGGAGACTAACCAATCAAAAAACGCAGCCTGCAACTTGTCCGGCAAGTCGAGGTAGTCACGAAGGTAGTTAAGTACCTGCTGACCCACAATCGCTCGTGAGTCTTGGTACGTGGTGTCCATGTATTTAGCAACTTGCTCTGGCGTCTTCGTCTCTTGAGAGTCAACGCCCGTGTCCATGCCTTGAGCATTAAGCTCATTAATGAACATTTGTTGCAAGCTTTGGACAATCTGCTTTTGCTTTTCTTCCTCCATCTTGCTTACAGCGTCACCGTTAGTTACAGTCACTGTGTAGTTAGATGGACGCTGCGTCTTTTCACCCAACAGCAAGTCAACGACCGGCTTAATGATGTTGTAGTTACGCAGCTTAGCGGGGAAGTTTCGCTTCTTACCAGCCTGTGAGTTGTACGGGTTGGTAACGTAGTTGTAGTCTTTCTCGTTCAGCGTGCCGTTATAGGCCTCGTAGTATCGCAGCAAGTCCGACTTGGAGTTCTGCAAGAACGTAGATTGATTAATGTAACCTTCCACGCAGTCTTTGCGCCACTGCTTAGTCTTCTTAGTGGACTTAAGTTTCTGACGTGGAATGTGCTTGTTGTTGTCGCTCATGTCTTAGGTAAAAAAGTCGCGGTTAAAGAAAGAGCCATGGGATTCCTCCACCTCCTGCTTTGCCACGGGCTTTGATAACAGGTCCATCATGTAAAACATACCAACTAGGAGCGAGGACGCACGGTCGAAGTTGCCCCTGTCGTTCCATTTGATAAGCTCGTCTATGAGGCCTACGTCGTAAATATAATGCAAATTTAGCTTACTATCACCATTCTCGTCCATACTTCTTTTGGTACGGAGCCAGTCACGCAGGTACAGAACTGCCTGAGCCTTACGGTGTTTGCTACCCATTGATAGTCCATAGTTACGTCCGAGGGCTCGCGCCTTGAAGTTATTACTCTTATCAAATAGCGCCACCTCTTCCATCAGCATGTGCAGTTTCTTGTGCTGCTTGGCGTAGGGAATAACGTTACCTCGGTCGTTCTCGAACCCTATCTTGGCGTTGTAGTACTCGGCAAGCTTAAACAGGTTGTCGTTGTACTCGTCCTGTGTCTCGGGACGTCCCACATAGCTAGCCACAATCATGTCGTCTGGCTTGCTCCACGGGTTAGCACGCTTCATCACGTAGGCAGAACCCAAAGAGTTACCGACAGACGAGTCGTGCGCGTACGGGTCATGCGCGATAAAGTACAGGTTGTTAGGTACACGCCCTTCGTCGTCTCGATAAGGGGATTGGTAGACTACTACGCAACCTGTAATGTTGTCGCCCTTCTGGTGAGGAAACTTGTCGACAGGCCTTACTTGGTCCGACGGCTTAAACTTAACACCAGCTTGCCCGTGTACGAGAATACCCGGTGTACCCACTTTAGAAGTCGCACCCGAGCGGACGATATAGTTCCTTTGATTGACCAGTTCTGCTGTGGGGAAAACGTTGCTTCCTGACTGTAGGAACGCTTCACGGGGTTTCCAAGGATATTCAGTGATGAGCTTGTCGTAGACTTTCGCATCCTTACTGTTCCGCTTAGTACTTTCCCTTTTATTTGATTCTTGGAATTTGGCATCTTCGATTAATGAGTTACCCTCCTTGTCCATAAAACCGACCTTGTT
>Ga0187217_1000050_pt1 | contig 38426 bp, 49 predicted proteins | sample 15SPOviralmetaG_FD_130165 | JGI IMG/M metagenome (GOLD analysis project Ga0187217, IMG submission 130165) | Marine viral communities from the oligotrophic San Pedro Time Series (SPOT) site, San Pedro Channel, CA, USA - 15 SPOT_SRF_2010-09-15... | ecosystem: Environmental > Aquatic > Marine >... | reverse complement strand
GGACGTCGAGGGCGTCATCGAATAGGCTCATGGGTCACTCCGTCAGGGCGCGGGCATAGACGCGAGCGATCGCGTCCTGTCCCGGTTGACTCAGAAGGATCTCGGCGTCCTGTCGGTTCGTAAAGAACCCGAACTCGCACAGGACCGCCGTCCCCTTCGTCTTCGTTAGAACATAAAATCGCGCCTCGTGATCTTCGTCGCCGTCGCTCCAGTCACCCTTCCGAACTTGGAGAGGTTGACCCGGAACCGTTCTGAGGGCGTCATAGAATCGAGCCGCGAGCCGGTCCGATCGAGTCGAGCCGGGAGAGGTGAAGACCGAGGCGCCTCGGGCGGGGAGGGACGGCCCGGAAGCCTTCGAGCCGATCGCGTTCGAGTGAATCGAGACGAAGGGGGCACGGTACGCCGTCCACAGTTCGTTGGCATAGGCAACCCGATCACTCAGGGCCGTGTCCCGCTGTTCGAGTTCGAGTTCGGACGGGGGTCGAGTCCACTCTCGAAGGGCGACGCAGTCGAAGACCCGGACGCCTCTTCGGATCAACTTGGCGAAGACCTTCGCGGCGATCGCCCGGTTGATCAGTCCCTCACCGACCCACAGCGTCGGGTTCGAGTCCGTGAACCGGTACTGCTTCCCGGCTGTCACGTACTGACCCCCGACGATCCCGCTGTGGCCGTAATCGATCGCGACGACTTCAGGCATCGATCCCCCCGGGGCGGTTCCCGTCGCGAGCGTCATCGAGAGCGACGATCCGTTCGAGGTCTTCGATTGAGATCGCGGACATCGCTCCGGACAGTGTCGGCGCCTCGATGTCGGCGTCGAGCTTACCGCCGAACGAGATGTCGAGGATCACCGTCGCCGCTCGGATCGCGTCGGCGTCCTTCACGTACTCCCCCGAAGAGTGACGATCGAGGACTCCGGTCAGGGTCTCGACCGCTTGACGTGTCGCTGAGATGATCATCAGGTCAGCGGACCGACGAAGCTCGCGGCGGCGTTCGGCAAGCTGGGTCATGTAGTCCGGGCGCTTCCGGTACTTCCGGACCGCCTCGGGCGAGAGGTCGAGGGCCTCGGAGATCTGTCGGTTCGTCTTCCCGACGAGGATCAAGTCGACGATCCGATCGACCGTCGTCTCGATGTCGGCGGGCGTCTTCCTTCGTTTACTCATCGATCCCCCGGGCGATGCTGTCCCACTTCGCGATGTTGGCGACCGCTCTCAGGGTGTAGTCCGAGACGAAGCAACCGTCGACGATCATCACATCCCCGAAGGGAGTAACCACCCCGACCCGGATCGTCTCTTCGTCGAAGCCCTCCTCGCGGATCGCCTCGATCACATCCTCGGGACTGTCGAAGCTCGGAAGGTCGAGGATCTCGTCGGGACGGGTCGCGGTCCACCGCTCGCCCTCGAAGCCTACGGTGACAACGATCGTCCAGCTATCGGTCATCATGTCGACGCCTCCGGTCAAGGCTTGACGAGAGATCTCCAAGCCCTGATCACCCTATCCGGATCCCCGGACTTCCGGAACGCCGATCGCGCCTCCGGGCTCAGCTTCCATGCTCCCCTGTGGCCCTTGCCAGCCGGAGCGCCGGGGCGTCGGGAGTACTTGACGAGCCCCGCCCGGTGAAGACGACGGAGAACACCTCGAACCGCCTCGTCGGGATCACGCTCGAAGGCTGCGACCTGTCTCTCGATCCCTCGGAGAAGGTCTCGGCGCCGGACAGGGCGATCGGTCTGAAGTAGTCCCCAGACCACGATCCACCCTGTCGGCTTCATGCTCGCGACGATCTGAAGATATTCGGCTTCGGTCTCGACGTTCATCGGTACAACTCCCAGACCGCTTCTCGGACGGCCTTCATCACCTTGTCATAGCGTCCGCCGTCGATCGCGAGCTTCGCGGGACGGCTGATCGTGTACTCGTTCGTTCGGTTGTCCGAGGCCGTGGCGATGATCGCCCCACGGACCCGGAGGGCGTGGAGGTCCGTTCCGATCTTGCTCGTCGTCGGCTTCTCCACAGCCGAGATCGCGAACCGGATCTCGGCGAGCGTCATCGGATGAGGTGACAGGGCGAGAGCGTCGAGAATGAGCGCCCGCGTCCCTGTCAGGTTCAGAACATACCGGGCCACCCGGCGCTCCTCGATCGTCTTCATGTCGTCCCCCCGAAGAGTGAGATCTGAGCCGGGTCGATGGCGACCGGCTTCGGAATGTCGATCGGCGGTCCGGGCTCCGTGTCCCTCCACGCCCGAGGGCGCTCGACGGCGTGACGGATCCGGGCCTCGGCGATCCGATGATACTCGGGAGACATCTCGGCGCCGAGATACCGGAAGCCCTCCAAGCTCGCTGCGATCCCCATCGTCCCCGAGCCACAGAACGGATCAAGGATGAGTCCGCCCGGAGGAGTGACGAGGCGCCCGAGCCATCTCATCAGCCGGACAGGCTTCACGGTCGGGTGGAAGTTCCTCACCTCCGACGCGGTCCGACCGGCTCCGGCTCTCGGATTGTCGAGGCCAGCGGTCCCTTCCCTCCTCTGAACCGCTTCGGCTCCGGTCCGGGTCGGGAGGCCAGCGGTCCCCCGTTCGCGTTCGCGCCTCGACGGCTTCGGACAGTGGTATAAGTTCGCGGGGAAGCGTCCGGCGATCACGGCTTGATCCTCGACTCGGCGTTCGCGGATCTTGAAGGTCGAAGATCCTCGCAGGCCGTTCTCACCTCCGGCGCTCGGGCGACGTCGATCGGTGTCATCGTTCGGACCTATCCACCCCGGATCGCCCGGGAGGAACCGACAGGCGTCGACGTTCAGGGGACCGACCTCCCATCGAAGGACGGAGTCGACGAGGGATCTGTCGGGAGCCTTCCGAGCGAAGACCGCAGGCTCGATCGCGGGCTTCAGCGCCGACCCCCATCCGTCCCACCTTCGAGCGTCGGCTGTGTGTCCGAGGGTGATGTCGACCGAGACAGTCCCCGAGCCTCCGATCGTGTGACGAGGACCCTCGCCCGGAAGACTGATCCCGGCGCTCCGGCTCCCGATGACTTCGCGCCTCTTCGCGTTCTCGGACTCGACCGAACGGATCGCGACCTCCTCTTCGACCCATCGAGGAGGGCTCTCGGGGAGAAGGTGACGAACCGCGTCGAGGTGTTCCCTCGTCATGATCGCGGGCTGTGTGGCTTCGGTCGTGTAGTGGCCACCCATCGCCGTGTTCGTCGCTTCGTTGATCTGTCGAGCGGTGAGGCCTGTCGACCTGATCCACGCGGTGAACCGGAGCCGCCGGAGATGCTGAGCCTCGGCGGCGTCCCGGCGGTCGATGTCCATCGAGACGGATCGGGACTTGGGGAACCCGCTCCAATAGACCCAGCCGACCTGATCGCGGATCTGCAGTCCGGCGTCCTCGATGGCGACGGCGAGCCGATGGACCGTCCGGGTCGACGCGAACGCGATCAAGTGTCCCCCGGGCTTCAGAACTCGAAGACACTCCCGAGCCCACGACACCCCGGGCACGCCTGCGTCCCAGTGTTGACCCATGAAGCCGCCGCGAGGACCTCGACCCTCGGCGCGAAGGGCGGCGAGTTCGTCCCACGTTCGAGAGCGACCGTCCGGGCTCAGGCCGTAGGGCGGATCGCACACGATCGAGTCGACGGAGTTCTCGGGGAGTGACCTCATCAGGTCGAGACAGTCCCCGAGGTGAACCCGTGGGGGCGCCCCGATCATCGGTTCACGTCCCGGGCGACCTGAACGAGAGCGACGACGGCGACGACCGCGATCCCGAAGAGGAGGACCGCCATCCCGGCGAGCGCCGAGAGGGGGACCTGAGCCGGGTCGACATACGCGACCCCGATCAGGATGCACACGACGAAGAGGAAGAGGGCGAAGTGATCGGCGGTCATCGACACACCTCGACGAGCTTCCCGGGTGAAGCGAAGAGAGCGAGACCGATCGCGTCGACGAGATGTTCGTCGGCGGTCCATGTTCCCTTCCAACTGTCCCAGAAGAGATCCCACTCGATGATGCTCGACCGGACCTTCGAGGGCCTTCCGTGAAGGCAGTCCGCGAGGCCTTCGTCGATCGTGGCCTTCCCGGCGCTCGTCGTCATCCGGGAGACGGCGGGGACCCACTTCGAGTACCCCGGGCGAAGGATGTCGCCGTGGGTCAGTAGCCCGAGGACGGCGACCCATCCCCCCGCGTCTTCGGCGAGAGGGATCAGGCCGTTAGTGCGGATCGCGAAGAGGCCCTCGACCGCCGCCGTCGTGAAGGGCTGAACCGACCGATCTCCCCACAGGGGATCGAGACCCCCGGCGAGTCGTCGGAAGACCTCGAATGGGGAGTCGGTCAAGGTGTGATCGACGACCTCCCCTTCTGCGTGCATAATGAAGGCCCGGATCCGGTGACCCCCTGACCTTCTCGCCTTCCATGTCATCGCGAACCGAAGGTCGAAGCCGCCTCCGGGCTCCGACTCGATGACGGCGGCGGCGCCCGCCCTCGGTCCGGGGTCAATGCCGACGAAGAGCCGACCGGGTTCCGTCCACTGTTGAACCTTGAAGTGTTTCACGATCTCACCTCCCGAGAGAAGGGTAACCCTCCCCGGGGCGATCCCGCCACCCCGTCGGGTCGTTTTCTGCTACTGACAGCGAGAGCGAGCCTCCGAAGGTGATCGCGCCGAGGGTGTCAGCGTGTCAGTATTCGGGGCGCCGGGACTACTGACAGCGAGAGCCCCGGTCCTTCCCCCTGTCTCGCCCTTTGTCAGTACTGGCGGAAGGTGTCGCGCCTCTTTAGACCCTCCACCACACCCCCCCCTGAACGGATGATCGGGGGAGGGGTCCTCAGTCATACTTTGAAGTGAGAGATCTTCTCAGTCTATACTGACAACGGGGGAGAAGGTCGGTCCCTCGGGCGGTCTCGCTGTCAGTACCGCTTTGGGGGTGAATACTGACACCCTGACAGGGTTCGGACGATCCCCGTCGGACGTCGACTCTCGCCGTCAGGGCGGATCGGTGTCGTCCTGACAGGCTTCGAGGGTTACCGATCGGCGGTCGGAGGTGATCCCATGGTCGAGCGATGGCGGAAGGTTCGGATCGACGGGGTCGTCGTGTGGAGGCATACGAAGACCCGAGCGACCCTCCGAAGACTGTCGGACGGGCGCTGGGTCATTCTGAACCCGGCGGCGACGTATCGGGCGCGGGTCATCGTCGGGGCGACGCCCGAGGAGGCTCTCGCCTCGACGGGGTGGAAGTGTCTCACGTTCCAAGACGGGTTTCCCACCCGGATCGGCGGTGAGTGGCGCTAGGCCTCGGCGATCTTCACGGCTTCCGGGGTGAACCGGTAGCAGGACGGGCGAGACCCTGAAGAGGCAAACCGGACCGGGTGAGTCCGGCGGCCCCCGTTCGTCACGATCAAGCCTTCGCGAGCCCAGTCCTCGATGATGTCGAGCTGGTATCCCTCGCCCTGAAGCCATCGACGGAGACTTCGGGCGATGACGTCGGGACCGTCCTTCGAGACCGGATCCCACCGATATATGACCTCATGGGCGACACGGTCCTCGGAGCCATCTCGGGCCGTCGAGCGAGTCGCGAGCCATCCGAAGAGGTCCCGCAGGGCCTGAAGATGTCTCTCAGCTACCCTCGCCCCGCTCATCGCCTCCCGTTCAAGAACCCCGAGGGCCTCGTCGTTCACCGGATAGTTCAGAGCCCGAGCGAGGATCTGAGCGACCGTGTGAAGGGTCGCGACATAGGGCGCCGCCCTTCCCGCGAACGCCTTCGCCCTTCCGGTCACTCGTTCGGCGGCTCGTTCGGCGAACTCCTCCCGGGTAGCGTTCCACCCCTCCCGGATGATCGACCACGACGATCGGTTCGCGACGAGCCACTCGATCACCCTCGGCCCGAGATGTCCGAAGTTCTCCAAGCTCGCGATCTTCAGTTGTTCGGCGAGGCTCCGGGCGTCCGGTCCGGAGAGTGGCCACCCATGAAGAGGGAGGACGCGGGCGGCGGCTCCCGTGTCGGTCCCGTGTGAGGTGATCGGCATCTCGCCTGTGGAGATCAGGACAGTCCGGAAGCTCGCCGTGCGTCGAAGTCCGTCCGGGGTCGCTCGTCGCTTCGAGCGGGTTCCGGTGATCTGATACACGACCTCGATCACCTTCGAGGGGTTGTCTCGGGCTTCCTTCGTATCGTCGAGGAAGGTCGGGAGGTGACAGGACATCGATCCCGCGTGCTCAATGCTCGCCCGAGTATCGGACCACGATCCGATCAGTCGAGCCGGGTCGCCCCAGACACTCGCGGCGACTTGGAGGGCGGTCGTCTTCCCGCCCGTCGAGGTCCCGGCGATGTCGACGACGAACCCCGGGGCGGCGTTCACGATCCCGAGGATGACCGGAGCGATCGAGGCATAGACCGCGAGGACCGATCTCGGGTGAGACTGGATCGGGTCCCAGATCAGGCGCTCCCAAGCGTGAAGCGATCCCGAGGCGCTGAAGCTGTCGGCGATCTCTTGCTTCCCGCCCTCGACGATGAGACGGACCCCCCGACCCGGAGCCCCGATCGAAGTCGATCCCCACAGGAACCCGAACCGACCCATGGGGCCTTGCCACCCCATGACGGACGCCGCTCGCTCGATCGGCAGGGCCTCATCGTTCGCCCGCTCGAAGGCGGACAGGTATCGGACGAGACCGGAAGCCGTTCCACTGTCGACCGGGACACCGTCGCCCGCGAGCTTCACGATCGATCGGGAGTCCGAGAGGACTCGCCGAGGATAGGTCCCGACCTCCCACGTCCCCGCCGGGGATCGCCACACGAGATCGGCGTGGTACTCTCCGCCCTCGATCGCTCGAACGATCGCGGCGATATAGACCGGACGCGAGGCGATGAGGGGACGATCGTCCGAGTCCGCCTTCGCGGGACCGCCGATCCCTTCCGGAGTGATGACGAAGCCCCGAGGCATGATCAGATCCCCGACCGGTCCCGGCGCCTTCTCCCCGACGAAGTGGACGAGGCGAACCGCTTCGGCCTCCAACTCGACGATCTTCGGACGAGCCTCCCGAGCCTTCTCGATAGCGGTCGAGATGGACTTCGCGAGAGCCCCGCAGCCCTTCACGGCTCCGAGGATGGCGATCGCGGTGTCGACCTGAAGGGCGACCCGAGGATCCGCGAGGTGTCGGACATCGCTGTGCCATGACGACAGGTATCCCCGGACGACCGCTCGGGCGGCGTCATAGTCTGAAGCCCGGGACGCCTCCTCGGCGACCCGTGCGAACTTCTCCGCTGAGTTCATCTGTTACTCCACTGGGATCCCGGCGACGAGGGCCGCTTCGGTGAGGCGCTGGGTCCAACTGTCGACGAAGCTCATCCGGATCTCACCCATGTTTCGACCCTTGTCCGAGTCGTTCAGAAGGTAACCCAGATCGAGAGCGATCACCCTTCCGGCTTCGGTGACTTCGATCGTCCCTCGGGCGACCGCCATCTGGATCGCTCGACCCTTCCGGAACCACAGCCAGCGGTCCCCGGAGTTCATCGCCGCGACCCTCCGGATCATCTTCGGCGCCGGGTGACACTTCCCGTCCCTGATCGTGATCCCCTTCCAACTCTGAAGCCACTCGATCAGGTCATCGTGAACCATGTCGACCGGGAGGGCCTCGGTCACGACATAGAGACCCCAACTCGGGCGAACATCGTCCGACCACTTCGGGCGGTTGTTTCTCCTCTCGACCCCCCTCGCCTTCCGTGACTCCCGGACCTTCGCGCTCCATGCTTCCAGCGCCGCTTCCCCTCTCAGTCTCGCCTCTTTGCTCATCTCATCCTCCTCTTCGTTAGTCATTCCACCCGGCGGTTAGTAGGCTCCAAGCGAGCGCAGCCACCGCCGGAACTTGTCCATTGCCAAGGGCTCGAAGTCGGTCCACCCGATCGGCCACCCCATCAGCCACTCGACGAACTCCGGGTTCATGCTCCCACCACGACCCGCGCCTGAGAACTTCCTCCCGTGTCTCTCGACGTGTTCCTTCAGTTGATCGGCTCTCCACGATCCGTTCACGAACTCCCGATGGACCGCCCCATGACTTAGGGCGAGGCTCTCGCGATAGGTCAACTGTCCCGCGTCGACGAGTCGACGAAGGATCCGGACATCCGAGGTCCCCGAGAGCCCGCTCGATCCGTGCGCCGCCATAGGCGTTGGCCACCATGCCCGACACCCCGGCCACTTCCGCATGGAGGGGCATAGCTGGTTCGCGGTCGCGGCCGGGGTGGCAAGCCACGACCCAGATCCGATCGCGCTTGTGGGGGGCTCCAACGTGACGCGCTCCAAGCACGCCCCACCTCGCATCAAACCCCATCGAGGCCAAGTCTCCGAGAACGACTCCGAGCCCCCGAGAAGTGAGCGCTGGGGAGTTCTCCACGAAGACGAAGCGGGGTCCCACCTCGCGAACGATCCGCGCCATCTCCCCCCACAGGCCAGATCGGGCTCCGGTGATCCCTTCCTTCCTTCCGGCGCTGCTGATATCCTGACAGGGGAACCCGCCTGAGACGACATCGACGGAACCCCTCCACGGATGACCGTCGAAGGTTCGGACGTCATCCCAGATCGGGAAGCGGTCGAGATGTCCGTCTCGCTGTCGAGCGAGGAGGATCCTCCGGGCGAAGGGAGCAGACTCCACAGCGCAGACGGTACGCCATCCGAGGAGCTTCCCTCCCATGATACCACCACCCCCTCCTGCAAATAGTGCCAACTCACGCACCCCTCCCCCTCTTCGCCCGCCGAACATGATCGGCGGCTTCGATCAGCGCCTCCGGGACATCCGGAAGCCCTTCCTCAGTGACACCCTTCCAGAACCTCTTCGCCTTCGGGAGACCCTTCGCCTCGGCGGCCCGGTATCTCCGACCCGACTCTCGACGGAGACCTCGGAGAAGGTGAGACAGGTCGGACGCCGTTCCCATCGTCAGGACTTCCGGAACCTCGATCAAGGCGGCGACCGCTTCCCGATGTCGCTCGGGGAGATACCTCCCACCCCATCGACGCCGGTCCTCCGTGATCCGTGTGAGGTCCTGAAGTTGTCGGACGCTCGGGGCTCGCTGTCTCTGATCCTCCGAGATGTCCCATCGATCGATCTGGTGAAGACGGGCGACGGCCTCGAAGAGTTCCTCGACGTATCCCCGGACGTCCCCGACCGATCGAGCGAGGCGGACAGTCGGATCAGTCTCGGCGCGCTCGACCGGATCCACCTCCTCCTCCATCTTCTCCCGGAGGGCCTTCGCGGCGGCGACCGGATCGAGATCAGCCTCGCGAGCCATCGACCGGAGGATCGGGGTCGCGTGAGGAAGTAGGATCACGGCTTCCCGCTTCGAGCCGAAGGCGTCCGGCTGCGACATCGTCCGGAGTACCCTCCCGACTTCCTGAACGATCCCGACCGCCGCCGACCGGGGTCGCCTCATGCACAGCCACCGAAGCCACGGGAGATCGACCCCCTCGACGAGAAGGGCGACATGGACGACGGCCCGAAGCTCTCCGGACTGAAGCCGGTCGAGGGTCGCGGCGACCGCCTTCCGAGACATCCGTGAGTGGACAGGCTCGGACGGGATCCCGTGAGCCGTGAGGATCTCCGCCGTCTCGATCGCGTCCTCGATCGTCGTCGCCGAGACAACTCCGGGACCCTCGGGGGCGTGAGCCTTGATCATGTCGATCGAGGCGTGAGTCGCGGACGTGTCTTCGGGACCGTCCCACAGGATCGGACGGAACGGAACGAGGACGCCGTCGGCGATCGCCTGATCGATCGTGTACCGATAGATCACGGAGTCCCACCCCCGGAGGGCCTCACCCTCGACGGAACGGAACGGGGTCGCGGTGAGTCCGAGACGTGTCGCGGGCTCCATCTCCGAGACGACATCGAGGACCGAGTCGACGCTCGATCGGTGAACCTCGTCGGCGAGGTATAGGGCGACCCGTCGACCGTCGACCGCGAGAGCATCGACGAAGGTCCTCAGCGAGTCATAGCACACGACGACGATCGGAGCGTCCTTCGACTTCCGTCGACCGTACCACTCCCCGACCTGCGTCTCGCCGAGAGGCTTCCGGAGGGCGGCGGCGGTCTGAGCGACGAGGGCCTCGGACGGAACCGCCACGACGACGACCCACCCGGGCCGGAGCGTTCGGAGAACTGTCCCACAGATCGCCGCCGTGAAGACGGACTTCCCCGCCCCGGTGCAGGCCTGAACGATCCCCGCCTCGCCTCGACGGATCGCCTCCATCGCGAGGGGGACCGCTTCGGCTTGCCATCGTCTCGGGGGGAACTCGAAGAGGTTCCAGATCATAGGACGACGCGAACGGCTTCGGGCTCGAAGTCGGTCACGTCATCGAGGACCCGTCTCATCGCGTCGACCTTCAGCGCCGCGACGACCGAGGGCGAGATCGTGAGGTACTCGTCGATCATGTCGATCACCTCAGCGATCCGACAGTGCGGGACGCTTCCTCGATGAATACGGGCCGCGACCGAGTATCCACAGCCGAGACGATGGCGGATCGCCTTGATCGACATCTTCGCGAGATACTCCGTCAACTCGGGCTGAGTCTGTCGTTCCACTCCCATGTCTTCACCTCCTGCCGGTGGGTAACCCTCGCCGGGGTCACCGTCGAGAACTTCGTCGAGGCCGTCCTCGCGTATAGGGTACTGAGAAAGATCGATCTTTCTTCATTTAGTCCCTACCCAGTAACCCCTCGCGGGGTTACTTGTCTGGTGTCCGCCACTGAAGGCGGCGCCAACACTGGAGCCGATACCATGAGCCACTTCACTGAGACCCGAGTCGCCGCCCTCTTCGAGACTGTCCGGACCGCCCTTCAGGAAGACTACGCTGCGAGCGTTCAGTCTCAGCTTGACCGCCTGATCCATCTCTTCGGGAAGACTCGGGGTCACGTCTCGAAGGCTCGTCGCTGTCGTCGGAACTTCGGAGCCTTCAAGGCGATCGCGCCGTTCCTCGACTCGCAGGGCCATCGTAGCTTTACGGACATCCAGCGCCTCGACGCTCGCCTCGACCACGCGAAGGTCGCGAAGGCTGCGGACCGGTTCGCGAGCGACACGATCGACGCTATCGTCGCGAAGGTTCTCTCGAAGGTCGGCGATCTCGACGAGGCCTTCACCCTCCGACTTCAGGGCGCAGGCGGGTTCGAGGTGTTCGGCATGGTCGGCGGCTCGACTGTCCTCATCACACAGAAGCGGATCCTGAACGTCTCGTCGAAGGGGAAGCTCTTCAACCAGTGGCCCGCGCTGATCTATGTCGACGGGACGAAGGTCAGCCAGAAGGCGTTCGCCGAGATGATCCGAGACTGAACCCGAACCGGGACCTCAGAAAGATCGATCTTTCTGCGATCCGACCCTACCCAGTGACCCCGGGCGGGGTTACTGGACTAGCGTCCGCCACTCAAGGCGGCGCGAACACTGGAGCCGATACCATGACACAGAACGCAACTCAGACCGCCATCGTCCTCTCCACCCTGAGCCGTGAGCAGTCCGCGACGACCTCCGAGATCGCCGACCGGACCGGGCTCGATCTGAAGGCCGTCCGGAAGGCTCTCCGGGCGATGTCCCGCCGGGGCTTTGTCTTCTGCGAGGATGACTTCGAGGGCATCCGACGAACCCGGGGACAGTACGACAGCCGGCTCTGGGTGATGAACTTCGAGACGAACGGGTTCGACGAAGTCGTCGCACAGACCGCCCTGAGCCGAAGGGGTAACGGACACGACATCGCCTGCGCCATGGGGATCGGCTGCTGAACTTGGACCGGGAGCCCTCGGGGCTCCCCTTGGAGGATGAGATGAACACGAAGACAGAGACAGAGACGCCGACCACCTTCCACTTCGAGACCGACACGGCCTCAGTCGACTTCGATCGAACTGGTCATCGGGTCCTCATCTGGACCGAGGCGAAGGACGAGGCCGGGACCGAGTTCGAGTTCGAGATCAAGGTCGGCGTGGACGTGACGAGCCAGCGGGTTCTCTCCGAGTATTGGGGATCCTTCAAGTTCCACACTGAGGTGACGACCGAGATCGGGGAGATCACCGGGACAGCCTATAGTGATCACGGCGAGCGCCCGATCACCTCGGACGACGCCGATCAGATCTGGGAAGCCTTCGAGAGTTGGATCGAAGAGGCGATCAGTGTCGGACTTACCTTCGGCTGAGCCTGAACCGGGAGCCCCGAGCGGCTCCCCTTGGAGGATGAGATGAGCAGCACGACAGAAGAGGCGAGGAGCCTGAGAGAGTGGATCGGGGTGATCGACATCTTCGATCGGGAGGGAGTGACCTTCGAGATCATCCCGGGATCGAGCCCGGGACAGTTCACGGACGAAGCTCGACGGGGTCGCCTGAGCCCGGTCAAGCTCCGAGCCTTCATCGACGCCCCGACGACGTTCGGCGGTCCCTTCGATCTGGGTCGGGTCATCGTTCACCCGGGGAAGAGCGGATGGGTCGATCCGTCCACGGACGTGTTCCTGTGGGTCCGGCGTCTCGTGATGGCGGCGCCCGGTCGACAGTCGAGGCTGGAGAAGGCGATGGACAGACTCGAAGAGAACGCGACACGGTTCGTCTGTGGTAGGGGGCGGGCATGACCTACACGACAGGGATCGAAGGGGTGACGGGAGTCCGACCGATCGGGGCTCGCCTTCAGATCGGGATCAAGGGTCCGAGAGGCGCCCCGGTCGAGAAGGATCGCTTCCACTTGATGGAGATGGTCAGCGACGGGAAGATCCGAAGGGGTCACCCCGACTTCGAGTTCTTCAATCGAAGCGACCCGTCGAAGCGTCGATCGGTGTCGCTGATCTTGGAGGCTCCGAGCTGGGACGACCCCGAAGCCGGAGCCCTTCGGCAGGGTCTCGTCGCGTATAAGATCCGAGGGCTCTCGCCGAGGGACCGCCGTCCCGCCTGTGTCGGCGACGGTCGATCGGCTCTCCGATGGAGTGACCGGGAGGGGAAGCGGGTCGCCTTCCGTTGTCTTTTCGACGCCTGTCCTCAGAGGGCTCGCGAACGGAACGGACGATCGATCCCGTTGGAGTGTCGGACGATGTCCCGCCTCGTCGGTCGCCTCGACTGGACAGGGACCCCCGCCGAGGGGAAGGCGCCGACGCCTCTCGTCCTCTTCGAGTCCGGGGGGATTCACACGTATCGATCCCTGCTCGGACTCCGGGAGGACCTCGACCGGGCGGCCCGAGCCTTCGGGATCGATCCCTCGGATGTCCCTCCGTGGGGACTTCGGATCCGTCTCACCGTCACGACGAAGACGAACCCGACGAAGGGGACACGGTTCCCGGTCGTCGTTGCGAGCCTCATCGACTCGGCGCAGGATCATGTCGCCCGCGTCCTTCAGTCCCGGGGCGAGATCCTGAAGCTCGCCGAGTCCGTCCGGTATCCCGCGATCGATGAGGGCGAGAGCTTCCGAACGATCTCGGGTCCTGTCCTCGACGCTCGCGAAGAGTGATCCGATCGATCCGCGCCTTCATCGGTTACGCCTTCCACAGAACCGAGGGGGAACCGATGAAGCGCTGGACGTTCCGAGACCTGACGAGCACACACGGACCGGAGATCATGAAGTGGAGAGCAGCGGGGCTGAGTCACGCCCAGATCGCCCGAGAGATCACGGAGAGGACCGGGGTCAAGACGAACCGATGGACGATCCGGAGGACTCTCGACGAGATGGATCGCGAGAAGATGATCGAGCCGCCGCCGCTCGAACCCTTCGATGACTCACCCGTGATCCGGGAGGACCTCGAAGAGAAGATCGAGGACCTCATCGCCCGGAGACTTCAGGACTCACGGCGGGCCGTCGGTCGGATCCAGTCTCGGACCCGGGTCTGTCGGATGTCGTCGGCGCCCTTCGGCCTGTGGCTCGTCGGCGATGTTCATATCGACGATCCGGGGTGTCGGTTCGACCTTCTCCACGATCAGGTTCAGGCGGTCGCCGCCGCCGAGGGCGTTCTCGGGGTGTCGGTCGGAGATCATCAGAATCACTGGATCGGGGCTCGACTGTCGAAGCTATACTCGAAGCAACCCACGACAGCCTCGGAGGGGTGGAAGCTCGTCGAGTGGCTCCTGTGTGACTCCGGGGTGGATTGGCTCGCCGTCATCTCGGGGAATCATGATCACTGGGCGACCGGCGCCGGAGGGGTCGATCACTACTTCAAGATCACCCGCTCCCCGTCGGTCCGGTACTATGACGAACACGAACTGAGGATCCGCTTCGTCTTCGAGGATGGCGACGACCCGATGACCTTCGTCGTCCGTCACGACTTCCGAGGTCGGTCTCAGTACTCTCCGGTCCACGGAGGAACCCGGGCGACCCTGTGGGATCCCGACATCGATCTGGCCGTTGCCGGTCATACTCACGAGTGGGGCGAGCATCGTCGAGAGCTTCCCGGGGTTCGGGACCGTTGTCCGATGTCGATCCGGGTTCGGGGGTATAAACACGACGACGCCTTCGCCCGTGAAAAGGGTTTTCACTCGGGGCGCTTCGGCCAGTCCTGTCTCGTGATCATCGATCCGACCTCGTCGGGTCCGGGACGGATGACGGTCGCGTGGGATCTCGACCGGGGACTCGCGATCCTCGAAGCTATGCGATCGGAGTACCGGGACAGGGACACGGATCGGATCTGACCTTTCTGCGTCCGACTCCGTGACACTAGCCCCGGGCGGGGTTACTGGACCTGCGTCCGCCACTGAAGGCGGCGAGAACATCCGGAGCCGATACCATGACGACCCGAACGACCGACACCACGATCCTGCGTATGTTCGCGATCACCGCGACCGCCACCCGCGCCCGATTCGGGACCCTCACAAAAGATGAGTGTATTTACGCGGCGTTCGACGCATATTGTTGCTCGATCAACCAGCACCGCCTGAAAGATAGGACTCCGCTCGGGTTCATGCGGGACTGCTACGCGGCTCGGGGGCTGGACTCCGACGAGCTTCCGACCTTCCCCAGTCAGGCGGGTATCGCTCGCGCTTGGAAGGTCGCGATCGAGTCCGGGATCATCCGGGAGGCGGGCCGGATCCGTCTTCGCAGCGGTCACTCTCAGAAGGTGTACCGCTTCAACGATCGCGCCGAGATCCCGAGCCGCTGATCCCTCTTCGTAACCCTACCCGAACCGGGAGCCCTCGGGGCTCCCCATGGAGTGACCCATGACACACAGACCGACGACCCTCCGCCTCGCGACCGACTTCTGTCTCGCCGCCCTCGATCACTATGATCGGGGGGTCAACCTTGATCCGGACGTCTTCGCGACCGGAACCGCCGCCCATGAGATCCTCGAAGCCGCCGCCCGAGGCGACCGGACCGAGACCGAGGTCGTCGAGACCCTTCTCGGCGCCGGTCGATCCGGTGAAGACGCGACGCCGCCCCTCCCCGCCGACTCCGTCTTCGCGGGTCGCCGACTCGCTCGGGCGTGGCTTGAAGCGTACCCGATCCCCGAGGGCGCTCTCGCTGAGCATCGGTTCGCGTTCGATCCCGGGTGGCGATCTGTCGCGTGGGACGACGCCGGTCCGTTCGGCTTCCGGACCCGGATCGATCTCGTCTTCCGGACGACCTTCGAGGACGAGGACGGCTTCGAGGTGACGACCCTCCACGTCCGAGACTATAAAACGAGCTGGGCCATCGACGGTTCGACCCTCGACCCTGAGCCTCCACTTCAGCAGCGAGCGCAGGCGGTCGCGGCTTGGAGATCGGGCCTCGCCGACGACGCGGGCGCCATCTCGATCGAACTCGCGAACCTCCGACGCCGGACAGTCTACACGAAGACGATCACCCTCGACGAAGAGGGTCTCGCGACTCTCGAACGCTGGGCTGAGGACGTGTCCTCGATGATGCGGGCCGCCTCGATGACTCCCCGCCGACCCTCGCCGGGGCTGAGGTGTCTCGGATGTCCGTTCGCCTATCAATGCGCCGCCGCCGCGAACCATGTCGCCGAAGGCGAAGAGATCCTCGGGAGGTTCGTCGCCGCTCGGGAGATGACGAAGGGCCTCGAAGCCGAGGCGCGGGCCTTCATGGCGGACCGGGACCCGGTCGATCGTGAGGGTACTCGGATCGGCTTCATCGAGTCGACCTCCCGACAGATCAAGCCGGGGGCGCTCGTCGACGCCCTTCAGCGTCTCGCCGGGGACCTTCCTCCGGATGTCGAAGCGGCGGCGGCTGCCCTCGAAGTGAAGCTCGGATCCACTTGGCTGAACTCGGCGGCGGGCGTGATATTCGGGAAGAGGGGACAGGAAGCGAAGGCGAACCGCGATCAGTGGCTCGACGAGCGAACTCGGACCGAGACCCGTCCCCGCTGGACCGTCAAGCGATCCTGAGTTACACCCCTCCGACCGGTTCCCGCCGGTCTCATCTCACCTCAGACCGTCGTCGCGTTCTCGCGGCGGCGGTCTTCCTCGTCTGATATGGTGAGAGCATGACGAACCACAGATCCGAATACCTCACCGAAGCACGGCGCGAACTGTCCCGCCGAGACCTTCTCCGGTTCATCGATCGGACCTTCCCGGCGTATCGGGCCGGGTGGTTCCATCGCGAAGTCTGTCTCGCTCTCCAACTGTTCGCGAAGAGGATCAGAGAGGGGAAGTCACCCCGGATCATGATCCTAGCTCCCCCGCGACACGGGAAGTCTCAGATCGCCTCCCGTCACTTCCCGACGTGGTATCTGGGACGACATCCGACGACCGGGGGCGTCCCCTCCGAAGTCATCCTCGCGAGCTATGCCTCGGATCTCGCCGTCGACCACAGTCGAGCCGCCCGAGAGATCGCCCGAACTCCGGAGACCGGGAAGATCTTCCCGGGGATCATCCCGAGGCGTCGAGCGAAGAGACACGCGACCGACTATGTCCGGAACGACGTCGACCGGGTGGCGCTATGGTCGACCGGGCTCGGGGCTTCGTATAAGGCCGTGGGCGTCGGAACCGCGACGACGGGCCGGGGCGCTCATCTTCTCGGGATCGACGATCCGATCAAGGACGCGACGGAGGCCCTCTCGGCGAAGAGACGGAACGACGTCTGGGACTGGTTCCAGACGACAGCGTTCACGCGAGTGTCCGACGGCGGCGGGATCTTCCTGACCCTGACCCCGTGGCACGTCGACGATCTCCGAGGGCGGATCCTTGACAACGATCGGAAGGGACGCTGGATCGTCCTCCGCTTCCCGGCGATCGCCGAGACGGACGAGCATCGTCACCCGTGGCTGGCGGCGGAATATGGTCCGAAGTTCCTCCGGGCGGCGGGTGAGGCTCTCCACCCCGAGAGATGGAGTCTCGACAGGCTGAACGAGGCGCGGGAGTTGATGAGTCCCACGTGGTGGAGTTCGCTATATCAATGCTCCCCGGTCATCATGTCCGGATCGATCTTCGTCCGTTCGATGTTCGCGAAGAGATGGAGCTTCGATCCGCTCGATCAGAACTGGGACGCGATCTGCATCTTCGCCGATCTCCCCTTCCGGAAGCGAGCCGACTCGGACTTCGCCGTGTTCGGGGTCTGGGGCTTCATGGGTGATCGGATGTTCCTCCTCGACCTCGTCCGGGATCGGATGAGTTACCGCGAGGCGAAGAGGGCCGCCCGGGACATCGCTCGGAGATGGAGGAACCACGATCGCTTCGTCGTCGAGGGTCGAGCGAACGGCGACGCCCTAGTCGATGATCTGTCGGACGAGCTTCCGACGATCGAGACGCAGGACCCCCGGAACGTCGCCGATCGGAAGGTCCTCGACGCAAGGATCGCAGCCGACAAGGCCGATCGCGGTGAGGTCGTGATCCCGGAGTCCGCGCCGTGGCTGTCGGAGTGGCTCGAAGAGCATCTCAGGTTTACGGGGAAACCGGGGGAACATGACGATCAAGTCGATGTTACCTCCATGGCGGCGATCTGGAGCCGAGATCACCTCCGACGGTCGTCCGCCGACGATGAGACAGATCGGATCCTTCGACTGATCGGCGTCGCCTGATATACTTCCCGAAAGCTCGGAGCGTATCCCATGACACAGCCTCAGATGTCCTTCCGTATACAGTACCGGATCGACGTATCCTTCGACGACGAGGGGAACCCACAGGACGAAGACCACCTCGCCTTCGAGGTCAGCGAGAACGGCGGGGCGTGGTTCCCCGGTCAACTCGGGATCCTCGAACGCCGAGAGCTTCGGTCCGTCATCGGTGACACGATCCTGAGCGAGTACGGAGGGAGGTCCGACGAACCGGATCTCGAAGACCTGATCAGCACGATCGACGCGGTGCTCGACGCCCGCGAGGGAGCGAAAGATGAGTGAAGAAACAGTCGCCGCCGCCATCTCGGGCGCGGTGTTGACCTGTCGGGTCTTGACGACCGGAGCGTGGATCGTGATCGGTGTCCTGTGGGGCGTCCGGTTCCTAGCTTGACGCGATCGGGAGAGCCGCGAGCGTCCGAAGCGCCCGCCGACATCGAGCGACCTCCACCCGAAGACGGTCGAGGGCGAGCGAGTCGACCGGCTCCGGCTTCATCCGTCCGGCGCTGAGGAACCAGACCGAGGTCGGATCGTCATCGGGGCGGCGATAGACCCGGGCCGCGACCGACATCGAGATCCCGTCTCGGTCATAACTCAGGCGAAGTTGGCTCCCCTCTTCGAGTTCGCCCGCCTTGATCGTGATCGGGTCATCGGTCCGAACGACTCGATCGATCACCTGTCGAGGATATGCCTCGTCCACCGCGACCCCATCCCACAGCGAAGAGACGCTCGCGACATCCGGAGCCGTGACCTCGAACCGTGAAGAGACGACCCACCCCTCGACCTCTCGCTGAGCGTGGAAGAGGATCACCCGGTCGAAGGAACCCGTCGACGCGATCGCCTTGATCGAGGTCCGGACGACATCGAAGGCGCTCCAAGCCTCGACGATGTCGAGAAGTTCCGCCCGCTGTCGATCCCTCATGTCGTCGGCGATACCGAAGAGGAACGCGACGCCCCGGGTCGCCCCGGGTAAGTTCGAGAGAACGGCGAGGATCATCAGGATCGCATAAAGCCACCCCGGGAGCTTCGCCGGATCGATCGACTCGATCAGGCTGATCGGATCCATCTCACTCTCCGACGGCTTCGGTCTCGACTGTCTCGGAACACTCGCCGCGAACGATCGCCGGGACGGTGACTCGACACGTCTCGCCCTTGATCGCTTCGTTCACCTCGGAGGCGATGATCGGAAGCGCCTCGACGAGCGGGGTCGTCCATGAAGAGACCCGACAGGACTCCGGACCGATCACATAGACCCTATGGAACTTCTCGATCTCCGCCGCCATCGACTCGATCACGCCTTCGGGAAGACCGTCGAGGGCTTGGAGGTCGTATCGCTCAGCGCAGGCGCACCATTCGACGACGACCTCGGGCGTCGCGTCGCCGAAGTCGAGAAGGGCGAGGGCGACGGGGTCGGTCACGTCTTCGAGGATGTCGAAGGCGAGACACTGATCCACCTTCAGCTTCGCGCCCTCGTCGAATATGACCGCCCACCTGAGAGCCGTCCCCGTTCCCATGATCCCGAAGGCGGCGGCGTTCGCGGCTCTCTCGGATGAGATCGACGATCCGGGCGATGAGGTCGATCCCGATGTTGACCAAGGACACCCAGACAGGCATCCCGCGAGAAGGACGAAGGGGAGAACGTAGCGGGCGATCTTCATGGGTTCCTCTCCTCATGTCACGACATAGCCCTCGGGGGCGCCTTGATAGACGGTCGCGGAGTATACAAGCTCCAAGAAGGCTGAGTCGGCTGGACTTCCCGTAACCCCGCCGACCGTCCCGACGTAGGGGAAAACATGCGAGAAGGGTCCGACACTGAAGCCGGAGATGTCGAGGCCCTTCACCCCCACGCTGAAGTTCGCGGCGCTCCCGTCGGGGCTCGTCATGTTCGCCCACCCTCGGCGACGTGTGAGAAGGTCGGGACGGCTCGAAGGGATCCCGGATCCCGAGTCAAACCGGCGTCCGTATAGATCGATCGACAGGGTCTCAGCGTCCGCCCGAGCGACGAGGGTCGTCGTCGAGGCGATCGTCGCCCTGACGGCATAGCCTACGGAAGACACGCCGACCACCTTCACCGTCTCGTTCACCCCGTCGCCGTCGAGATCTTCCGTCGACACAGTCACGACCGCCGAGGCCGTCGAGGCGATACTCGCCCGAAGGGCTTCGATCATGGCGGCGAAGTTCGCCCACGGTCCGGAGACTGTCCCGGTCGCGGATCCGAGAGTATACCCGATCGACTCCGAGGCGCTCAGATCAACGCTCGCCGGGTTGAAAATATAGCGGGCCGTGCGTGCGAAGGGCCACTCACGGAGCTTCACGGATAGATCCGCCCGGGTAGCCCCGAGGACATCCACGCCGCCCGAGTCCGGGGAGGGTTTGACCGTGAGATCTGTCGGCTGTGCCTCCACGACCGGGTTCAGGGAAGCCGCGAGATCGATCAGCTGAGTGGATCGGGTGAAGGGGTTCGTCGATGTATATGTCGGCATCTGTTACTCCACAGCGAACTTCTGAACGTCAAGGAAGATCCTTCGGAACGCTCCGGCGGCGGCGGTCGCCGTCTTCACCCCGAACACGATCACAAAGTAGTCGAAGGAACTCGGATCCAGATCGACATGATAGGCCGCCCCGGTCGAGATCACGGCGGTGTCATAGGTACCCCCGCCACCTCCGGCGGTTAACGTCGTCGTGAAGTTGACCGGCGTCCCCGTGTTCACGGACTGGACGATCGACATCGTCGGATCGGTTTCGAGTCCACTCGGCTTGTCGACCTGAACCAGCCCGACCTTGATCTGAGTGACCCCGTGAGAGAACCCGGCGCCGACTTCAGCGAAGATCCGCTCGATCCGGATCACGGTGTCGCGGCTCGATTGATAGGACCGGGCGAGGTCCTGAAGAGGAAGGAAGCAGGCGAAGTTATCCGACCCCGAGGAACGGGAAAAGACGAGATAGTTCGCGGCGCCATAAGTGATCGAGTCAGAAGGCTGAACCGCGAGACCGGCGACGTTCGCGAAGATGTCCTCGGTCGTGATCCAGTCCTTCCCGCGAGAGATAGCGCCGACCTCCCATCGACCGGGGAACCCGTTCGCGGTGTCGTATCCGTACCAATGGCCCTCATTGCCGCCTCCGGTCGCGGGCGCTCCACAGATGAAGGCCCGGATCGACTTGAAGGCGCCGAAGGTCGAGTCGCTGATCGAGGCGGTCCCGATATAGCTCGACCCGTTCCAGTTGATCTCAGTTCCGGAGCTGTTGATCAGAACGTGACCGTCTTCGGTTCCGTCGTCCCACTTCAGGCGGGCGAGAGTGTCGTCGACGAAGTCGGTCCCGTCGAGATAGGCAAACCACTCGCCCTGAAGGTTCCACCAATAGTTATGCGCCCCCTCCGTGAGAGCCTGACCGGGCTCCCACCCGTCGAGGACTGTCGCGGCGGTCGGACTAACTCGGACCGCCGATCCGGAGGTCGCGAAGGTCGGGACGGTCGTCGGCTTCGTCATGTAAGATCCCCTGAGATGATCGCGGCGTGAGTGTGATCAGGATAGACGCCCGGACGCGGGGAGTGGATCCCCCCGTCAAGGTACAGGACACCGTAACCCGTGACGCCCGCCGCGAGAGCGTCTTCGAGGATCGGTCCGGCTCGTCGGAGATAGGTTGTCGAAGGCATCGAAGAGATCTCCGCTTGCAGGTATACCTCGACCGACCCATCGGACGCGACTCGCTCCCGGAGTTGATACCGGACAGGCCCGAAGGCGAGCGCCTTCCACACTGCGTTCAGGCCGTCGACCGTCCCCCCGGCGGTGAGGGCGGCGATCTTCGCTTCGATGATCGCGAGATATTCGACGTCGCCGAGGCCGTCCCGAGGCTCGTCAACCACAGCGCCCCATCGGTCGAGCCATACTCCCGAACACGCTCGCGGGTCAGCGAGGAACCCACCGATCGCGGCTTGCTCATCTTCGATCCTCTGGACACCGTCCCCGACGGCTCCGAGAAGATGAAGCCAGAACCCCTTCCGACATGCCCCCGGGACGAGGGCGACGAGGTCTTCGACGATGCTCGGGCGGTACGGGTAGCTCATGAGAATGTCACCGCGTCACCCGACAGGATGAGAAGAGTCGTCCCGACGGACGGCGAGACATCGGAGGCCCCTCCGTCAAGTGTGAGCGACCCACCGATCACGCCCGGAACTCGACCGAAGGCGGCGGACGCCTTGACGAAGTACACCGGATCACCGACGGTGAGGTTCGAGAAGAGGTCCCGGATCGAGGAGGTGATCTCAGCCTTCACGTCATCGACGGCGAACCCGGTCGCGACCGATAGACCCGCGACCGCGACCGCGACCGCCTGAGTCGTTCCGACGGAATACCGGACCGTGTGAGTCGTCACCCCGTCGGGGTTCGTTACCGTGACCGAGACAGTCCCGAGGGTGGCGACGCCGAAGGCCTTCGCCTTGAAGATCGCCGAAGCCACAGCGATCTTTCTGTCGTTCCCGACCGGCTCCGGAACGATCCGAACCGTGATCCCCGAGGTCGACTCCGTGACCGCGACCGCCTCGACCCAGCTCCCCGCCGCGAAGACCGCCGACAGGATCCCGGGCTCCGAGGCTGAAGCCGGGGAGGCGAGCCGGGACCGTCGAGCCACTCTCAGCTCTCCGTCCGTCTGTCTCGCGTTCCCGATCGTGAAGCTGTCGCCGTCGGTCGGGTCATAGTTCACGGTGATGTTCGGGGCGGGCGTCACCTTCCGGAGATCGGTCGTCCCTGAACTCGGGAGCGTGATCGGACCGGCGTCCGCCGCCTCGATGACGACCTGCGTCTCGGCTGTCGTGATCGAGGTGTCGGCGACGACGCTCCACCGTTGGAGGTCATCCGTCCCCCCGCCTTCGAGGATCGATCCCGCCGCGAGGATCCTCGTCGTGTCACTCGACACCGCTCGGACAGTGTACCGGCTCCGGGTCGCCGCCTTCCGTTCGACTCCCGTGATCCGGGCGAGGTTGTCGAGGCCGTCATCGACCGCCGTCTCGGGATCCGTGTTCGCCGCGAGGATCCCGAGGCGCCCGTCTTGATCCGCGAGAACGGAAGCGATCGCGGCGGTGAGAAGACCCAGCGCCTCGTCCTGCGAGAAGTCGATCTCGAACCCGGCGCGGTCGACGATGTCGGCGCGAAGTTCGTCGAGGATCTGATCGGCTCGCTTCGGGGTATATAGAGTCATCGGGCGGATCCTCCGGAGTATCTTGTGAGAACATAGCTCCCGGGGTCGCTCCCGACACTCTTCGGACCGATCCGCGCCTCGACCTCGACCACGACCGGTTCGGCTTCCGTGTCGATGAAGGCGTCGACCTTGATCTCGATCTCTTGGGTCGTCCGGTTGAACTTCGACGAGGTGATCTCAGTCGACCCGACCCCATCGACGGCGAGGACCTCCCGAGCGACGACAGCGGCGACGAGACCGACGTCGGGGGGCATCGTCTGAAGGAACCCGACGAGGTCGAGACCGGCGGACGTGTCGAGAGGGTACTCGCCCCGGAAGGTCGAGAGGCGGACTCGGATCCGTTGCTCGATGAGTTCCACCCCATCGACGAAGCTCGCCGGGGTCGCGATGTCGAGAGTCGAGGTCAGTCGGAGATCAGGCATCGGATCACCCGTCGGTCGAGACGCGAGTCGAGGCGACGTTCGCGGTCAGGGTTGCGGCTTCGGGGGCGGCGACGGCGGACGCTAACGCGAAGAGAGATCCGGTCGCCCCGGCGAAGGGGGAAGGGGTCGGGGCCGTCGTCACCCCGATCGCAGGCCCGCCCCCCGTAGGGACGACCGAGAACGTCGACTGGTTCAGATAGGACTCGATCCGTCGGATCTTGGCGGCGGTCTCTTGTGCTAGGGCGAGGGCCTGAGTCGCGGCGCCATCTCCGATCCGAAGTGTCCCCCCGGCGGTCATATATAGGACCGGATCCGAGGCGTTCGTCGCCTCCGAAGGCAGTCCGCCCTCCTCTCGGGCCGGGACCGCGACCGCGTCCGACAGGCTGAAGCGTCGAGCTGAGTCCGGTTCGACTGTCCCGGAGGACGGGATCCCGTTCTGGTCGATCTCGTCGTGTGACCTGTCTCGGATGATCAGAAGGACACGATCGCCCGCCGCGAGAGGGAGATGGAGAGCCGCCCCCGATGTCGCGGGCCACTGAACCGGGACCCCCTTCAACTCCGGAAGCTCGACGGCGACCTCGCGATCCCCGATCTGATAGACCGCCCGGACGACAGGCTGGACCGAGGCCGTCTGAGTCGTTCGGTCATACGACACGACCCGAGCGTCGATCGCGACCTGAACCCCGTCGGGGATCGAGTCCTCCGCCATCGAACGGAAGGCTGAGACGAGTCCGGCGGCGGGTCGGGTCATGTTCGTCTCGCGGTGATCGTGGTCAGGAAGTCGGGAGAGCCGCTCTCAGTGTCCCCTGAGTGTCTAACCTTCGCTGCGATATAGTCACCCCCGAGGGCCTCGTCGTCGAGGAGGAACCGATCCCCGGGCCTCATCGACGGGAGAAGAGTCGAGACGACCTCGACGCCTTCCTTCGTACTCTTCGCTGTGATGAGGGTCGATCGCGATGAGATCCGGAACCCGGTCGAACGTCGCTCCCCGTTCCGAGGGTATACCGTCATCCTCCCATCCGTGATCGAGACGACCGAAGCCGAGTCCCGGGCGAGAGTCCGGAGAGCCCTTCGAGCGGGTCCGAAGTGTGAGAACCCTCGGCGATAGGTTCGAGACCTCCCCGGGCTGAAGGTTCCGATCGACGCTCCAAGCTCCCCCGCGAGCCGTCTGAGGATCGCGTCGGAGGTCGTCGACCCGGCGACGTTCAGGGAGATCACGACATCCCGGAGAGCGGTCCCGCCATCCCGGAGCGTCGCAGCCGAGATCCGGGTCTCGGTCGATCGGTCATCCCGGAAGCCGTCGGCGGCGAGTGACCCCCGGAAGACCTGAACCGGACCGCCCGCGAGACGGTACCCGGCGAAGATCGCGATCTCGGCGTCGTCCTTCTCGAATAGTCTCGCCGTCGAGTTCGACAGGTTCCAGATCGTGACCTTCCCCGAGTTCGCCGTCGTCGACTCAGTCAGGACGGCCTCGAAGGACATCCGGAGAGCGTCTCGACCGCCCTCGATGATCGTCCGGGTCGATCCCGTGATGATCTCCGTCCGGATCTGTCGGTCGAACTGGGTCACGGTGTCACCGTATACCCGGAGAGCGGATCGCGGGTCGTGATGCTCTCGATCTCGGCGTCGGTTCCGTATAGGACGACGAGCGAGCGACCCAGATCCCCTTGGACATAGGGATCCGGACCGATGACGACGAAGGCGCCGCCCGGATGACCCGGAAGGGTTCGATCACTGTCGACGACGGACTTCGCCGCGAGCCTTCGACCCGTGAAGAGGGAGACCCCCTCGGCGGTCTCGGCTGAAGCGAACCACGACTGAGCCGAGGGCCTCCATGCGACCCTGAAGAGGATCTCGACGCCGTCGAGGGTGAAGGACTGAACCGAAGCGGCTCGCGTCGGATCTAGGTCGAGTCTCAGCATCAATCCCCCCCGATCCCGAGGAAGTCGAGACCCGCTGCGAGGAAGCTCGTCGGACCCGGGGCGCCCTCGTCGGTCGTCGACTGTGTTCCTCGATCCGCCTCGCCTTCGGCCTCGGAGGAAGCCGGACGGGGAGCCGATACCCTCGCGAACGTCGTCGTCTGGACTTCGAGCGTCCTCCACTCGACGAAGGACAACTCGAACCGGGCGCGACCGGCTCGGGTCACGGTGTAGCCTGTAGCGGTGAGAAGCCACGGACCGGAGATCCCTTCTCTCGGGGCGAAGACCTCGACCGGAGTCGCGTCGCATGTCGCGAGGAAGTCCCGAGCCGCTCGAACTCGGTCGATCCCGACTGGACCGGTCGACCCGTTCGGCGGCGTATAGGTGACTGAGACAGTCGCCCGGAGTGTCTTCGGCGCTCTCGTGACGTGATCGATCGGGTTCGCTGAACTGTCGACGCGGTATCTCGTCGCAGTGGAGGACGTCGGGATCGAGTAGCTCGCCGTGGCGTCGAACCGGAACGACCTCCCGTTCGGATGGAAGATCTCGAAGCTCATCAGGCGCCCCCGGAGGCTTCGGAAGCCAGCGTGGCTTGCTCATCGAGGGCGCGGCGTACTTCCTGCCCCACCTGAACCGGGTCCATCCCCCGAGCATCGATCGAGATCCCTCCGACGTTCGTCGTCGAGCCTCCACCCGCCGGACTAGCTGCGAGGGTCATCGCCTCCGATCCGGCGCTCATCATGCCACCACCCGAGCCGCCTCCGGTATCGCCTCCCCCGAAGAGATCGCCGACGAACCCGGCGGCACTATCGATCCCCCCTCCGATGAAGTCGAGACCGTCGCTCAGAAGCTCGCCCGGTGAGAAGTCCATGATCTGAGCGATATATCCGAGGATGTCCTCGAAGATCTCGACGACCGGCTCCATCGCAGACGAGATCGACTCAGCGACATAGTCGAAGAACTCCCCGAGACTGTCGAGGGCGATCCCGAACCCATCGACGAGATCCACGATGAACTGACCGATCGACATCCCGACACGGCGGATCACGGTGTCGCCGCCTTGGAATGTTAAGATCACGTCGTCGACGATGGCGACGAGAGCGACGAAGGCGGCGGTGATCCCGAGGACCGTCAGAACGATCGGGCTGAAGATAGTCGCGAGGGGGACAGTCGCGACAGTTAGGGCGATGACTCCGGCGGTCAACCCGGCGAGGACCGGGATCGCGATCCGGGCCGCAGCGGTCGTTAGTGTCACCGCTTGATCGACCTTCGTCTCGATAAACTCTTGGTTCTCCCCGATTAGCTCTCGGAACCGCTGGGAGACCCCTTCGAGGGCTGGGGCGAGACCGATCGCGAACCGGCGACGGAGACCCGCGACGACTCCGGCGCTCCGGGCTAGTTCATCGTTCAGATCGGCGGCGGCTTCGGCGGCTTCACCGCTGATCGTGATCCCGAGGGCGGCGGCTTCCATCCGTAGGGCCTGAACCCCGGCGGCTCCATCCTTCAGGAGGAGGTTCATCGAGGTTCCGGACTCACCGAAGATCCTCTGAGCGAAGGCGGCCTTCTTCACCGGGTCTTCGAGCTTCGCGAACTTGTCGGCGATACGCTCGACGGCGACATCGAGTTCGACGAGAGACCCGTCGGCGGCTTGGAGGTTGACCCCCTTCAACGCCTCCTGTGCCTCTCCCGATCCTCGGCTGAAGGCCTCCATGTTCCGGGCGAGAGTCTTCAGGCCGATCGAGAGCTTCGAGGAGTCGATCCCCGCTTGTCCGGCGGCGAACTGGAGCTCGGTCATCGCTTCGACCGAGAGCCCGAGGGACTCCGCGAGCTTCCCCGCCTCGTCGACTTCCTCCGATGTCGCGACGACTAGCGCGGTGATCGCGGCGGCGGCGGCGGTCGAGGCGGCAATGAGAGCCAGCATCGTGTTTCTGGCCTTCGCGAGACCCTTCTCGAAGTCTTCGAGCTCCTTCTCGTCGGCTTCGACTCCGATCCGGAGCAGAAGATCGCGGATGATGTTCTTTTCAGCCATGTCTCCCCCTCCGTCTCTTCGCCTCTTCCTTCATCTTGCGCCGTTGCTCCGCGATGTCGTCGAGAACGAAGTGGGCCTCGACCAGTTCGACATAACTCCACCCCGACACCTCAGTGAGACTCGCCGGGATCGCGGGATCGAGAACGATCCTCCATAGCTCCCACCGTACCCCGGATCGGGTCAGTCGTTCGCGGGCTTCTCCTCTCGGTCGACCCAACTCTCGATCAGACTCTGGAGCGGGTCGCCGAAGTACCCAGAGCCACTCAGGAAACGGTTCCGAACCACGATCATCAGGGCGGCGAGCTTCAACTCGTCCCAGTTCCCGAGATAGGCCCGATCGAACGCGACGAGGGACGGATCACCCTTGACCTGTGGCGAGACGAGTCGAACCCCGTCCCGACTCACGCCGTCGAAGAGCTTCGGAAGCAACCCGGGCCACTCCGGATGTCCGAGAAGGCCCGAGATCGACTTCGCGATCTTCGAGGTGTCGATCTTGCCGCCATCCGAGACGCCTCGGAAGAGAAGACCCGCGACCGCCTCCGGCGTCATCGCCTCGGGGTCTCGACCGACGAGGGGGGCGAGAACTTCAAGGAGGCTGAGCCCTCCCGAGATCACGGCCTCGCCGAAGATCCGCTCGATTGTCGTCGCGACATCTGCTGAGGTTGACGGTCGAAGGTGAGCGCCTTCGTATTGATGAAGCTCGCCCGAACTGTCTCTGAGTTGGAAACGGTACACTGTGACCCCCTGCGGTCAGGTATCGGTGGAAGGTTCAGCCGAGGATCGTCGTCCCGAGGGTGACGACCGGCGACGGAAGGACGATCGAGTAACTTCGAGAACCCGGCGTCGAGGCGTAGGCGCTCTCAGGGTACCCAGCGAGGATCGCCGCCTCTTCCACGAAGGTGTCGCCGGTCGCTCGGTCGATGAGTTGAAAGGACATCAGAGGCATGATCCCCCCGACGACCGCGAAGGTCGTCCCGGGTCGTATGCCGAGGATCGTCAACTGGTTCTGGAGTAGGGTCGCAAGGTCGCGATGGCCCGGGGAGACGTGCGAGACGTTGATCGTCACGTCGAAGGCCTTCTCCAGTGTCGGATAGGCGATCGGATTGTCGATCCCTTCCGTGTCAACTTCGATCTGAGCGCCGCGAGGGTTGATCGTGATGCTGTCGGACTTCCGGAAGCCCCGGATCAGAACTCCGGAGATCGTCAGGTCGACGGCGGCTAGGCTGTAAGCATAGGTAAGCATGGGTCACTCCGTGAGGTCGATCGAGATGGAGACGGCGAGAGCCGGGATCGCGAGGTTATAGGTCGCCGCCATCGGGATCCGCTGAGCCGACTTGTCGGCGGTCGTGATGTCCGGAGCCGTGACGACGAAGCCCTCGGGGAAGTCATCGGAGCCGGTGAAGCGACCGATCGCGACTCCCCGCTGGCCGGTAGCCCGGAGGATAGCGCCGACCTGAGACTGGCCCGAAGGCGAGACAGGGACGAAGCGACCGGCGGCGGCTTCGTTCACGAGAAGGGCGGCGACTTCTCCTTCGATCCGTTGCTTCAGCCAGAACTCAGTCACGAGAGCGTCCATCCGGATCCCGGCGAGGCTCTTCCCGTTCGTGTAATTCGTCCCGAGGTTCCCGGTCCCTCCGGCGACATACTCTTCGAGGACCCCGATCCCGTTCGCGAGAGCGAAGTCGCGCTGAGCGCTCGTGATCGTGTACTGTGTGACCCCTCGAACCGGACCGAAGCCCGGAGCGGCGGAAGCGTTCGGATCATACGCGAGACGAGATCCGATCACCCCGGCGTCGGCTTGGACCGTGTCGGTCGAGTGATAGACTCCGAAGGTGTGCTCGTTCGACGTGATCGCGCTGAAGGAAGAGGGGGCGCCACTTGTCAGCCAGTCGGCGAGGGAACTCTGGAACATGAAGATCACGTCGCGAGCCTCAGCGAAGTTCGACGCGGCGACGATGTCGGCGGCGGTTCGGCTGTCAATGATCACCCCGTTATACTTCACCCCGGCGGCTTCAGCGGCGATCAAGGCGTCGTTGTATCCTTCGCCCCCGGAGACATCGACTCGAATGATCTCGACCTTGGACGGACGAGGCCGCTGAGCGAAGATCGCGACGATAGCGTCGAAGGTGTCTTGGTCGATCCGGGAGGCTGTCAACGCTGCCTGAGCGGCTGCGATAGTCTCGAAGCTCTCGGATCGAGCCGAGCCATCCAGAGCGACGTTCGACACGCGGGCGATCGTCCGGACAGTCGGAGCGGGTGGAAGGGCCGATCGTGAGATCGTGAGGGTCACATATTTATCGACGAGCGCCATCGGGGGATCTCCCTCAGTTCGCGGTTATGGTGAAGGTCCGAGTCGAGTCCCCGTCTGCGACGGTTGTATCGATCTCGGCGGACGTTGCTCTAACGCTAACACGTCCCGAGGTGGTTCGGCGGTATCCGACGCGAAGGTCGAGAGACACCGCCCGTTCGAGAGCCTGAGTCCCCGGGGCTCTCCGGGTGACGTCACTCGATCCGACGACCTCCAAGATCGCGATCGAAGACGCCGTCGAGAGGTTGTCCGACTCCGGTCCGACGATCGCGGCTTCGAGCGTCTCGGCGAGTTCGCGGGCTCGGGCGTCGGTCGTGATGAGGATCGACGCGGTCGCCGTTCGGCGCTGAGTCACCCGGTCGAGATACTGACCCGAGACGACCGCCGACTCGATCGACGGCTGATCCTCCCCGGAGTCGGACAGAAGAGAGACCCGGACGCGAGGCGCCGAGGGGACCGGTCCGGGGAAGCCGCCCCGATAGACGGTCAAGTTCGGGACAGTCGAGAGGACATCTCGAACCCACCCGACGAGACCGATCTCGATGTCGTCGCGCCCGATCACGGTGTCACCGGAGACAGGACGGAGAGCCACTCGGTCTCAGCGGCTCGAAGGATCACGACCTCACGACACGGGATCGGAGCGGTCGAGCGATAGTCCGTGACCGACTGAACGACGAAGAACTCGCCGTCAAGGACGATCAGATCGGGAGGGCTCTCGCTCATGTCCGGGTTGACGAGGGTCCCCGCCGGGATCGTCCCGGGGTGTCTCTTCGCCTTTGCGGTCCGGATGTCGGTCGAACGGTCGACGACGAGCTTCAGCCCGAAGGCGTTCCGATACCCTTCGGGAAGGATCTCCGTGTCTTCACCCGAGAGCGGGATCACCGTCGCGAGGATCTCGACGAAGGCGGCGGGGTCCGTCGTCTCGTCTGGGATAGTCCCCCACGAATATGTTCCATCCGTTCCCCACCCTCCCGGAGTGAGTCGAACCCGGCGGACTGTCTCGGGGAACATCATCTGGACACCCCTTCGACGCCGTTCGCGATCACCCGGTAGCGGATCGCCTGTCGGAGTTGTCCCGTATCGATCAATGGGTTGGCTGAGCCCTTCGCGGCGATCGTCGACTCCGCGTTCGGAGGGTCTCTCAGATCGGTGATGCTCTGCTGCACGAAGCCCTTCCCCAACTCTCCGACCCGGTCGAGGGCCTGATCGATCGAGAGGCCTCCGTCGACGACCTTCCCGAGATCGATCGTCAACCTTCGGATGAAGGCCTGCGTCTTATTGTCGAAGGCGGCCCGGAAGGCGGGACGCTCCGGGACTCCGAGCCCGAACTCGTTCCGCTGAGCCTTCTCGGCGACCGTGATCGCGTTCGCGGATCCGGCTCGGGACCCGCCCGCCGTCCGGACCTCCGAAGCCTTCGAGCCCTCGTCCCTCTGAACGCCGATCAGAACCTCGGCGGACATCGAGATCAGGGCGGCCCGAACTTCGGCGAGGCGGTCTTCGCGTTCGACGAGTTCGTTCGTCATCGGATCACCTCGGGGAACCCAAAGCCGATCTGAGTGAGGCCGATCACCCGGAGACCGAACTGCGTCTGAGCGAGGTCGCCGACGATGTTCATCAGGTCGCCCGAGAGACTCGGTCCGGAATAGGTGATCGACTGTGGTCCGGTGCTCTTCGCCGTGACAGGTCCGACGGCTCCGGTCCCGCTCGTTCCGGCTTGGTTCGCCCGGTCCGACATCGTCAAGACGTGGCAGGCATGGTTCGCGATGACTTCAGCCCAGCGGACCCCGAGGGCGCTCCGGCTATGCTGATCGGAGGCGAGCGAGATCGCCCCGGACAGACGGGAGTCCCCGACGAAGTTCGGGGCGATCACGGCGACGACTTCGTCGACCGTCATCTCAGCCGACCCGGATCAGTCCGCGAGCTTCGGCGGACTTGAACCCGTGATGAGTCCGAAGGGCGGCGACGCTCTCGGCGTTCAGTCGGATGTCGGCGGGGATCGGGGCGTCGTCCTTCATGCGATCGTCGGTCGGTCCGAGCGTGATCGACGCTTCGCCGCCGTCCGCCATCTTCAAGACGAACGACAGGATCTGTCCCGTCATGTTCTCGACGCGGATCGATCCGGAGGTGAACCCGACGACCGGGCCGGACTCGACGACCGGCTTCGACGATGGAGCCGCCGGGGCGATGAACTTCGGAGAGGTCTTCGACTGTGTCTTCGTTGGCATACGTCCCCCTGTGGACGAGGCGCCCCCGATCATCGAGGGCGCCGGGTGAGTTCAGATCAGGCGCTCGGAGGCGTCACCATCTCGACAGCTACGCCGACGGGATCGTTCGATACCATGCCGCCCGTTCGAGCGACGACGATCGTCTGGCGACGGATCGCGTCGGGTCGAGTTGTCGGGAGGACAGTCGGAGCCTGTGCGAGGATATGCTGGATCGACTGCTGATCGCGACGGTACGCGACGACAGCGTCGAGACCGTCCCCGTCAGGGTTCGCCATCCGAGGCGCGACGATGATCTGAGCCTTCGTGTTGATATACGGCGAGTCCTGAAGGAAGGCGTCGAGGATCGACATGTCCGTGCCTGTCGACCGCTTCGCTCCGGCGAGGAAGTGGAAGACGCGGGGAGACATGATCATCCGATCAGCGGTGATCGCTTGGTTCGACTGGTTCGCGGGACGGTTCGCGATCGCGTGAAGACGATCGAGGATGTCGTCGGCGGCGGCGGTGTCATTGAACGCGACGGAGCCGAAGGTGCGTCCGACGAACTTCGCGTCGAGAACGCCCCGGAGGCCGGTCGCAATGTCGCCCGTGAAGCTGATCTGGTCGAGGAGTTCGTCGAACCGTTGGAGCGCCTTCCGAAGATCGCGCTGTGCTCGGTTCGCTCGACCGGCGAAGGCGTTCGCGGCGTCGCTGAAGATGTCGCCCTCGATGGCGACGGCATAGGTCCGGATCGGGAAGTCTTGACGCTCGATCGAGGTCGTGACTCGCTCCACAGCCGATCCGCCCATGTAGGGGGCGGGCTTGCCGCGACCGAGTTCGCGCTCGAACTCGAACGTCTCGGCGCCGGCTGGCACGGAGGTGTTGATCGGGAAGGCCTCGGAGAACATAAGAGGCGGGCGAACCTCTTCGAGAACTTGCTCGAAGACATACTTCAGATCGCGGGCGGCGTTCAGGTTCGAGTCGCGTCGAGCGAACTCGCGAGCCTGATCGGCGTGCATCTTCCACGCGGCATCATGGCGGGCGCCGGGGAAGCGAGTCCGAGACTCAGCGAGGGTGTCGAGGATCTCCGCTTCCGAGAGACCGACCGGGAGAGCCCCGGTCAGCCCGATCGAGCGGGTGAGGTCGATGATGGACATGGTTCAGGCTCCGTTTAGAGATTGACAGCGAGAAGGGCGATCGCCGCGTCGTTCGATGACTTGCGGACGAACTTCAGGGCGGACAGTGGGACGGGGAAGCGGTTCGCGCCGTCGGCTTCGACATACACCTTCCCTTCGTTCCCGGAGTCGATCGCGACGTACAGGACCTGAGCATCGTAGATCGAAGTGGTCTGAGTGGTATCCCACGCGACCCACATCTCGCCCTTCTTCAGGTATTGCACCTGCTGATCCTTGGCGTACTTCTCGCCCTCCGTGAAGTCGACACGCTCGGACAGTCCGAGGAGGATGTCGCCCCATCCCTTCTGGGTCGAGGACGTCTTCGAGACGGCTCCGGTCGTCTCGCTTCCGAGGCCGATCGTCATGTCGAACGCGAGACCGGCGATCTCGCTATCGACCTTCAGATCGTCGGATGAGTTCGACGCGAGGACGCGGTTTGCGGGCATCAGATCGTTGATCTTCGTGACGATCGCGTCGACCGTCGTCGTGAGGTTCGTTGCCATCGTATGCTGGAGGGAGTAGCTCTCGCCGAGGGCGGGGAGGCTGATCGAGATGAAGCACACAGCGCCGGACTCATAGGTGAAGTCGAAGAGATCCGAGGAGAGCGGGACGCCTCCGGACTTCGCGAGACCGACACCGGGACCGAACTCGGCGATCGAGGCTGGGTCAGCGGCGGCGAAGACGAGGGCGCGACCGAAGGGGATCTCGCTCGTCGTAGCGGCGGCTGTGGTGGTTGCGACGGTCACGGTCGCGGGAGCGTTCGCGAACGAGAACGCCTCACCCTTCTGTCGACCGGTAGCGGTCACGACAGCGGCGGCTGAGGTGAAGGTCGCGAAGGAACCGGCGACGCCGTCAGCCTTCAGGGCTGCGAGGAGGGCGGACGCGCTCGCGGTATCGGAGGCGCCTTCGGTCCAGTTCACTGTCGAGAGGACCGCGCCTGAGTCGGGATCGGTGATCTCGATCGTGCGGGCCGTTCCGTTCACGGAGGAAGCGACGGTGAGGGTTGACACCTGAGCGACCGCTCCGGCGATGTTCACGCCTGAACCGTGATCGGTCAGGTGGTTAACGCTGGCGACGTCGCCGATCTGACCCTCGGGAGAGGCGATCGAGACGGAACCGGCTCGGGTTGCGAAAGACATTGTGGACTCCTGTCAGATCTTGGAGGTGTAGCGGTCAGTGATCGGGGTGGAGGTCTTGACGACCTCGGAGGGAACCGAGTCGACTCGAAGACGGTCGATCGCGGAAGGCTTAGAAGCCCGAGCGGCGGCGGCGGCGGTCTTGATCACCGCGTCGATCGCCTTCGGATCTTCGAGTTCGAGTTCGGAGTCGATCCGGGCGAGGATAGCGCCCCGGATGTCGGAAGTCGTTCCGCTCTCAGGCAGGTCGACATCGAGATCGGCGGCGTACTGACGAAGGGCGTCGAGGCGAGCGACGGCGGCGAGGAACTCTTCGGAGTCGCCTCGATCCATCTTCTCCTTCTCCTCTTCCATGTCGCCGTACTTCTCGATCATGGCGTCCAGCTTCTCTTTCATGTCGTCGCGCTCTTTCATCATGGCGTCCAGCTTCTTCTTCAGGTCGTCCATGTCGTCGCGAGCGGCTTCGGCTTCGGCTTCGGCGGCGTCGAGTCGGGTCGTCATGTTCGGCGCCGCTTCCGTCTCACGGATGGCGGCGATCAGCTTCAGGACTTCGTCGAGGTTCATGTCGTGATCTCCGTCTATTCGGGCAACGGCTCGCCGTCCCCCTCGGGCTCTAGTAGTAACAGCCAGCGCTGAGTAGCGTCGGCCTCTTTGAATCTTTACCCCATCCGGGGAACTGTCGAGGCGTTCGATCGTATACTCGGGCGACACCTCTCGGATCCGAAGGTCTCGGACGACCTGAAGACCGCGAGCTGTGTCGATGACGAGAGGAACGATCAGGCCTTCGCCATCGAATCGAATATCTTCCCCGGTCGTCCCGATCCGGATCCGGTTGACGTTCTCGGGGCTGATCTCCGGGTGATCGTGTTCCCAGACGACGGGCCGGAGCTTCATCGACTCGATCGCCTTCGGGTCGGAGAGGGTCTCGGCGTCGACCCGCTCGATCCCGTGGGAATATCGCATATCCCCAAGGACGGCGACGCGAGCCCATACGATCATCGAGCCGTCCTCCCGCTTGATCGGGGCGGGGAGACCGTCGGTCTCGGCGGTCGTTCGGTCTCGGCGGTCGAAGGTCAAGGGGTGCTCTCCGTGGAGTCGTTTGATCAGGGTTACGCCTCGCACGGAGGCCCCACCGATCGCTACCACGATCCGAGACAGGCGTCGACGCTATTCGTCGTCATCGAAGACCGGGATCGCTACGCAGCGGCATTGATAGTCCCCGCCCGGATGCTCTCGCCGTCCGGTTCGCTCGTCGACTACCGGGGGATCTGACCACTCGAAGATCTTCCGATCCAGCTCGGAGTGTCGCTCTCGAACCCGGGCGTCTCTTGCGGTCACCCATCGGTACCTCATGATCCCGGATCGCTGCTGGGTGGCTTGACTCACCTGCGAGTTGAACTTCGCCACCTGATCCCGAGCGATGAGGCGGGCGCGGGCCTCGGCGACCCCGAGCGAGTCCTCGACGATGACCGCGAGATCCTTCGGATCGATCCCGGTCTGGACCGACTTCAAGACGACCCGGTTCATCCGGTCGATCTCGACTTGGGACAGCTTCGTGATAAGATCGACGTTCTCACCGATGAAGGCCTCGATCTCGGGCTCTCCGATGATGTCCGAGACGGCGATCTGTGGGATAGCGGGACCGAGGATCTCGCCGAGGGCCTCCCGGTTCCGAGCGACCCCGAAGGTCCCGAGCCCCATCGCGAACCGGGCGAGGCGTGCCCTCACCTTCTCGTCGTTCAGAACATCCCGGGCGAAGTCGACGGCGCTCAGGGCGAGCGTCGTCCGGATGAACTCTTGGATCGCCGCCGAGAGTTCGGGCGTCGGCTCGGCGGCGTCGGCTCGCTCGACCTTCCGTTCGGTTCGGACGGCTTCCCGATATGCTCCCCGATAGCGCCGGAGGGAGTCTCGGAGGTGTTCGCGGATCCGGCGGTGAACCTTCCGGACGATCGCGAGAGTGAACCTCTCGAAGCTCTTCTCGATCCGCCACGGGTAGCCCCGGCGGGCGATCTGTCGGAAGTTCCGGGGCGTCTTCATTCCTTCGGCCTCTTCGGGTGACCCTTCGGAAGCAGGTCGAAGTCCGAGATATACTTCGCGTTCTCGGGTCGACCGTTCCGGACGAGATACAGGAATGAGTTCACCCGGGCGAGCGCCCACTGGTTCCGGGTCATCCCGGGGCGGTGACTCACGGAGAAGGCTCCGGCGCCTCGCCTGAAGACCGCCTTCAGCTTCCCGAGATCGACCCTCTTCGACTCGGCGGATCCGTGTTCTTCGTTATGCTCCTCAACCTTCCGGCGCAGGGCCTCTTCGGTCGCTTCGGAGATAGCGATCCCGCCTCGGGCGCCGCTCGCCGATCCCTCGGGGTTCGACTTCGAGCCCTTGATCCGATCGCGGGGAGGCGCCGGGGCGTCGGCGTCTTCTCGTTCGAGCTTCGCGAGGATCCCTTCGACCCACGTCCGACCGGCGTCACCGCCCCAGCCGTTCCACGCTTGCCATCCCTTCCCCTTCGACTTCCACGTCGATCCGTCCTTGTCGACTTCATGTCTCGCGAAGTACGAAGCCATCCGGCGGACAGTCTCGACCGATACGGGTCGACCGTTCGCGAGGTCGCGGGCGCGGGCGAGTCCGGTCGGGGTCATCCCCCGCTGGCTCGGCGGCTTCTCCGATCTCACTTGAAGGGACCTCCGAGCCGCAGCCCTGACGGCGGCGGGTGGGGTGTAGCTCTCAGCGTCATCGCGAAGGGCCTCGACGAGATCGGGATCGAGTTCATCCTCGTCTCGCTCGTCGAGTTGGATCGAGGAGTCCGCCGACCCGAACCGGGAGCGCCTCACCTCTTCGGCGTCGAGGACTCCGGTCGCGATATAGGTTTGATCGGTCTGTGCTCTCTGGAGATCTGTCGCGGCTTGTTCCGACTCGGTCGGACTGTTCAGAGGCTCGAAGACGACCTCGAAGGCGCCCCGGTAACCCTTCGCCGCGAGCGTGATCGCGTATAGCTTGACGAGAGCGGGACGGATGATCAAGGTCTGGTGAGCCCTCGCGACCCGGTCCCTCATCTGGGCTGCGTTCTCGTCGTTCGTCCCGAGTCCCCCCGGCTGATCTCCGAAGAGTTCGCGCTGTGAGATCCCCTCAACGGACGAGACCGATCGGCGGGCGGTCTGGTGAACCTCGTCGTACCCCGAGCCCGAAGCCCCGAGCCGCTGAAGCTCGTCCTCAGATCCCATGACGAGGACCCCGAGAGTCGAGACCGCCTGAGCCATCGCCCGGATCCTCTTCGAGAGACTCGCGGCATCGGATCCTTGCTTCGTTGCTCTCCGAACCCCGAGGCCCGCCATCCGATAGCTGAGCAGCTCCCACCGGGACCCGATGATCGCCGCCGACCGGTTCAGGCTCTCGACATCCGCGACCGGCGTCCGGTATAGCTCCAACATCGATCCGTTCCGGTGATCGTTGTCGATCCGCTCTCGGAGGGAGACAGGGACGCCCGGGATCCGGACGACCCTCGACCGATGAACTCGGAACGTCGCCCCGAGGCCTCCGAGCATCTTCGACGAGAGGACCTCAGTCGCGAGGCTGATCTGCCAGATCGCCGTGTCCCGATACGCCTCCGATCGAGGGTCCGGGTCGGCGGCGAGGTGTCGACACTCCTCAGCGTCGAGGACGTGAACCGCCTCGATCCGTGTCACCCGGTCAAGGTCGAGAGGCGCCGCGAAGGGGTCGGCGTCGTTCGGGTCGGCGTCATCCGTCACGACGAACACGAAGGCGTCGCCGTCCATCCGGGCTAGTCGGTCGGCGGCTCTGATCTTCGCGATGAGGTCGTGGGCCTCGTCGGAGTCCGCGCAGGCATCCCGGGCGACCGCCGGATCCATCTCGTCTTCATCGAGGACGACTCTCCACCCTCGGACAGTCGCGAGATCGGGGATCAACTCGACGCATCTCCGGAGGAGTCCGCTCGACCTCATGATCTGACGACGCTCCTCGAAGGACAGCGGCGCAAGGTACTGAGGGCGAGCCCCGAGGGACGTGTCGACGTTCGGGATCCCGAGACCGGTCGACGAGTTCCCGAAGCTATCGGCGCGGAAGGTGTCGATCAGG
>Ga0187217_1000049_pt1 | contig 38465 bp, 43 predicted proteins | sample 15SPOviralmetaG_FD_130165 | JGI IMG/M metagenome (GOLD analysis project Ga0187217, IMG submission 130165) | Marine viral communities from the oligotrophic San Pedro Time Series (SPOT) site, San Pedro Channel, CA, USA - 15 SPOT_SRF_2010-09-15... | ecosystem: Environmental > Aquatic > Marine >... | reverse complement strand
GATCACCATTAGGAGCAAGACGTTCTGGTTTGCCATTAGGGTTAGTAGCTCTCCAACGAATAAAAGAACCGGCACGGCTAGACATACCAGAAACGCTGTCGTCATCTGGAATCAACCACTGAGGGTTAGCGTGTTGTTCGGCAGATGCGACCATTGAACGATATATTACATTGGTACGCCTAGCTGTGCCTAAAACCATACTCATAGGCGAACGACCATATACTTCTTCGTTGCCCACCATAAAGCGTGATACTTTATACGGATTAAAATCAAAACCACTTTCTTTTACCATAGTTCCTGTGTCACGGCATACATGGTAAGATGCAAATGGTAGGTCTGTAGCCTTTTTGCCTTTAGGGTTGTAGTCTTGTCGAGGTTGTACGCACTGAATAAATGTGTATTTTTTATCAGGGTTGCTTTGCATTAACCCTTCTATGTTTTGAAACTCTGCCTCTTTTAATGCTTCTAAGCCAAACTTCTGAACAGCTTGTCGTAAAGTTAACTTGTATTCACGAGCTACAGTATCTACTTCTCCCAAATGGTTTTCTTCGATACGAATATTTGAAACAACAACATTCTTAAAACGAATAATATTCTTATCATCTTCTTCTAGTGATAAGCAGTTAGTTCCAAAGCAGCCGAGTGATAGTAGTGCTTGAAACGATTCTTGAGAGAAGTTAGAGCCAATTAAAACCTGGTGTATGATTCGACTTACTTCCTCAAAGTAATTAGCTACATTTTCGTTAGCCATCATTATAGGACTAGGGTGACGATATTTAGCCCACACTGTGTTTGGTGGGAACATATGAGAAAAGAACCCGGCTGCAAAGTTGTAGTTTGCTTCAATACAAGTATCAATTAAACGCTGTGGTGGCTTTTCTTGCCCACCGATACGAATGCGGTTGATGTTGTCATTAGTCTGATAACACCAATCAGCGCACTCCTGCCATAGATTCATCCAATTGCCATGAACGTTAGCATTCATAGCATCGTACTTTTTAATTATAAATTTAGCGTCCATTAGCCTAAAGTATCTTTTCCTGTACCACCAAGTCGTGATGTAAGTATTGTAGATTGATAGCCCCTTCGCTGTTGAGTTTGTTTTTTAGCTATGTCTACTTGAGCAGAAACATCTCTACGCTCAACAGGTGGCGCAGGTGGCGGTGGTGGTGGAGGTGGTGGCGGCGGCTTTGGTGGTGATCCCATTATATCTCCTAATAACGTCTTTTAATTTTATTAAATTCTATTAATCTGTAATTTTTATCAAATCGTTCAAAACAAATAAATTCTGCAGGTTCTACTAAACTAAATAAAGATTTAGGGTTACCTGCGAGCAAATATATGAACCATGTATTAGGTTTGTCAAGATTATTGTAAGACTTTTTAAGTATATAGTCAGAATGTATCTTATATACACAAGCAAACACATCTTCATTTGAAATAATTACCCCATAAGTTCCACAATAATCTACTACTGTATAAAAGTCTTTAGGGTCATCGTATAACAACTTAGCTCGATCATATGGTCTCATACAATAAAATCCAAATCTTCGTAGTATTCTTGTCTAGGTGGGCGATTGCTTTTAATTAAATATTCTTGCACCATTCCGTTATGCATAGCCATAAACATCATTCTGGCTGCGTCTGCTCCGTGTGAGTATTCGTTGTGCAAGATTTTTCCAGTATTGGGATTCCATTGGTAGTTCTTGAGGCATTCAAGTAATCTAACACATCGTCCATTGATTCGTATATCAGGTAGGTTACGTCTGACAATTTCGATGTCATCACGGACTGAATTCGTTTTGGGAATCGGACGTACCTCAAAGCCAAACTCAGTACGGCAAAAGTCCAGAATGTTGTGGCCGGTAGTGTTGTTTCTTTTTTTAGCGTCATGGGGCATGTAGTGTCCGGCATAGGTATATCCTTTCTCGTTTATTACATCTATGTAATGTTTTATGTCATGTCCAGTGTTTTCGTAATAATCAATGATAGTAGCCTGGTTGTGTTCTATCTTTGCAAAAACAATAGCCGTAGGGTCGTCCATACCTAAGTCCCAAAAAGTGTATACAGGCATATTAGCAGGGTCGATGTCACCTACTCTACTATTAGCCTCTAGCTTGACCATCTCATACCCATACACAGAGTTAGCTACATCTGCTACAGCCTCGTTTAGATACTCCTGCCTAGCTAGTGAGTACGAAATCATCTTAGAGTCAACTCGGTGCTGCACATTCATGTATGTTATCCCTGTCAAGGGATCAATTTTATTTTGTAGCTCTGGGTTTAGGTTCATTTCGTCCCCAACCCAACAGTATCTCTTGGTTTCTTGCGGTGTAAGCCACTCTGTAAACCAATCAGGGTCGTTCTTGTTAGCTTCATACATCTTGTAAAGCTGATTGCTTTTACCACGCATCGTTCCATTCATAAGAATAAACGAGTTACCTTCGTCCAAGATAGGAGCAAGAAAGCCAGTTACCTCTTCTTTGTGCAACGAGAACTCAGATAATGCATACCCATAACCCCCCTGCCCTACGAAATCCAGGTTGTCTGTACCGCTAAAGTTAATCACCGAGCCGTTAATTAGACCTAGTTTCATGTCAGTGTTGTTCTTATATGCAACAATTTCAGGTGGGAATATCAAGTCTAGTAGATGCCCGGACTTGTCTCCTATGGTTACGATGTTATTCCAGATTGCACGTTCTGCCCACTTCCGTGTAGGGAACAAATAATAGTAAGAACCAACACGCTGTATAGCTCGTTTAGACAAGATACTAGCTGTTGTTACATCCTTACCATGCCGTCTAGGCCAGCTAATAAGCAAGTTTCTAGCCCCTTGGTCTAAAGCCTTCCAACAGTTAGTCTGATAGAACCTTGGCTTCAGTTGCGGGAGCAATATTTTCTTCGATGTATGCGTTTGCAAAGTCAATCACCTGTATAATTATCTTCTGTTTCTCCTGCTCCAAGCCTAGATACTTACCTAGCTTGTCAGAAGCCTGTGCGTTACCCCTGCCACTTTCTGCTAACAAATGCTCGAAAACAATCTGCCGCATACTCTCGGTATCGGTAAAATCAACGCCATCTAAAGAACTCTTAATCTTAGACGACTTCTCCTCTTTGCGCTTAAACTCTGCTAACTCTTGGGCGTAAGCCCACAATTTTTTATTATCAGAGGCTTTCATGTCGTCAAATATCTGTTGAGCTGTCATTTAGCCTTTTTTACCCCAATCTATCTCGTCATAGTTGGCCTGGTAAGCCTTCTTGTCGTATTTAGTGTAGTTAAAGTTCTCACCATCTCTGGTCTTACCCTTCTTCCAGTCACGCTCGTCCTGAGCCTCCTGCGTATATCTATGTGGCACATTACCCATCGGCATCGTCAATCTCCTCCGCATAACACATCATGCATACCCACTCCTCAACATTATCACTCTCATCGAGCAACTCTAATATTGGGTTATCTACGCTGTCTACACAGCAACATCTATCACAAGTCTTCTGCTTCATCGCTTATATCAATCGTTTCATTGAATTCTATGCCACAATAGGCACAATATTTAGGATCATTAATATCATTTGGTAACTCATATACATAAAAAAAATTTTGACAGTTATAACACTCAAAATAGGATAAATTAGTAAGGTTAGGTATCATAATTTCTTACAATATTGTTAATAGGGCTATTGTCAAGTGCAAATTTTTAAAAAGTTTTGATAGGGTCTAAACGATTTTTTAATGGATTTTTTAAAAACCGACCCTACCCTTTAAAAGAAGCCCTGGGCCTTTGTTAGTTTTTGCAAGAACATAATTTCTGCCTGGAACAATAATGTACGCATGATCAAGATAGTATTCGCAGCAGTCCGTCAAGTATATTTCGCATAAAGATTCAGGGCTTGGCACACTTCTACTACGCGCGCTCACGCATAGAGTCTCTCTCAATCCTCTGCGGAAAGTCATAACTCCCCTATATTTTTTTTGTTCATTTGGTGCTTTGTATCGCTCTATGTATTCTGGTACTATTTAGGTTGTTCAGTAGACATGGTGTTTACTGCTAAATGAAAGAGAGACACAACATGATAAACGGAATCTCAATTTGCCTAATGAGTGATGAAGAGAAGCAGGCAGAGATCAAAATTTGCCAAGAAGAAATTCGGGTAGAGATCAGAAAATTATATGAAGCCTATTCTACTGCCACTATCGCTAATCCTGTAAATGAACCAAAGCTATTACATAACGCCGTTAGAGATTTAGGTTATTTAGAGAGACTGATTTCAGAATTAGAAAAATAAACCTACCTGTGCGATACAAACCTAGTGGTGCTTTAGGTTAACCACATGATTTTTATTAATAGAAAAATAAACACAAACAAGGAGCACAAAATGGAAAGAATATTATCAGAGAAAACATACTACGGCTGCACGTTAGATGATGTAAAACAAGCGATTGCAGATGGAGCATTGCCACGAGCATACGCTCAGATAGTAGATGGCAATCCAAAGATGGTAACAGCAGACTATCTTGGCAAAGTAGACCACGATGAGAATGGTAATCGTGTAGAGCATACCTGGTTCTTTGAATGGTCGGACATCGGTGAGATCAAAGAATACCTCAACGAGGATTATGAAGGAGCATTCCATGTATAATAACAATCCGCAGCCACCAATCGATCCACCAGAGTATGGTTCATATTCTGAGGACGATTTCACACGATACACGATCACAATCGATGTGACACTTAACACGCTTGAGTATGACGTTGAGACATACGTTGAATCGTTGATCAAAGAGAAGCTCACCGATGATGATCTTGGTGAGGAGTTAAACAGCATCAAGTTTGAGGAGGTGAAATGAAATACTATAAGGATAAATCACCGTTAGAAGCGGTACAAGGTATGCTCGTTTGGGTGTACGATTGCAGTCTAGGCAATTCAAGTAATGGCGGTCTATCGTCATATTGTCAGAGACTAGAGATCGGTAAGGATATTGAGCTTGTGAAGGGCAATCTCGGCTCATGCATCGCCAGACCGATTGAAAAACCACCAGAGGGTCATATCGGATGGATGAGTGGTGGGTGCTACATATCCACTCACGACAGTCGGTTCAGTGAAGCCGTTGAGCATATACTCGGTCATCGATTCTATGGTGCGATACCATTGCATGACCGCAGTGAGACTCAAGAGATGTATGATAGAATGTGGCATTAAGGAGATGAGTATGGACAGCAAACAAAAAAAGAATTACACCATCGCAGTGATGGATGTGATAAGCAGATCAATGGAGATGATCAGCAAATATCCAGATCAGTCCGTTGGGATTATTAATCATATGAAGGAGCGGTTGAATGAACTGCTCTTTGAATACATGGAGGTGGAATTATGAAGTGGACGAATGACGTTGTTAGTCAATGCTGCGGAGCTGTAGCGCATGATAGGGGCAGTATGTATATCTGCGGTGAATGCAAAGAGTGGTGCGAAGTGTATGATGAGGAGTATGAGATGGAACAGCTCTGGGATTACATGGTCAACCATGAGATCGCCACGACAGAAGAGTTGAAGTTGGTCGTGAAGATATTTGGCGACACGCTAGAGAATCTTGAGAAGGTGCTATTCTGCCGAACAGGTTATCGTGATCTACAACAAGCAGAGGAAGCGAGAGTATGACCTACAACATCTACAGAGATAATCTTGAGCAGTGCGGATTTGTGCGTAGGACGATACGCAAGGTAAGCGAATCAGATTGGAGGATGGTGGAGATGCTATCGTCCAAATATCCGCTCTTACACGCTCGCTATATGCGGACGGACTACAGGAAGGATTAGCAGACCATCCAGAGCATACGATCTCTGCCCTCTTCGGAGGGTGGGGATTTTTTTTGGTTCAGGATTTCTCCTGGAAACAGATCACGGCAGTCGCCCGGTTGGCCCAGGATTAAAGTCTTATAATATATTTAATTATAAATTAAGAAATTTTTTCGCACCCGGTTAGCGAGTTGTTTTGGTTTTATGCGTATCAAAATATGGTTTTAAAAGTGGCCAAGAAAGGCAAAATTTAGATCACATTTGCTATTTACACACAATAGTTTGACAGCTACTATCTATATCTAACAGTAAAGGAGGGCATATGCCACTAGAAATAGAGAGAACAGAACGAGGCTTCAACATATCAGGCTTGGAATACACAATCGAAGAGGCAATGTATATTGCTGACTGGGTTGTTACTAAACTACAAGACGAGCATATGACACAGTCAGAAGCTAACTTTGAGATGCTAGGTCAAGACGAGAAGTATGGGAGTCACCGATGATTAGTTGGGACTTTATATTAATATCTTTATGCGTAATGATTATAAGCGTAGGCATAATGAGTGGAGGTAGATAAATGATACAGTGTACGTTAGCAGGTGTTACATTTATTAATTGGAATGAAATAGATATAACACTACAGGATGAAATATATGTTAAACAAGACGAGGACTTTAGTGATCAGGAGATTGCTTTGTCAGTTCACTTATCAACAGGTGTTAAGATTGGTTACATTCCTTTACTTAGCACTATACAGAAGTGGGGCGAAAAAGCAAAAGAGAATAATGATCTAGAGAGTTACAAATACAATCGTGATCGATATATTTATACTAAAATTATACGAGATAATATAATCAATGATCTATTTCGTAATCACACAATAGTAAACGGGATGGTATCGTTCATCAAAGCAGATAATGAGACAGATGAAATTAAAAGTATTGGTGTAGCATTTGACTACATGTGAAAAGGAGTATTATGAGAGTATCAAATCAAACAATTAAATTACCAGGAAGTATACAGGTCACAGATGAGTATGCTTGTTCAGACACATTCCCTAATTCATATGATGCAGAGAATTATTATGAGTGGTGTGTGATAGAGGCAGAACGTATGAAGAACTGTTTTGTCTACGAGGATACCATTGAGGCAGACGGAGAGATTATACCAGTGTGTCATGTACGGAGAAGCACTGATGTCAAATGAGGCCCATGCATTTATAGTTCAGGAAGCTGTTGATCATGGAATCGATAAGGCATTGTTAATGCAGCACATCAGATTCTGGTGCAATCAAAACGAGGGCAAAGAATCTCATACACATGAGGGTAAGACTTGGATGTACCAGTCTGCTTCTGATATGTGTCATCACTATCCTTACTGGTCCAGGCAGAAGATAAGTAGGCTACTCCGGGATATGGAGTCTGATGGATTAATTGTATCAGCTAACTATAATTCTATAGGCTATGATCAGACCAAGTGGTATGCTCTAGCTGACAATCTCCAATGTTCAACTGTGAACAATCGAATGTCAAAAGGAGAGCAACCTATACCAGATACTAAGACAGATACTAAAACAGATACCTTATTTGAAGAGTGTTGGGCTATGTATCATCGTAAAGGTAGTAAGCAGAAGTCTATTAGGTATTGGGTTAAGTTGTCAGAAGAAGATAAGTTAGCTATACAAGCATCAATAATACCTTATATTACTAGTAGAGATAGTATGCAGTATTGTTTAAACTTTGAAGGTTATATCAATCCTCGCAACCGCAGATGGGAAGACGAGGTGTTTGTAAAACCATCAATAAAAAGGATGAGCATATGAAAACTTTACCTGTGTCAGACGAGTCAGAGAAGGGAGTGTTGGGTTCATGTTTATTAGACCCAAGCATTATAGGTAAAATTGATCTGCACGAAGAGGACTTCTATGATCCTCGCAATCAGAAGCTATGGGTATCACTGAAAGAACAGTATGCTCAAGGCAAAGCTATGGATGCGATCACGATTGGTGCATGGTTAAACGAACATAACGAGCTAGAAGGTGTAGGTGGTTACGACAGACTCATTGATTTGCAAGATGCGGCAGTCGTTTCTGCTCACTCTGAGCATTATACAGAGGGTGTTCTAAAAGCCTCCAAATTGCGACAGGAGATCAAGGCGTTAGAAGATGGACTGGCTATTGCCTATGACGGAGAAAGTGCATCAGAGAGCGTTATAAGCGCATTAATTAGGGCAAATGTCAGCGTTCAGAAAGACCTCACCATAGAAGAGCATGGAGAGAAGTTTATTCAGGACTGCATCGATGCACAATGTGGCCACTTTGGATGGTGGTGCAATGAGTGGACAGAGAAGCTAGGCAAGCAGAAGAGTGAGTTGGTTTTACTACACGCTCCTCGATCAACTGGTAAGACTGCGATGATGCTACAATGGCAGATAGCGGCACATATGCGTGGGGACAGAACGCCACTTGCATCTATCGAAATGCTGAAGGGTGAGTTACTTCCTAGATACCTGGCTCATGTCGGGCAGATGGATACCTACCGCATGAAGGTAAGGCCAGTCGGTGCTACAGAAGATGAAGCAGATCGGGCAAGAAAGGCTCTGAAGACTGTAGCCTCACTTGACTTATGCGTTCGTGATAAAGGCATGACCATTGAAGATATTCGTGGTTGGGCTGTAGCTGAATGGCGCAAGGGCGCACAAGCTGTATTCATTGACAACCTGTTAAGTATATCTGATGGTGGTAAGAACTATGATAGTAAAACTATTATGTATGATGATTTCATTCGTAAGTTCAGAGACTTGCGTGATGATCTACAAATACCAATCATAATCCTGGCTCACCCTAATGCTAATATGCAGATAGCATGGTCTAAGGATGTAGAGAACTTTGCTGATCAGATTATATTGTTAGCTAATGTTCCGTCTGAGGGTATGGATGTAAATGGAGAAACTGTTTATCAATTACCCTTGAGCGGCACTCATGTTATTGCTAAGTTTCAAAAGAATAGACAAGGACTAAGCCCGGTGGCTAGTCTTGAGTTTGATGGAGTTACACAAACATTTAAACACATACAATGGGAGACATAATGTGGATACTACCAAAACAATTACACACCTTAGCCTCTGTTCTGGATACGGAGGAATCGGAGAAGGACTTAAACGAGTTTTGCCAAGAGTGCGAGACATCGCTCATGTGGAGATCGAAGCCTTCGCTGTTGCGAACCTGGTTGCGAAGATGGAAAGCAAACAACTGGATGAAGCACCTATCTACACGGATGTTAAGACCTTCCCATACCAAGTATTTTGTGGATGCGTGGACATCATTAGTGGTGGATTCCCATGTCAACCGTTTAGCTCCGCAGGAAATAGACAAGGTGTTGAAGACCCTCGTCACCTCTATCCCTACATCAGCAGAGGAATCAGTAAATGCAAACCTAGAATTGTTTTCCTCGAAAACGTTGAAGGAATCATCTCAAGCAAAACAGCAGACGAAGAGTCAGTTCTCAAGTATGTCCTCGGAGACTTGGAAAGCATGGGTTACCGAGCAACGGCAGGAATATTCTCAGCGTCTGAAGTTGGCGCACCTCACCAAAGAAAAAGAGTCTTCATCATGGGGTACTCCTGCGACAAACGATGCAAACAAAACGCCACATTGCGAAATAAACAGCAATCAAGCAGGATTGACGAGGTCAGTAGGGAGAGCCGAGGCAAATTGGGCTACTCCGAGAGCGAGTGCAACGGACTCAACAAGACCGAATGGGAAGGGAGGAATACCACTAGCACAACAAGCAAAGAGTTGGGCGACTCCGAACACAATGGACACACTACCTGCACGGAGTCCAGAGAAGTTAGCGGAAGCCAAGAAAAAGGGCGGATGCAAGAACTTGAGGGAAGAAGTAATGAACTACCCAACACCGAGAACATCGGATGCGGAGGGCGGTCGAATAGAGACCTTCGTGGAGGACGGAACATTCAAGAGCAAGCGTCACAAAAGCAACCAAACATTCGGGGCGAAGCTGAGGGATGCAGTAGAGAGTTGGCCGACACCGACAACAGCCGAGGGTACGAAGATAGGCAATCAACCGAACTACGGACAAGTAGGACTGAGCAATCACCCAGAGATAGTGGGCGAACCTACGAGAGAGAAAGGAATAAAGGGTTACCCAACACCGACAGCCAGGGATTGGAAGGGAACATACAAGACAGTCACACGCAAGGATGGGAAGAGCCGAATGGACAACTTGCCTCAAGTAGCAGATTCCCTGCAAGACCCAACGAACCACAGTACGAATGGGAAGAACCACGCACTAAACCCAAGTTGGGTAGAGCAGCTAATGGGACTACCAGTAGGGTGGACAGACTTAGGCTCTTGGGGAACGGAGTCGTGCCAGACACAGCAGCAGTAGCTTTCAAAACTCTTATAGGGAGACTCATTGATTAAATATATATATAGACAAAATGGTGTTCGTAAGATAAAAGAATTTCCATATAAATATAGCGGTAAAGGTATTGACTACAAGCAACTGCAACCTTATTATAATTGGCGTAAAGAAAATAATACTGAGTTTTTAAACTTAATAATAACTAACAGAAGGTAACTAAAATGGCACTAACTACTATTACAAGTAACAGCAAGATCATAACAGTAACTGAGGGTATGTTTACTCTCCGACTACCAGATAACTCAACACCTGAAGATGCACCTGCCGGGACTAAGTTCCGTAAACGCAAATTGCAAGCAGGGCCTAATGAAGGTAAAGAAGTTTGCGAAGCGTGTGCAGACGCATTACCCCATAACATCATATCTAAAGCAGAGTTAGTTGATGGTTTTAAAAATCAAAACCTACAGCTTACTTTAATTGATGAAAGTGACGATTCGTTCTTACTACAAATACCTGTAGGTAACAACTTATTCGGTGAGTTTGTAAAACGCATCCCAAATATTGATAGAGAAAAAACTCTTTCCTTTATTATGGGTAAAGACAAAGCTAAGAACAGAAGTTTCTTATGGCTACAACAAGATGATCAATCAGTTAAAATGGCATTTACCAAAGATAGCCCTAATGGTATGCCACCTTGGGAAGAAAAAATGGTTCAAGGTAAAAAACAATGGGACAGCACTAATCAGAATAATTTTCTGTATGACCTTGCTGTTAAATTTTGTGCTGAAGTATCACCTCAATATGAAGACGATGTTCCGTTTTAATTTGCATGTCTCCTCTACTCGTCTCTCAGAGGCAACTGCGTATAGATAGGCGTTTTTCATGGGTGCGCTCACCACCTACTATCTAAGTGAGCAATTATTATGCCTAAGCTCCCGCATAACAGAACCTGGTACACAAAGAAGCTAGTAGCCAAAGCTAAAGCTTGTGTAAAGAAACGTGATAAATATGTTTGTCAGTATACAGGCCAAGAGGTTCAGGGCAGCAACTGCCACGCAAGTCATGTTCTTAACGTAGGTACTCACAAAAACATGGAGTTAGACCCTACTAACATGAAAGTGTTGTCTTCTTACTCACACTTACATTGGTGGCACAAAGATGTGCTGCATGCAACTAAGTGGTTTAAAGCTAAGTTCCCAGAACGATATGACTACCTTATGCGTATGTCTAAACTTAATTTTAAAATAACAACAGTACAGATGGCAGAGCTTCATGCAGATACAAAAACAGATGGCTCAGATTATGGAGAAAAATATTACAAACTAATACAGGAGATAATAGAATGTTAGAGTCGATAGGTGGTGTGGCATTGTTTTTTATACTAGTGCCAGTTTCAATAGTAATGGCATTAATGAGTTTGGGAGAGTAATGAAAGATAATTTATTTCAGGATGTGTTGATGTGTGTCTTAGTAGGTTTATTGTTTGGTTTTTTATATTTAGGAATAATGGAGGCAGTTAGTGGCTTACAGCGTTGAAAAATGTAAAGAGATTAGAAACCGGGTAGATGAAATAGGAATCTACGAAACTGCTGTTGAATATGGTATAGCTATAGATAGTGTTAAAAGAGCATTACGCTATGTTAAAGGACAAGAGGAAAAAACAGATGGGTTTGTTGAAAGAAGAGATTGTAGAATTAACGGAGGCCATCGAGTCCTTTGTATCGGAGACTTACACGCACCCTTCGATCTTGACGAATACTTCGACTTTGTATGCCAAATTGATAGAGAGTATGCACCTACTCAAATCGTGTTCATCGGTGATGTTATCGACAACCACTACGCAAGCTACCACGAAACAGACCCCGATGGAATGGGTGGCAGGGACGAGTTAGACCTGGCTATAGATCGTTTAGCTAGATGGCATGATAAGTTTCCAGATGCTTATGTTACGATTGGCAATCATGATCGTATGGTTATGCGCAAGAGTCAGACTAGTCACATACCTAAGCGTTGGATTAAATCTTATGCTGAAGTATTAGGCACACCCGGATGGTACTTTACTGATCGAGTAGACATTGATGGTGTACAGTACATACACGGAGAAGCAGGAACAGCCAGGACTAAATGCAAAATGGATATGATGAGTACAGTCCAAGGTCATCTGCATACTCAAGCATATACTGATTGGCAAGTAGGTCGTAAGTTTAAAGTTTTCGGTATGCAAGTAGGATGCGGCATTGACTTTAGCAGTTATGCTATGGCGTATGCTAAGTCAGGTAAGAAACCTGCTATCGGATGTGGTGTAGTTATTAATGGTGAAATAGCAATTAACAGGATGATGGAATTATGAGCATGGAAATGACACTAACAATAAAAAACGTATCTATAACTGTAAAAACAGATGGAGAAAGTAGAGATGATGCTCTAGCGTTATTTCTGACTGTATTAAGTTGGCACGAAGGTGAAGAGGTTTTAGCTTATTTCCCTGAAGATGACGATGATAATATTTATATAGAAACCAATGTGCCTCGTGATAATATACAACATGAGGGTATGTAAAGAGGGGCTTAATCGCCCCTTTTTTATTTGTCTAGCTTGATTACTTTAACGTAAGTCGAGCCTCGATAGTTGAGAGTCACTTCCATTGTAATACCTCCAATGTTAGTGCGTTCCTTCGTACACTATGCACTACTTCCGAGCAAGAGCTTGAACGATCTTAATACCAATATATAAAAATTAATTTCATTGTCAAGAACTTAGCGGTGTTATTCTAAAATGACCAATCATTAACTCTATCGTAGAACTTCCGTACATCTGCTTGCATGCCTTGTCTAAAACTTTTCCTCTATTATATTCTGATAATTCAACTACTGTTTCGTTGCCTTTCGAGTCAACAACTTTATACATAGACATGCGTCCTCCGTTAATGATTAATAATTAAATGACGTAGCTAGGGGTCTAAATTAAACCCCTCACACGTTTGACTTACTTGACTTGCGATGAGCCAAAGTAAAATCCTACTAGGGCTAACATGGTTTGTCGAACTTCAGGTAATAATACATAACCCTGCAGCTCTATCCAACCATTTCCTCTACTAAACAAACCGCCAAACAGAAACCCAAATAGACCTCCAGGTTTACCTGCTTCGATTGTGACTGGTTCGTTAAAGAAAGCTAATATAAATGGTGCAAAGATCACAGCAAACAATGTGCAAAGAGCGATAGTTCTACGAACAACTTGTCCCGCTACACCATCACGTTTAGCTGCACGATCAGCAGAGGCATCGGCTACCTCTTGTTTTTTAATCATACCTTCTAGCATGGAAGCCTGTTGTTGGGCCTGGGAAGCTATCAACTTCATAATAAATCCAGAAAGAGAACCGCCTAACATTGCTAACAACTCTACACTCATTTTAACAACCTTCCGCTTAATAAAGCTACACTAGCTAGAACTATTCCTACAAACAACGCACGACCAATCATCAAAGAGGTTGCATCTACAATCCGAAGTATCTGGCCTAATACCGGGAGGTGCTTACTATCTATATACTTAGATGCAGTTTCTACCCACTCCTTTTCTCGTACGCTAAAATCTCCGTCTTGTTTCATTGTCTCTTCCTGGCTAAGATTAGTGTAGCACCGCCAACTAAAATTAACCCAACCGCAACTGGCTCAGGAATAACTGTTAACGCTGTGTCGCTTTCTATTGTAAAATCAACTGTGCCTGTAGTCATAGGCTCATAGGATGTAACCATAGCCACTAGCTCATTGGTAAATGTAACATCCGCTAGGTAGAAGTATAAGTCTTCACCAACGCCCTCGTTGCTATCATCATCCTCGTCATACAAGACATACGCTCTAGAGAATGAGTTGATGTTACCGAAGTTTATTTCTTCTAGGATGTAAAGGTACAGATAAGGGTCGCTGTATTCTCCTTGATCGGTGGGTGATACAAGGTCGGCATCGTAGTTGGTAAAGGTTACTGTGGCTTCTCCATCTGCCACTAAGTGATACATCTCATAGAAGTGTGGTTGTTGTTCGATAGTGACCATTGAGCTTGGGCTGAGTGTAGCTGTTAAGTCATAGATGTAATCAGCATAAGCCGCACAGCACATTAAACATATTAGTAGTATCTTTTTCATCGTCTCACTTTTTACTAAAGAAGTTAATTATTTTATATAGCTTGGAGTTCTCAGGCATAAACATACTAATCGTAGCTAGGAGTCCTATAACTCCTATACCTACCGCAAGCATATTACCCTTGATTGCCTCCCAAATTATTTCTATGTAGATCATATCGGTGTTGCGTCCGTATTTTCATCGTCTCTATTAAATAAATTTCTAAATGTTTCTCGTATTGCATTCTGTTGGTTAGGTGTCGGTGGCTCTGGAGTAGGGATTGGTTCGTTTAACTTTTCCTCAATCTCTTTTACTTTCTCTTCACCTAACTCCTTAACCGCTTCTGCTCTTGCCTCCGCTTTAGCTTCTTTTTGTTCTGCCTCTACCTGCTTTTCTTTTGTTTCTTCAGATGCTTTAGCTACTTCTTTCATAACTTGTGCTGCTTGCTTTACTTCCTGCTGTATAGCTTTAGCTTCTGCTTTCTCCGCTATGGCTTGCTTCCTAGCCTCTCCTACCTTTACCCCAACAAACGACTGAGTGGTAGGTATAACCTCACCCGCATACTTAGATGTTTCTGGTGGCGTTATCGTTCCAGTATCAACGAACTCTGCCACCATCGGTCTTGCTACTTCAAATACTTCGTGCGAGTTATCAAATATGTGGTTAGCCTGAAACGCACCCGCACTACCCATTGCGACCAGACCACTAGCACCCATACTCTGGGCTTGTGCTACTACCGCTTGAACAACGCTTTGACCTGCTTGAGATACAGTTTCGGTTGCCACAGTTGTTGTAACTTGGTTGCCAGCTTCTGACTCAATGATCTTACCTTTGCCACTACTTGATTTAGTTTTGCTTTTAACTTCATAAGTCTCTCCATCGGTGTACATGACACCTTCAAATCGTACCTTCTTACCTTTATCACTCATTACTTTCTTATCAATATATAGTTATAAAACTCTGACGCAGTAAAATCGGGTAGCGTAGGAAACTGTACTTGCAGTTCCTTGTAATCTGTATATTTTTGTGCGTCTGCAAATATATCCCACCAAATCATTTGTTTATGTTTAATGTTAGAACAACAGTTTCTTACTATATCTAGTCTATCTTTATTAGATACGGCATCTATAAAGTGATCGATAAGTAATGTATCGCACTCGCCAACATAGTTGTTAGCATCTGCATTTATTACAGTTATGCGTTTCATTATATCAGGGTTGAGTGCCTGTTGTATTTCAATAACATCTGGGTTATATTCTATAACAGTTATTTCAGATACATCTTTATTATTTAATAGCCCCTTCTCACGAATAAGAAAACCCAATCCAGTACAGATGCAATGACCTTTAGCTATATCTATCTGAGCTTGTAACTCAAGAGCAGACGACTTACTTTCTAGGTTCTCGTACATATACTGCTTGTCATTATATACTAAAGTATATTCATTATGATCTGATTTAATCTCAGTATCATTTACTTTAATAGAATCTATGACAGGCATATCCATTACACACTACTCTTCTTTACCAACTTCTCAGCAATACTTAATTGATACTCAGCGACATTTAAAGCCCACTTCCCATCACTAGTTTCAAACGGAGAAGTGTGATGTTTTGTAGAGCCTGAATGACTCCAATAAGAATAATTCATTCGTTGACCCTCAAGGTCTGCTCTATCATTAGCTTCTTGATAGGTTGTATAAACTAGATATACAGGTGTTATTTCTTCAGTTTCCATATCTATACTCCCCAATAAGCTCTCTGTTCATTAAATGCTACTTCTGTATTTTCAGACGCACCAGAGTTTAAAATTATTACTTCACTTATTCCGCCATTAAAAAAAGCAGAGCCATTACCGTGACCAATGCCAAAATAAAATCCAGTTATACTAGTATTAAATGTATCAGTTACATTAGCATATCTACCATTAGTAGTATCTGATCTAAATACTGTAGCTGTACCAGATGTTCCAGAAGGTTTAGCCATAGCTAAAAGAGTCGGTCTAGTAAGACTTGTTGTTTCTCCTGCTGTAACATTTATACCATCACTACCACCCGCTTGAAAAACAGTCCAACCCGCAGATGAACCACCTAAATATATAGAGCCTGCTATCGGAGTTCCCCCTGACTCTTGATACTGAGCTATAACTGGATGCTGGTCTGAGTAACTTGTTGTGTTACTTTCTGCATAAACAAGAAAACCTGTGTCAGTATCACTTAATAAATTCATAAATCTATTTGGGCTCATAAAGTTACTCGAACCATTAAAATTAAATTCAACATCTCCGTTACTATTTGTTAGTAAACCTGATGATGTACTCAATGTTGGTTGATTAGCGGCTGAAGTTTGTGTTGCATTATATATGTAGGCATCTTTTATATCGTAAATCTGAGTACCACTTATTGAAACAGTAAATGCAGATACTTCCCCTACACCTTGTCTTGATCCACCTGAATTGCCCGCCAAAAACATTTCAGTTGAAACGCTAATAGATTGTCCAGTAACATCCGCAGTTCCAGATGTGCCATCAACATCAAAGGTTAAAGTATTACCAGACCTTGATAGCGTATATGTATGATCAGCTCCATCTGATAATGTGGCAGATGTAATAGCAAGAGTTATATCTACATTATTAAATGAGGCTCTAGTACTACCTCCTCTACCTTTAGTAGACAAAATTTCTATGCCATCACTTGTTGAATCAATGTTTTCTAAAATTTGAAATCCATTAGCTTCATCTACAGTTTGTTTAAATGTTCCAGAAATAACAAACTCGTTTGAGCCTATACCATTAAGGTTGATTCCAGTTCCTACTTGAAGTATTGTTCCTGTTAGCGGAATAGTAACTGTCTCTGTATTTTTAGATTGGTTGTACCAAATAGAAACATATAAAGAAGAAGCTCCTCTAAAATTACTTAGAGTAGATGTAGAACCATCAGATACTAATGTTACTGGGGAGTTATCACTTACTAAACCATTAGAATCAAATGATACATCTGCCTCTGCGTTATCGCTTGATCTTCGAGTACGCAAAGCATAACCAGTATAACTAGGTACAATTTTACGAACTGAATAAACAATATTATTATCTAGTTGTCTAGCGTCAGATGGAAGTAAACCAACTTGCCTTGTAGCAAGCTGTCCTAGATTTAACCGTTGAGACATATTATACCTCTTGGATGTCTAATGCTCTAATATTTACTGTACCACTTGCTTCAATATACTGCCCTGCTTTAAGTACGAATGGACGAGTAACACCGTAAGGTGGGATACAAGCATTTCCATTAGCAGCAGATGGGTTAGTAATATCGTTTGTTGCTTTGATTGCAAACCATACAACTGAACCGCTGTAGTCTTGAATCTCTACAATCCGATCAGCGTTTGCGTCAAACTGTAACCCTGTATTAGCGACAGTAACCTTAGCGTCAACAGTGCTTAAACCGCCAACCTGTATTGTTGTTCCTTTTCCGCCAAATTGTTGTGCTTTGATTCCCATACTATTTCTCCTGTGTTGTCAATTTTATTATAAAAAAAATATATTCTTGTCAAGATTATACTCTCACAAAGCCCTTAACCTTCTATTTTTTGTTTTTTTCTTAGGTTGTTCGATGCTAACACCTAAACCAAAGAACTCTCCACCGAACTCAGTAATGATTTCTCCTGTCGTTGCATCTTCTCTCCAGTTTTGATAAGCACTAGAAGCTGTTAAAGGGAAAGCTCTCTCTAATATAATTTCCGGGATGGTTATTTTTTCTCCACTAACATAACGTTTGCCACCTATTGCTTCTAATGATCCACTAATCCAGGGGGAAGCTTTATATTTAACAAGTGTATTTATAGTTTTAGTAGGTATATTAGCAGTTACTTCCTCACCTCTAATCTGTTTAAATATGCTATCCATGTACAATGAAAACAATCGTTTGTTAGGCCCAAGCCCTGCCCATATATCAATTTTCGTGTTTCCAAATGTTATCTTTAAAAAGTCAGATTCTTCTGGCTCGTCTAAGTTAACTGATCCTCCCGCCATAATCGCAAGCGTAAAGGTTACAGCCCCCATCCCATACAAAGCTAAATATTGTTTTGCAATTTCTTTTGCAACTTCAGCATCACCTTCTTCTTTACCTCGTATACCTTTTCCTATTTTGTAAGCAGCTTCTAATGGCATTAAAAACCTAGATGCGGCAAAACGTGGAGAGAAAGCCAATACTGATAAAGCTTGGATTGCACCCTCTGCGTTACCTAAGTCACCTCGACCGCTACTAGTGTTAATCCAATGTGCATAAGATTTTAACTCTCTTTCCGTAGCTTTAGGGTTGGCATTGTAATATATATCAAAAGCCCCTGCTCTCATTAGATTTAAGAATACAACCATGTTTCTTTCAGATGCACCCATAACAGTTTCAACAGTTTTACCATACAATCCAGTGTTTTTATATATCCACTGCAATGCGTTTGAACTAAACTGCTCTTCTGAGTCAATCATACCAGTATCTAAATTACCAAAAAACAAACCTGATTGTTCTCTAATAACTTGAATATCCTGAGACTCTAGTTCCATCATTACTTGTTCAGCAAATTCTGGGTCTACAAAAGCTTTTATTGCTTTAGACATAGCCTGGGCTGCTAACTTAGGATGCCTAATAGCTAAACCAAACCCTTGTTTAAGAAATCCAGACATATCACCTGTAGCCATAAAGGCACGACCTAGTGACATAACATCGCCAAATTGTTCTAACTTAGTTCTTGGTTTAAGCTCTTGTATTTTCTTTCTAATAATACGTTCGTTAGCTCTCTGCTCTGTTAGTAACGCTTTTAACTCCGGGCTTTGTATTTCACTTTTTTCTTTGGGAGTCATAAAGTCAGATAAATCATTTTCATCAATAACTCTACGTTGCTCTTCAATTTTAGCAGTTACTTGAGCTATTCTTTTTTGCTCAAATTCAGCTTTCTTAATTTGCCTATACCACTCTTGTTGTTTAAGTTCTTCCTGAAGGTTATCTATAGTTTCAGAAAATTCTGTTTCGTCTTTAATTTGACGGTTAGCTTTCTCAGGCAACACACCTGTTCTTAATATCTCACTAAGTTCAGCTATTCTATCTTGCTGTTTAATTAGTCGTTGCTGCTCTTTTATAGATTTTTGCGTATCGTTTATCTCTGCTTGTTTACGAGGTGCTACATTGTCTCTATACCAACCCTCAACTTGGCCTATCAAAGACTCTAACCTAGCTTCTTGGTCAGCTTTTATTTGTGCTTTCTTGGCAGCATCAGATTTGCGCTTTTTCTCATCTTTTATTTCTTGCTCAAGATTAGCTATCTCGATTCTTAATAAATCTAATCGTTCTGATTGTGCTTCACGTTTAATACCAGGTATTACAGGAGGTTCTCCATACTCTATAATTTGTTTTAAAAGAACTATTTTATCAGCAGCTTTAAGTTCTGCTCGCTTAACAAACAGTTTTTGTTCAACAGCTTTTACATCTTCTCTCTTTTTCTTTGGCTCTTTCTTTGGAACTAAGTCTGTAGATCGTTCCCCTTTAATTAATACTTCATCTATTAGTTTTTCTAAGTATTCGATCTGAGTTAACATACGCTCAATTTGTTGAACATCGTTAGCGTTCTGTCTAGCTACAGATTTAAGTTCGTTAAGTTGTTCCCTAAGAGCCATTATCTCTAGGTCTTTAGGTGCTTGCTTTCTTAATGGATCAAATATTTTATCTAAGCCATTATTAATTTGAACCATTAAATCAGACTGAAGTGTTAGTCTTTTTAAAGTGTTTTGAGCTTCTGATGGGGTTTGTGGTATTCTTTGTATACGACCAGAGATTGAGCCAAGAACATCTTTTAAGCTAACGTCTGGCAATAATCCTCTTATCACATCTACAATTTCATTAAGATCATCATAGCCATCTTCAATAACAAGTATTCTAGCCATCTCTCTTATGTTTCTTGCTAGATCAACAGATATATCTGCAAGTTGGTTTTTACCAAACCCATCAATATTTACGCCTGACTCACGCATTTTATTGATTAATCTTTGTTTATTAGACAACTTTTGCTTTTTGACCTTGCCTCGTTGTTTTTTATTATCATCAATAAATTTTTTGCTATTAGCAACGTCTGTCTCAGAAGAGTTAGCAGATTCTTTTCTTATAACGTCTTGTATTTTATTATTTGTTTCTTCCCACTTACTTTGGGCATCAAGTACATTCTTTAAATCTTCGTCTTTAAGAGTTCCTCTGGCGGTTTGTGTAGCTCGTTTTGTTACACCTTGCACAGAGTAATCTTGCCCAACCATTATTCTTCTAGCGACTAAGGCACTACCCGCCTTTGAGCCTCCTTTAGCATCAGCTCTTAAAATTGTGTTCATAGCCGACAGTATTTCTTCCATGGTGTTAGGCAAATCAACATCAGTGCTATAAGCTTTACCTTCTTCTATGGAAGTTCTAACAAGCTCGTATTGGTTTTTAAGTTTTACAATAGCTAGAACAAAAGAAGCGTGTTGAGCATCTGTATGAATCATATCATCAGAATCTAAAATTTGTTTTGCTAAATCTAAAACCTGGTTTAAATTAAAATCTCTAGCAGCATTTGCTACCAGTGTTGTTTGTCTTTGAGAAGCGGGTAATGATAACCCGGCAACTCCTATAGCTTTTAGAAGTCTATCTATTTCCATGTGTGTTAATTTAGTAGACCCAATAATACGCTCTTCATCCCTAATAAAGTCTTCTTGATACATAGGCCCATTATAAAAGTCTTCTTGACTTGGTATTGGCATATCTTCATCAATTTCTTCTAACGGAGCTTCGTTTATATCATCAATGATAGCTTTAGTTTCTTCTTTTGATTTATTTAATTTATCATTATCTATTTCAGCTAATTTTTCATTAATGTAATCATCACTTAACTGAGGCTTACCAATCATAGGCTCAATAAATTCTCTAGTAATTACACCTTGAATACCATTTCCAAGAACAGCTCGATTCAAACGTGTGTTATCAGACATAATTGTATCGGTAGGTAGATTCATGTACGCCAAATACATTGGTGTAGTGCCACGTTTAAATAAGAACCCTGTACCATAGTAAGCGTCATTAATTTGTTTAACGGAAGCTCCATACTGTTTAGCTACAGCTTTTGCCCCCAACTCATCTACTAACTTACGCACAGGAAGTGCTACACGCATAACGGCAGATGAACCATATAAAGAACCATCTTCTGTTCTTAACTTTTCTTTTACCCCTTGCTTTCTCTTTTTAGGGTCATAAATAAAGTTAGCCGTTAACGCATTACCTGCTCTACCTTGAGGTCTAAACTGACCATCGCCTCCAGGATTAACATAAGCTACATTTGCATCATATTTTTTAGATGCTATGTTATTTAATAAATTTACTACATTTTTAGTTAAACCGCCTTCTTTTCCACCTGTGTATTGCATTAGCTCATCAACAGGAGCTTCTTTTAAGAAAGGTTCTAAAGCAGGATACCAATCGCCTGATCTGTTAGTCTTAGGCTCTTCTTTTAAAGGAGTAAGCGATGCTTGAACAATTAAGCGTTTACGACTAGAGTTACCTCCGTAGTTTTGAGCATCAGGAGTTTGTTCCCGAATAAAGTAACCTTCTTTTTCTAATACTTTTTTAATAACTGCATATTGTTCTGAGTCTTGATAAGCAGGAGCATTTTCTATAGTCAAATTATCAGGTTTTACTATTGTAATAATTTCAGCTAACTTGCGGGCAATCTTCATTTCAAGTTCATACATCTCAGGAGTTACTGCGCCTTTTTCTCTAGCTGCGCTAAATGCTTGGCATGGTGGTGACATATGTATAAATTTAACCATCTTTTTAACAAGATCGTTAGGGTCTAGCTCTAAAATATCAACAGGAATTTCAGCAGTGCCGTGAGTAAGATTGTATAAATCAATAATAGGTTGCTCAAGTTCTGCGGTTTGAACAACATTAATGCCTGCTTTTCTTAATAATGCAGCTTCAGCAGTACCCATTCCTGCAAAGAAAAATGCTGCTTTTACTCTTTCGTTTTCATCTAATTGGAATTTAGCATCATCACGAAGAATACCTAATGCTTCTTTATGTGATTCTTTTTGCAAACGGAATTTAGGATGATCTAGTGTTACTATTTCCGGGTTCTTAGCAAATACTAATCCACCGATCTGCACAACTTCGTTTGCACTAAGCACAGGCATGCCAACCTTATTGCCCTCTCTAATATAGAAGAACGAGCGTCTGAAGGGGTTAAATCCAATCTGAATCCAGTTAGGATCATTTATTACTTGTAGACCTAAGTCATAGTTTTCTTGGTCTGTAGCCTCTATGTACTCACCTCGCATTGTAGATATTGAGTCTTTATTTTTTATACCTATAGCAATTTTAGCTGATGTTATTGCCGGTGATACCATTTCAACATTTTTAGCTCTAGCCGTTGCTTGATAAGATATAGGTTTAAAATCTTTTGCGTTATGAATTGTTACTACATATTTACCTACACGATTGCCTTGCTTGTCTTTTTTTGTGTAAGCAGGAATATCTAATCGTAACTTTACTATTTCACCTTCTTTTGGTCGTTTGTTTACTTTAGGTCTTTTAGGTTCGTCTAGAACATCTTTCATCTGCTTGGCAGTTGGTAGTTCTGGCAGTATATCAAATCTACGAATAGGATCAAACTTTTGCTGTATCTCTACAAACTGCTCGTATGTAATCTCACCTACAAAGTAACGCTTAATAGCTTCTACCACCTGAGGTATGCGATCAAAGTTAAGCATATAATCTGATGATAGTTGCGACTTGCCTTTTACCATAACACGCAAAGGTGCAACAGAAACACCCGCTTGTTCGGGAAATACGTTTAACCTTCTATCTTCTGGAATAGGTTTGCCAATAGATATATATGATTTATCTTTTTGTTGTTGAACGTCAGAAAAACCATCTATTTTATTATATCTATCTTTTAATATATGAACTACTGGTCTGCTTCCATTTTTAGATGCAACAACAAAAGGATAAGATTCGTGTGCATTAAATGACTCTGGTGTTTTTAATAATTCTACAGGGCCATTAATTTCTATAACAGCATATATTTGACCACCTGTTAATCTATTAATAGATGGTTCGCCTGGTATAGAGTTTTTTAACAAAGGTTCAGTTTGAAACTCTGAAAAGAAAGCCCTTCCTTTTACTCTTAAACTTTTTGCGCTTTCTGGTTTTTTAAGTTTTTCTGGCTGTTCGTATTTAATACTGTTATATAAATCAAATAATGCTTTTTGTAGTTTAGGGGCTTTCTCTGCTTGATCGGCTAGACTGTTAATCAAACCAAGAGCAAAGTTTGATCTTTCTTGAAAATTAGATTCAAATGCACCTAATATTTTTTTGATAACACTTTGATCATTGGTATTTATATTTAAAAAATCGTTAGGCTTACTTTTGCCCATATATTTTCTGCTAGTAGCGTCTATTAACGCTTTATTTAATTGCTCTTGTGTTAATGGAAAACTTGGGTCATTTACTAAGTTTTGTAATGTATCTAAAACGCCTAAAGAGCCTATAGTAGAAGATAACTCTTTTCCCCGACGTGCGGACGATAATCCCATTAATATAGTTCCGCCATTAGCTTCTATCATAGAGTTTAAGTTTTTAACAAACCCTTGCATATTGGTGTCGTCGCCATCTTTGCCACTACCTGCCCAAAAATATCCTAGCTCATTAAATAATAACGGAAAGTTAACGCCACCTTTACCTCTAACAAGTACAACGCCATCACGCTCAATTGTTCCTGCAAAAGCTCCATCAGGTTGATGTACTAACATAAACTTATCATTAAAGTCTCTAAGGCTAAAATTACGAGTAACATAACCATCTTCTTCTAGCTGTTTAAATTGTTCTCTATCAATATCGTATGAGAAAGTCATACCTGTATCTGGGTCAGTATAAGACTGTTGGAATTTACTTGCAGGGTATTGAGTCTCACCTTCAGATTCATATCCTGGAATAGAATCGTATTCGCTTAGTATCTCATCAAGTAATGATACATCTTCTTTAAATATAGTTTCACCACGTTCTACTTTACCGGCTATAACTTCTAAAAGCTGAATAGCTCTTGCTTCATCTGAAACGTTAATAAATCCTTTAAATATACGAGCAAGAAAATCTTGTATTCTTGACTTTAAAGATCGTTCAAATACAGGCATTCCCTCACGCATCATTGCCGCAAATTCAGCTAACTGTTCTTCTTTAAGATCAACTAACTGATCGTTTCTGATATATAGCGATCTAAACTTGGTCATTCTAGCTCTAGCTTGAGGAGTTAGTCTAGCAGAGCCTAACATATCATCTAAAATACGAGCAGCAGCATACCTAATAGCCGCATCACTTTTTAATCTAGAGTGAAAAATAGCGTGTGTACTTTCATGAGCTAAACTTCCTGCATTCGCTCTTTTAGGATTAACTAAAATAGTCCCATCCATATCGTAAAAAGCTCTAGCTATATTCCCGGTTATTTCTTTAAAGTTTTGATCATTAGCTGCAAATTTAACTTTAATGTTAGGAACAACGCTTTTTAATATATCAATTAATTTTTGAGATTGCTCGTTAGCTCTTGGATTTTCTGATGTAAATTCTGTTGCTTTAGCTTTTGCTTCTCGTTGTTTTAAGAATTTAGCTCTATCGGCTTCTACTTCTGCTCTAATAACAGCTTTTGTTCTGCCTTTTCCAGATAATTTTATTCCTACATCTTTAGCGTATTGTTTTATTTCTTCCCAAGACAGTTCTCTTTCATCCTCAGACTTTTCGGTTTCATCCTTGTCAATTTTAGTTCCACGTTTTTTATAAATTTCTTCAACGCTTCTCTTACGGCCATCTTCTATAGACTCGCCTTCTTCTAAAATAATACTTTCGTCATGTTGACCATCTAAAACTTGTTGTACAAATTTTTCTAAATTATCAGGTAATTCATATTGCTCATTGATAGGTTTAGTAGTATCTATAGTTTCATCGCTTTCATCGACTTCAGCAATAACTCCTAATTCATTTTCTGGTTCATCTTCTGGGGCAGAATCTTCTACCATTTTTTCGCTTTCATATCCTAAAATAATATCGTTGTAACTTTTACGAGCCTCCATGTCACCATAAACAGCATTAACAAATATAGGAGCGGCTTTTGGATCAGCAATTAAATTACTCAATTGTTCAGCGTTATATTGTAGAGCTAATCTATCAAAATCATTATTCGTTAATATCTCGCCATTAGCTGTGATTAAACCTGTTTCATCATGCATGCGTTGAGATTTTTCTATCTCTATTCTAGCGGCTTTAGCTAAATCAATTTGTTCAGTATCTAATCTAATTCTTTCAGTAACTGCTTCGTATTCTTCTCGATTAGATGCTGCATTTGCTAAGTCTCTTGCATACTCTTTGGCTCGTGGTTCATCAAAACCAAACTCAAGTAATCTTTCAGTGTTACTGTTGATGAAATTTTTAGTAGCAAAACCTCTTCGCAATGTACCAGGAAATGCTGATATAAAAGAAATACGACCCGCCATTAATGCGCTTTCGCCCATGCCTTCAGTAATTTTAACTTTCTTTGCAGTAGTGCCGTATTTTTCGTTAGAATAATCAACAGCTAAATTATATATAAAATTATAAGCACCTTGTTGAACAATTTCTTCACCTATGTTTTCAGCAGTTAAAATGCCTATCTTTTTAAGATGACCACCAAGTGTGTTGATTAACTCTCTTTGTTTCTTCTTAACAAATTGTCCGCCAGTTTTAGCTATAACTCTATTTTGATAATACTCAACAATCCCGGAAGCTATTCCGTAAGCAGAAGCAAATAACTCAGCCTCTTGTCTTTTTTGATTTAAAATCTCTATATTAGGGTTATCTTTACCAATAACACTTGGTACTCCAAATAATTTTTCAAAGTTTGGTAACTCTGCTCTTTTTTCAATAGTCATCATTAACGGCATGCCTATTTGCGGAGGTAAAGTTCCTAAGACTAAATTAGGCGTGTTAGCTAAAAAAGCATCAAAAGCAGCTACAAGATTAAGAGGATTTTCATCTGCGGCACTAACATAAAGCTCTGTAAGATTGTCACGCATTTCTTGGCTAAGAAACTTTGAGTTTTCATCAACAGCCGATTGTGATTCAATCATAAGCTTTCTTAAAGCATCTCTATCAAATCCACCTTCAATTGTGTATGTCTCGTCAATTCCTTCAGGAATAGTGTTGTAAGAATTAATTTCTGCGCCAATAAATTCTATTAATTGAGCAAATGCTCCTAAAAAACCAGTAGCTCTCTCTCCAAAAGTAAAATCTTCAAAATCTCCTGTATAGTGTTGATCTTGAGCTTTTAAGTCTTCATTAATAGAAAAATAATCAATATCTTGTTCGGGATCAATTCCCCATGACGTTCTAATATAAGAATCAACTTCTTGGTCGGTCATGTCTTGACCTTCAGCCCTATATGAAGCTCCGTATTTACTTCTTATAAAATTCCTAGTTTTTACCCTTTGTTCTTCAAACATACCATCAGCAGTTGAATAATACTCCCGCTCATCTGTGTTTGCCTTTTCTATTAGGTTTACGTCTAAGTAATCAAAAGGTCGGACGGTATTATCGGGTTTTACAACTCGTAACCCAACGTCCTCATTAAACTTTAATTCGTCCATATTAATCCTGAGTAGCTTCTATTATTTCTTGTTCTAATGAAGAAAACACTGGCTGTGATCTTTGATATTGAGTGTCACTTTCGGTTTGTATATAAACACCAAGAGTTTTATTTAATGCTACATCCGCTCTATATCTTAAATAAGGAGCAAATGTACTGTTAATAAATTTAAGTATTATTTGATTGTTAGCATCACTAGCTACCAGGTTGCCTTTACTGTCATATTCTAATTGCCCAAATCGACGAGCAGTAGCTGTAATAGCCGCTTTTGCGTCTTCTCTTTTTTTAGCAGCTTGATATGCTAACATTCTTCCAGTACCACCAAAAGCATTTATAGCTTGCTCTGGACTTCCAGTACCACCAAAAGCATTTATAGCTTGCTTTGGAGGTTTTTCTGTTCCTAAACCCATTGCTGTTTGTTTTTGGTTTTTTAAAAAGTTTAATAGTTGGGTTTTAGTTTCTATTAAATCACGATTCTTTTTATACATAGGCATAAATGCATTTGCATCGTCATATGTTTTCCAAAATGCCGCCCAAACTTCTCTAACATCGTCTGAGTAAACAGATTTATTCTTTGCTCCCTTTGCAAAAACATCAAACCCTTGAGTTGTTTTCATCCCATCTACTACTAATTCTAGATAATGATTTTTTAATACACTATCCATATCACTAGTAATAATTGTTGTTAACAAGGTGTTAAAAGATTTTTCTGGGTTTGCGTCCTCTCCAGAGAATAGAGTTTTTATATCGTTATCTAAGACTGTTAAATCTTTAATAGAAGTGCCTTCTTCCTCCTGGTATGTTGCTTGTAACCCAGCTAATTGTTTTTCATACTCAATCATTAATCCATTAACTACTTCTGGATTACTAATATTTAAAGCTGCTATTTTTTCAGGGTCTAGTTCTTCTTCTTTAATTAGTTCAGCCGCTCGGTCAATAGCTTCAGCTTCTTTGTTTATAAAATATTGTTTATGAGCTTCATTCATTTTTGACTCAATAGTCATTTGATCAAGTTTAGGCATGCTGTTAAAACGATCAGAAGATTTAATATCATCTATCTCAGCCTGAACTGTTACCGATTTAGCTAGTCCAGAAAAATAACTGACGTTAGCGGTACTAATAAATGTATCAGCGGCAGTTTTTGTAATATAGCCATTAGTAACCATATCATTAATACGCTGAACGCCATCTTCGTATCTGTTTTCAGTCATAATCATAAGGGCGGCTTCTTGCTGTATGTTTGCTACATGATTTTCAGTAGCTTTCTTGACTCGATCAACACGTTCCATCTTAATCATATTGCTAAAGTCCATATCAGCAGTCTCAAGGATACGGCCTGCAACACGCTTAGAGTAGCCACTATTTAAAAGACCATTACGAAACTCATTTATCTTAGGCTGTAATACCTTTTCTTCGTAATTTTTATAACCAACGCTAGGGTCTTCAAGAGCTTTTTGTTTCTCTAATATCATATCGTTCTGGAACTCTACCATACGTCTACTAGCATCAGCTACAGATGATTCATCTTCTAATGTCTGAAACCTTTCTATGCCTTTTTGAACACCCGCTCCAAGGTTTTCTATGCCTCCTGCAATATCATCAGCGATTTGACCTATAGCTTGTATCTCAGCAGATGCATCATACATTACACCAGGTGCTTGATCACTTATTCCTACTTGTTGTTGATATAATGGTATTTTTGGCATTTTAAGGTCTTCCTGGCCCGGGGTTAATAACAATCTGAGCAAAAGGTGCTTCTGCTAGTAATGGGTTAAACTGTTCAGCAGGGTCAGTTGGAGTATACGCTGACGCTATCTTGCCTACACCAGACAACACCCCTGACAACATAGTGGCTCTTGCTTTTTGCTGAGATAGATAAACAGCGTTGCGACCTTCATATAGAGTCATCTCTTTACCCGATCTTGCGTGTTGTGCCTCAATCATTTTGTTTCTACGGAAGTTGTTTGCCTCTAAAGACATTTCCTCCATTTGCTCCAACATAACTTCTAATGGGGTATCTTCTGATATAACAGCCTTACTTTTAGCAAATGCTGCTCTTTGTGTGGCAGCCATTCTACGTTGACTTCTACGCAAGCGGCCGCTTTCAGCCCTTGTTGCATACTCAATAGCTAACGCTTTATTTTCCATTAACTTAGCATTGTATTCAGCTTCTCGTTGCGATGCTGCACCCTGCGCTTTAGCGGCTCTTGCTGAAATGCCCGCACTAGCTATTCCTGTTATTGCTCCTACTATTGCCCCAAACATTATCTTATACTCCCTGTGTCAACGTGCGGTGTCATAGAAAGGACAGTACACGGCTGTGGTTCATCACTTACAACATATACAGTTTGCAAGTATTCTGGTGCGTTAGACATATATGCTTCTGCTGTCTCAGAAACCATGCCTGTGCCTGCAAATTTAACAGGTTGTAAATCAGAAGATGCTTCAGTTTGCCCTGTTTTTGCGGTAACTGTATCTTTAAATCGTAACGTAGCTATTGAAGCATTTAACTTAGAGCCACCAGTTTGACCACTTCTGGTTATGTAATTTAAATATAGCGGTGCTAATACGCCTGTGTATTCTTTACCTATAACCACTCGTGAGTAAGTAGAATCACCTAGTTTGTATACTGTAGCTTTACTAGAACCAGATGTTGTGTATGTTTCGGTGCTACCAGTTAGAGCGGTTGTAATAACGGTTGTACTCGTAATGCTTCCAGACTCTAAAAAAGATTTACCATTAGGGTCTGTTGTACTGTAACCTAGACCACTAACATTGATAGTATCACCTTCAGCCAGGCCGTGTGGAGCAGAGAAGGTAAGAACTAAGTTGTTGCTAGTTAGTGAAGCACTACTAATAGCAAGATCAGCAGAACTACCAATGTTTAAATCACCATCCGTGTCCACTACACCAGTAAATGTTGTCGTACCATCTGCTACAACTTTGTATGTTTCACCAATAGCGTAGTTGTAATTCCCTATAGTGCCTGTCGATAGGTTTGTAACTATGGTGTAGTAGTCTAACCCATTGTACTGTGTTACATAGTTTGTACCCCACTCTCTGTTATCGAGCTTGCAAATGTAACGAACATCTGCGCTGTTAACTGTTAGCTTAATAGAAACATAAACGGCATCTGCCCCACTAGCTGTAGGCAACACAGTTACGCTTTCAAATGCACCAGTACACTTATGTCTATGCCAACCAACTACTTTCTGATCACGCTCGTATGTCATACCTACAAGTTCGTTATCGCTATTTATAGTCCACACAATGTTGTCTGGTTGCTGTTGTAGCGCAATAGCTTGAAACCCTGTGCCTGCAATGTGTTCAGCAACAAGCGTTAAGTCTGGTGCTACATAGTCTTGTGAATCAAAGTTAAATACCCACTCACGTAGCTTCTTACCTTGTCTCATAACAAACAATACAGCAGAGTTTACCAATAGGCCTGCTATTGAGTTAGAGCCGTATGTTGTTTTACGCTTAATATCAAACGATGTTGGTGTTACAGGTCTATTGTCAGACTCTGCTCCTAACGACCACTCACTTCCTGATGTTCCTATAATTAAAGCTCGATGAGGAACAAGCCATTGTATGCCATCTAACTGACCAGATGCAATAGTTAGCCTCATTGGTGAGGTATCTAGTGTAGCTGTTTTAAAGTTAAAAAAGTTGTCCGTTTCGCTTAACCATAAAGTGTTTGGATTGTTAGGTGTACCTGCATATACCAGTCTACTTTCAAAAAATGCGAGTGTGTCCGGAAATCCTCTATAGTTAGAAAACGCACCTTCAGACCATCTGCTCATTTTTGGCTGTACTTCATACCAATGTCCGTCAGATAACTGTGTATTAAAGTCATCTGTGTTATTTTGAAGTACTTGTTCTAAGCATTGATAATATTTAGAAGTAGTAACAAAGTTGTATTTCTTAATAACACCTGTTGTATCACCCACCCAAAACAACTCACTATTATCCGTAGAATTATCGTAAAATGAAGCTGTAGCTATAGTAGAAGGGAATTCACTTATTAAATTAAAACTACCTGCACTAGTAAATGTTGGTGTGAAAAAAGATATTTTATTGTTTTCTTTATCTATGCAATAAATCTGATTAACAGATGCATCACTAACGCCAGTAATATCTGTTATATTTGCAGTACCGCTTGGCCCTTCAACATTAGCAGATGTGCCAAGAGGAATATTAAAGTCGTATGAAAAACTTTGTGAATAAAGTTGAGTCTCAGATTCATAAGAACCAGTTGATCCATATTTTCTAATGGCTACCTTTGTATTAAAATCTAAGTCGTCCCTAGTTTTATAACCATATCTATGTTGTGCCGTCATTACGCAAGATATATAAAACTTGCCATTCAATACGCCTATACTTCTTGGAATGGTAATGTCTTTAAAAGTTCTATTTGGGCCTGAAAAAGAATAAGGTGTAGCTTCATCTGATAGAAACTGAACACCATTGCTTCCGTCTATGTCATATTTAAAAACCTTAAATCTTTCAAATCCGCTTGTCGATGATCCAGCGTTGTAAAAAGTTTCAGTCTTAGCAGTTATACCACCTAACACATATACATGATTACTATAATATGCAACATCAAGACCTGTATTATTACTAGAATCTAAATTACTCGCAGTCCATTGGTCGTATGGCATAAAGTTGTCAGAGCTGTCTTTTGTAAATACATGAACAAGTCTATTTTGATCTATAGCAAAGTATTTAGCATCACCGTATGCACCACCACGTAAATTGTCCATTCCACCAGATGTAGTAACCAAGTTGACATTAAACGTTAAGTTAGCCGCACCACCACCGCCTAATGCAGAGTCTTGAATTGTAAATGTATCGTCCTCAGCGTAGTTCTTACCGGAAACACCAAGCATTGTAACAGTAGCTGCACCAGTTCCCGCTGCTACCACTACTCTTATTCTAGCTCCAGTACCAGCACCTGTGTTAGCTATTCCAGTTGTAGTTCCGTCTACGAAATCATAAGTGCCTGCTGTTCTACTTGAGTCTGCTGCGCTAACTGTATCTACAGTCGATAGTATTCCTGTGAAAGTAGATAGGTCTTTTGATACACTTGCGTACTCTAAACCGCCTTGTATTTGTATTTTATCGTTTACAGCAAACGCTGTGCCTGACGCCCAAGATGTTGTGTAATCGCCAATAGAATCTTGAAAGTCAGATATTACTGCTGCAACCACTTGTGTAGCTGAGGTGTAACTTGTAATTCTAACTAATGAGGTTACTGTTGTGTTGGTAGGTATAAGTGAAAATTGGAAGCCAGTATGTCCGCTAAAGGTAACTCCTTTTTCATACTGAACACGTAAAAAGGTATTGTTACCTTCTGGAGACGGAGATGAAACTGAAAAGTTTTTTGCGCTTGCTGACGTACTTATTGATGAGGTGTCTGCAACTGTAATATACTCAGAAAAGCTAACACCTCCATCGAGACTTCTGTCAATACTTACTCGACCATTCCATATTCCACCAGTTTCAAAATCCCAATCTGTGTTGGAAACATTTATTGATGCACTTACAAAACTATCACTTGATTTTTGTTCTAAACTTAAATTATTACTTAACCTAGGTGTTTCAAAAGAAAAGTAACCACCAACCATATTGGAGTTAAATAAATCTTGAGATGCAGTTAATACTGTTTCTCCAGATTTACTAGATGTAGTTATTCTAATAGTTGAGTCTGTGTTCTCATTAAGTAGTGGTGGGAAATTCCACTGTACTTCACTCATAGACCAAATGGTGTCACTTAATCTTTTTATTTCTTGTGGTGCATAATTTTTGTGGGCAGTAAACAATATGTCTGCTGATTGCGTAAACTGTATATCATCCAAGTCGGCTGTAGTATAGGGTGATGTCAAAAGTATGTCAGCTCCACCGCTTTGATGTGGAGAGTCATTCTTCCATACCCGGACATATTGGTTACCAAACTCAAGTAGGTAGTTTTCGGTTACACTAAATGTAAATGGAATTAATCTTACTTTCCCAGAGTGAGATGTGCCAAGAAATTTAGTAGCAGGTCGTCTGGTCGCACCACCATAAGGCAGAGGAATAAAGTTCTCCATCTTCAAACAACTCTTGTTGTAGATTCCGTCTACGTCTTCACGGGCATATAGGTATGGAGAAACCTCACCACCATTAAAATTGTTTATAGGTAGCTTGGCCATTATTCAAAAGAGCCATAAGAAGTTTGTGAAAAAGGTGGCCAGGAGTTTGATAATGAACTTGGAGATATAACAGTAGCTTCTAACCACTCGCTATCAAGCGTCGGGGCTTCTAATCTTTCAAATCCATTAACTCGTCTTGCTTCTGGCAAAATAACGCTATTTATTTCTTCTAACAAACTAATTTCAAGTTCACGATCTCCTGTAATCGGAACGGCCAGCTTCATTGCCAACATTGTGTAAAAGGTTTTTGCAAACAAAGAATCCATATCTTCTGGCAGAGGAATTGCATCATAACATAAAAACAATCTAGGCTCGTTTGTTAAAATAGAATTTCCCTCACGAACCCAATCAACTCTTGGTTTAATATAATTATATACAGCAGAACTATCTGTAACATAAAAAGATCGTTCAGCATCTGTAGGTATTCTGTATGAATAGTCGTATTCAAACTCTGGCTTTACTATAGCAACGGTATATACACCACCACTATATAAAGTAAACGGATTATATCCAGTATATGTAGGGCCGTCTGGCGGTGAAGCATTAGCAACATTATTAGTATTGCTAGCACCATAAGTAATAGACCACTTTCCTGCCGTATCATTAAATGCTAAATTAATATAACCATTTTGACCACTTGTGCCTGTAGTGTATACAGGTCTTCCATTAGAATCTGTAGATGTTGCCGTTAAAATCCCACTAAATCCACCAGCAGCTAATGTTGAAGCATTCGGAGTAAGTTCAATTTTAAATGCGCCTACTTCCGTTCGCTTCTTACAACAGTTCCAAGAGTGCATTCGTGCAAGCTCTTCAAGAGTTTGGTCGTAGTGTAACCTGGCTTGGTTGCCGGCTACTGTTGTGTCTGTATCAAAGTTGGTAATTTGAAGACGGTCGCTACCAATTTTAGAAAGTGCTAGGTTTGTAAGTACGACTTTTGATAGAGCCATGTTATCTCCAAATTAAAAAAGGGTAAGGGGAGGTTTCCCTCCCCAATGTATTACTCGTTTGTTGCAATCAGGATTACACCTGAAACAGACGCAGTAGCGTCAGTAGTAGCAAGAAGAACCTTGCCTCCTACGTCAACATTACCTGCAAATTCACAAAGACTTGAAGCCCCTGTTTTTACTGCAGTTAATGCACCTGCGTATCCAATGTCAACGTCTCCCGAGCTTGGGGTTAAGTTAGCATAGACAACACGAGCTTCCTGCGGAAGAACTATTGATACTGTGTGACTAGCTGCCCCTGTAGAAGAAATTGTAACAGGAATAGCCTGAACATTTCCACGATAGTTAGACTTAGTAACTAAGCCTGCATTTACTGCTGTAACTTCACTTGAATTAGCCATTTTAAATACTCCTTATAATTAAGATTCTAGACAAGGAATGACAACAACTTTTTCTTCTTCCATGCGGACAGCACCGAACTCTGCCTTCATGTAAGCGTAGTAGTTGAACGATTTATCAGCCCGCTCACTAATCTTAGAGGTTAGATCAGGGTTGATTTCCAACAATGCTGCATCAGGCATAAACGCATACGCAGTACGAGTATTTGAAGAGTTTGTGTTACTCCAAGTACCAGTAGTTGTGTTAATGTCGCTATCAGCAATATTGAAGTCAGCTTCAGTATATGCCGTATGCTTGTCCTCATCGAAGTAAGGAAGGATGTTGCTAATGCAGAACTTCGCACCCATGTAGTCGTAGATAGTTCCTACAGACTGATCAACTGGACGTTGAGAAGTGTAGTCGAAGTTGATGAAGTTATCATCATCCATCATGTCTTTCCATTGCTTCCAAGAAACCTTGAAGATAGGAGCTTGTGAGTCAATGTCTACATTGTTGCTTCCGAATTTTTCTAAAGAAGCCAAAAACTTCTTATAAGTGAAACCTTCAGCAGTTCCTGTAGCAGTAACATCAACGTCAACAAAGTTAGCGTCAGGCAAAGTTGTTGCTGAGTTGCCGTCAACTCCACCCTGAGCAGAACCCAAAAGAGCCTGGTCAAGAATGATGTCTTCCTGACGAAGAAACTTGTTCTTCATGATTTGCAATTTAGCATTGCGAGGATCAACACCCATCTTAGAAACATCAGCCCAGTCCATGAACTGTCCATCTTGGTATGAAACCCGAGATGTCCGTCTACGACTGTAATCAATGTCTGATACAGGTGAGTCACCGAAACGATTGGTTACCTTCTGAGGAAGACCACCACCAGTAGTACGTTGATAAACGCCTTCTTTACGAAACAAGTCGCCTGTTGCGAGTTGAACGTAAGGACGAAGTTTACCGCCTTTGACTTCAACCGTCTCACGAATAGCCCGGTCAAAACCAATTACATAAGTATTAAGCAGATTTCCCGCCATAATAATTCTCCGTTATGTTATTAATTAATTAGTTTTAGTCGGCCATGAGTGTCCACACCGTGTGGGTCTAGCCTAATATTAGGTTCTCACCTTCGATTCTTCTTCAGGCTCTTGCGAGGTATCCGTTTCAAATCTACACGCCTTATATAAAAAAGTTACAATCTTGTCAAGATAATATTAATAATTACTACCTTGCAACTCAGATTTCTTGCTAAGTAACTCTCCATACTGTTTTGTTAACTGTTGATAAGTTAAATCATTAGTATTTTCGTGAGAGTACATTTTACTTTCTAACTCTATAAGTTGATCTTCAATTGTATGTGCATTGTCTAAATTTCGTTGTTCAATAATCTTGTCGTTATCAAGAAGAGGAACTACTTTTTCAAACCATGCTTTTACAAACTCAGGATTATTAGCAATAACTGGGTCTTCTTTAAAATCACCCATGCCTAAATAATCTAATGAATTAGCAACTTTAGCTAAGTTGTATTCATACTGGTCGCCTTTCCATTCACTACGAAGTTCAGATTCAGCCTCTTGTAAAGACTGTTCATACGCACGATCTTCGTCACCAATTGATTGACCAACTTTTTCTAACTCCCAGTTTACTAGAGCTTGTGCCGCTTCTTTAGATAAACCATTCTCATAAGCAAATTGCTTAAAATCGTTTATTCTATCTTCATCGACTTCTATGCCTTCTGGAGCTTCGTATGCTATTTCATAATCATCTACAGATGACCCGATCCCCATGAGTTCATTACGTTTTGAAACATCGTTGGCATCTTCAGATGCCCAGAACTCTTCTGCCTTTCGACCTGCTAAACTTTGTGCGTTAATAGCACCTTTTACTAGGTCAACAGGATTGTCGTATTTTGACCAGATAGAATGATTTCCCAATTCTTCTGGCAAGGACTCACGCCATGATTCATTAAACTTGCCTTCACTTGTGAGTATTTCTACAGGCTGTGTTGCAGTTTCCTCAACTGAGGGTGCTTCTACAGGTGTCTGTTCTTCCATTATTTTTCCTTCTGTTAGTATTTCTTTTTAGCCGTTTTGGCGGATTTCTTAAAATTTAATAAAGTAGGTGCGCCCTTTGTTCCGGGTTTACGCATCTTCTCACCTGATCCTGCTTTTATACGCTTACGTTTAGCGTGTATATTTGCATATAATCCTTTTTTCATACTAACATCTCCATCTCCGCCTTGCGGCTTTTCCTCTTTCGCCAGTCCAACTTTTAGACCTAGCACAAAATGATTTACGTCTTTTAGCTGCTTTGCTACCAGGTTTTACTTTACCAGTAACAGCAGTTTTAAGTTTACTACCTGGGTTAGCTCTGCGATGAGCTGCAACCCCTTTAGCTGTCATACCCGCACCTTCTTTAGCAGACCTATAGTTACGGCCTTTACCTTTAGTTGTTTTAGGTATAGCTTTTTCTTTTTTTCTAGAAAGTAAAGTTCGCTTCTGGCTCATCTATACCTCCATATTCTTGTTGATAACTTACTTCTTCTAAATCCCATTCATCATTATCATTCATTAAGCGGCTGAAGTTATCTTCTGCTCGATAACCTACTTGCCCAAAATACTTGCTTTCGGTAAAGTCAGACTTTTCAGCATTTACAAACTTTAACTCACCTGCTGCTTTACGCATATAAATCTTTTTTAAAACAGGGTTTGTTTGTTCAGAAGCCTTCTTTATATTTTTAATTAGGTTGGGAAACTTTGCAGTCCAGTTAACGCCCATATTAAATGTTAAATCAATTAAAGCTGCTTTTTGTTGATCTGTTAACGTATCAAACCCTTCAATTTCTCTAGCCCTTTTGTAATGTAACTTAAAATCTTTTTCAAATAATCCTTCAAGGTAGCTTTCATCTACACGATCTCCTTCTTTATATTTTTCTTTTTCTTTATCAGTTAGCCTGTGACCAGTCCCCATAGTTAGGTATCCTCGGCTATCTTCGTAAACATAGTTTCGATAACCCTCATGCTTACGAACCATTGCTTTTACTTTTCTTATAAACTGTTCTTCATTCATCGTCTGATATAATCGCCTCGACATATCTATACAAGTCTTGCATTCCGTTACGATAGGCGCAGTCAGCATGAGTAAGATCAGCCCCCGCTTGAGCATCGATGTTGCAAAAATCTCTAAGATCATCTAATACCTCAGAACCTTCTGGCGTTTTAAACACACGTTTGTATGCTGATATTAAGTTAGATAACTCGTGTGACATTACTCTCCTAACTGTTGTGCAACAATACTACTTGGGTCAACTGCTCCGCTTAACTTCTGCGTTGCATCTGCAAGTGCAGGTAGCTGTTGGGCTGCTTGTTGTTCTGCCATTGCGGCAGCCTTAGCCTCACGCTCAACCTGTACATCTTCTGGGTCATTAAGAGCGTTCATGCTAGAACTGTTAGCATACCATATCTCACGGAATAACTTGTCTGGGTTAACATTATCTAACGACTGCAACATATTAGGATCAAGTTGCGCTAACTCACCAAACATACGCAAGGTAGTAACAGCCCCCATAGTCTCAAATGACTTCGTTGCCATTGAGAGTCGGCCGACATAATCAACCTCGTACTCTGGGCTATCCGCTAACTCTGGAGGTATTGGGGGCAAAAGTTTTTTCTTAGCCAATATGTAATACACATGATTCATTACAGGAGTAACATGCTCTTCAACATACCGAGCTACAAACGGAGCAAGCTGCATTAGGTCTGTAGTCATACGCTCTTGAACTTCTGTAGCCGTCATGTTGCGATACGCATCTAAAGGTCGGAATAAATGATTAAAGAACATACGCTTGATCTGTTCATCATGTAACTTAAACATCTCCAAAGCTATTCCAGGATCACCATTAGGAGCAAGTCGCTCTGGCTTACCGTTAGGGTTAGTCGCCCGCCATCTAATAAATGCACCTGCACGACTAGACATACCAGAAACGCT
>Ga0187217_1000048_pt1 | contig 38716 bp, 52 predicted proteins | sample 15SPOviralmetaG_FD_130165 | JGI IMG/M metagenome (GOLD analysis project Ga0187217, IMG submission 130165) | Marine viral communities from the oligotrophic San Pedro Time Series (SPOT) site, San Pedro Channel, CA, USA - 15 SPOT_SRF_2010-09-15... | ecosystem: Environmental > Aquatic > Marine >... | reverse complement strand
TTTTAATTCTGTAGGTGGTGAAGAAAACTATACACAGATGACAGAATGGGCAGCCGATAATATGAATCAAGCTGAGAAAGATGCTTTTAATCTTGCTGTTAATTCAGGAGATATGGCTCAAGCTAAACTAGCAGTCGAAGCCTTAAATGCACGTTACAAAAACATGGTCGGAGTAGAGCCAAACTTGGTTGGGGGTAGACCCTCAGAGTCTGTGGACACATACCAAAGTTGGGCACAAGTTACAACCGATATGAAAAATCCTGCTTATTCTAAAGACCCTGCTTTTAGAGCAACGGTAGAGAAGAAGCTAGGACGAAGCAAATTATCATAGTCTTCCTAACAAGGAAGCTATAAGTTCAAAACATCAAACCAAAGACTAGACCCTTGCGAGGATACTCATGTGTACGGTAGGAATGTTGGAACGCACTTTTATTTCAACTTTTTACAATAAGGAGACATTTATATGTCAAACGCAACTATATCAGATATCGGTAAAGTTAATAATACTGGTACTGCTGATGCTATGTTTCTTAAACAGTTCTCTGGGGAAGTATTAACTTCTTTCGAGCAGACTACTGTTACAGCCGACAAGCACATGATACGTACAATCGCATCAGGTAAGTCTGCACAGTTCCCAGTTATGGGTAGAAGTTCTGCTGCATATCATACCCCAGGAAATGAGATAACAGGCACAGCCCTAAATCACGCAGAGAAAGTTATTACTATTAATGACCTTCTAATCTCTAACCACTTCATTGCAAATATTCAAGAAGCTAAGAACCATTACGATGTTCGTTCTGTATATTCGTCAGAGATGGGTAGAGCACTAGCTTTCCAAATGGATAAGCACGTTCTTCAAACTATGCTTCAAGCTGCTGCAGGAACTGCAAACGTAGGTGACTCAGGTTACGAAGCAGGTACAATTATTACAGACTCAGATGCTAATACATCTGCTGCTTCATTAATTACTTCAATCTTTGATGCTGCTGAAGCACTAGATGACGGTTATGTACCATCAGAAGGAAGATTCTGTTATCTAAAACCTGAACAGTATTACCTATTAGCTAATGCTACTAATGCTGTTAATGTAGACTTCTCAGGTAGAGGTTCTATTGCTGAAGGTACAATCCCTCAGTTAGCAGGTATTAACCTAATTAAGACCCCTCATCTACCAACTGGTAACGTAACTGGTACTGGAGTTGATGCAGGTGGTGCAGGTGGAGCACAGGTAATTAACGCATCTAACACAGTTGCAATTATTGCTCATACTTCTGCTGTAGGTACAGTTAAGTTAATGGATTTAGCTGTTGAATCAGAGTACGACATCCGAAGACAAGGTACACTAATGGTTGCAAAGTATGCAATGGGTCATGGTGCACTACGTCCAGAGGCTGCAGTACAAATTCAAACTGCTTAATTTTAATCATAGCGAGAGTCATTCATTTGGCTTTCGCTTTTTTTTACAGGATTGATTATGTCAACTACACCAACAACAGAACTTGAAGCAGTTAACATTATGTTAGCTTCTATAGGTGAGTCTCCTGTATCTAGTTTAGATGATGCTCAACTTGTAGATGTATCTATTGCTAAGTCAATATTAGATGAAACTTCTAGGTCTTTACAATCTCAAGGACTTCATTGTAATACTGAATATGAATATCCTATTGTGCCTGATACAGATGGACAATTAAATGTACCTAGTAACTGTGTGAAAATAGACACTTCTGGTTCTACTAGTGATGTTGATGTTGTTCAAAGAGGTACAAGATTATATGACCGTAAGAAATTTTCCTTCACAACATTTGAAGGTACATATTATGTAGATATGGTTCTACTATTAGACTTTAATGATTTACCAGAGCACGTTAAGAGATACGTTACAGTTAAGTCTGCAAGAAGATTTCAAGGTAGATTTATGGGTTCAGATACTTTAGGTGGATTTACAGAAAAAGATGAATCAGAAGCTATGGTTTATTTTGAACAATGTGAAGCACAAACAGAAGACAGTAATATGTTACTTGATAACTATGATGTATCTAAAATAATAATTCGTGGAGCACCACGTAGAGCAATAAGGTGATGATATGCCTCTCGTTAGTACAGGACTACCTAATCTCTTAAATGGGGTTAGTCAGCAACCATCTACGTTGCGACAGACTACACAGGGGGAAAGTCAAGTAAATGGTTTTTCATCTATCATAGATGGCTTAATTAAAAGACAACCTACAGAACACGTTGCTAAAATTATAAACTCAGCCGTAAGTGGTGCAGCTATCCACGTTGTTAATCGTGATGAAGCTAATCAATACATTATTGCTATTACTGCAACTAGCAGTTCAGCCACTATACAAGCCTTTGATTTAGCAGGTAATTCTGCAACTGTTAACGTACCTAATGGTACAGCTTATTTACATTGTAATAACCCACAAACAGATTTAGCTTTCGTAACAGTAGCTGATTTTACTTTTATTGTTAACAAAACTAAGACAGTTGCCATGACTACTGCAACAGTATCTGGTTCAGTAAGTAGTAGTGTACAAGAATTTGCTGATTTACCTACAAATGCTTCTACAGGTAATGTATATGAAATACTTGGTGACCAAAATAATAACTTTGATAATTACTTTGTAAAAGCATTAAGTGCTAATACTTATGAAGAAACTGTAAAGCCTGGGATTATATATGAATTAGATAATACTACTATGCCTCACAGTTTAGTTTTGACTTCAGGTTCATTTACATTTAATAGACAAACATATGCTGATAGAGATGCAGGTGATTTAGATTCTAATCCTAATCCTTCTTTTGTAGGTAGAAATATTAATAATATATTCTTCTATAAAAATAGACTAGGTTTATTATCAGATGAAAATATTATCTTTAGTCAGTCAGCAGAGTTCTTTAATTTCTTTGCTACAACAGTAACTGCAGTTTTAGATGATGCACCTATAGATGTTTCTGTTAGTCACACCAAAGTATCTATCTTAAAACACGCAATTCCTTTTAATGATTCACTAACATTATTTAGTGACAACACACAGTTTAGTATTGAGACTAATGGAATACTAACACCTAAAACAATATCAATAGTACCTAGTACGGAGTTTGAAAATGATACAAAAGTTTCGCCTGTTGCTTCAGGGAACTACTTATATTTTACGTCTAAGCGAGGAGACTTTACGTCTGTTCGTGAGTATTACGTGGAGAGTGATACAGTCATCGTGGATGCTGCTGAAATCACGAGCCATTGCCCTAAGTACTTACCTAAAAACGTGGTTAAATTAGCCTCCTCATCTAATGAAGATATATTAGTAGGTCTATCAAGTGAAGACCGTTCTAAGTTATACATATACAAATGGTATTGGCAAGGAACAACTAAGCTAGTATCAAGTTGGTCTGAGTGGCATATGCACACAGGCTCAAGTGTACTTGATGTAACAATATTAGAGAACGATTTATTTATAGTAATAAGTAGAAGTGATGGAGTATTCATTGAAAAATTACAGCTTCAATATCCTAATGATTCTGGGCTTACTTTCTGCAGTCGTGTTGACAGGAAAGTTACAGTCTCAGGTTCTTACAATTCAGGAACAAATATCACAACTTGGACATTGCCATACGTCTACGACGGAACAGTTAAAGCAATAAAGTCTGGTGCATGGTCAAGCAGGAAGGGTACTGATATAACAGTAACCAGACCTACAACATCTACAGTTGCTGCTACAGGAGATTATTCTGCATCTACAGTAACTATAGGAATCCCTTATACATTCGAGTACCAGTTTTCAGAACAACACGTTAAAGAAAACCAAGGTAAACAATCTGTACAATCAGGACGATTACAATTAAGAACTATGAGAGTTAATTATGAAGACTCTGGTTTCTTTAAAATAGAAGTAACACCTGAAGCTAGAGGTACAAACATATATGAATTTAGTGGTAACGTAATTAATAGTCCATCAACAACTATTGAAGACGTAAACATTTCTGATGGAACATTCAGATTTCCAATTCAATCTAAGAATGACAGAGTAACAGTAAAGATAACTTCAGATAGTTATTTGCCATGTTCTTTTCAATCTGCTGAGTGGGAAGGTTTCTATACCATACATTCACAGAGGATATAGATGAATACATACATGATAGATGATACAACTATAGTGAGTATTGTTGAAGCTGACCCTATGGATGCTTTAGTTCTTGCACCACGTTTAAGAAAGCCTGACCTTATTGAAGTAACAGCAATGGGACATACACCTTTCAAAGCACTAATGGAATCTTTTGAATTACCTAATGCTGAAGTTTATACAATATTAGAAACTAAAGCTGAGACACAAGAATCTAAAGTTATAGCTATGTTTGGTATATCTGATTCAGTTGAAGTACCTGAATATGGTGTACCTTGGATGTTAGCTTCTAGTGATTTAGAAGATTACTCAAGACCTTTTCTACGTTATTGCAAAGATTGGATTAAAAAATTAGAAGATAAGTATGACGTTCTATACAACATGGTTCATTGTAAAAATGCTCAAGGTATGAGATGGCTACAATGGTGTGGATTTGATATTAAAACATCACGCACTTATGGTGCAGGGAGTGAAGACTTTTACCTATTTATAAGAGAGAAAAAATAATGTGTGACCCAACAACAATGGTAGTAATGCAAATAGCAGGAGCAGCAATGTCTTATATGGCTGCTGACCAACAAGCTAAAGAGCAAACTAGAAGAAATAATGCAATAGCTACAGAAGCTGACAGAGCCTATAAAGAACAAGTTAAGATGATTGATAGGCGAATGGATGAAGAAAAATTAGCATCAGTACAAGCTGAACAAGATGTGATGGTAGATGCTAGAAATAAAAAAGCTACAGCTATAGCTTCTGCAGGTGAGTCTGGTGTCGCAGGTATTTCAATAGATAGTATATTACATGAGGTAGATTATCAAGAAGGTACAGTTCTAAATAGAAACCTTACTTCAACTAAAAATACTATTGCTAAACTTAATGATGATAAAACACAAGCATACGCACAAATGGCAGGTAGATACAATTCTTTATCATCTGTACAACAACCATCATTCTTAGGTACAGCTTTAGAAGTAGGTACAGGATTAGCTACAGACCTAAAATTTGATTCAAACGGTGACTTAGCATTTAGAAACGCATAGGATTTATTATGGCAAAAGAAAGAATACAAACTTCTGATGTAAAAGGTTTTGGTTCATATACCAGTACACCTGCTGCACGTGGTTTAGATACCTTCAGAGGTGCTCCTCAAGTTAACAAAAACAACACATTATCACAATTAGCTACTGCCTTAAAAGTATCTAGTCAAAATCTTATGAAGACTGCTGTAGATGAAGAGAAACAAAAACAAAGATTATTACTAGCTAAGAAAGAAGTGTTAGCTAAAAGAATTAAAGCAGAGTCTGAAGGTAAAAAAATAGATGCTGTAAAAATTAAAGAGTTAGTACCTGAAGCCTCAGAAACAACTTCTATGGCTATTGCTGAATTTATGGGAAACAACCAAGCTAAAATAGATGCAAATAATTTTATTGAAAGATTAAGAAACGAAGAACCTGATATATTTAATAATAAAGTAGAACTAGATAAGAAGGTACTTGCAGAAAGAAAAAGATTATCTGATATGCACCAAGGTGCTGACTTTTATCAGAGTGGTGTACTTCAAGGATTTGATTCAGTTATAAGTCAAAACAATTCTGCATGGACAGCACAAAGAGCACAGTTTCAATTAGGTGAAGCTAAAAAATATATGTACGGTGAAGTCTATAGAAATCTACAAATAAATGGTGCAAAGGCATTTGAAAAAGATGGTGCTATTGACCAACTAGATAACAAAAACAAAAGAGTATCTCCATTAAATAATGCAGAAATGAAAAAGCAAATAGTAGATGCAACTGTAGAATTAGCTATAAATAATAAAGATACAGAGATACTAACTAAATTACCTAAGAAATACTGGAGTGGTGAAACAGCAAGTAGACTACAGGATACAACAAATAAAATTAATAAATTAAAACTTAGTGAGTTTACTGCACAAAAAACTGCACTTGCACATAAAAGAAAAGAGAATCTTAGAAACTCTAAAAATGAAATAATGAAAAATCACATTGAGCAAAAACCTACTACTTTAGACCCAAAAGACCCTAATTATGCTGAGTTAGAGGGTTATAGGATAAGTATTATGAATGAAGGTACAATACCACAACATAAAAGTGTAGCAGTATCAACAAAGTTAGAGTCAGCTATTTTAACTCATGCTTCTGAAGGTGGAACTATGAGTAGTATTCACTCAAGTCTTAATGATGAGTCTACAGAAAGTGAAGTTATTGACCACATCATGTCTAGAAATGACCTTCATCCTAGAGAAAAAACTGCATTGATTGCTAAAGTACCTACTTTATTTGAAGGTGCTAACTTAGTATTTAGTACAGAAGTAAATAGAAATTATGACGTGGGAATAAAAGAAGAACTAGCAGAGTTTATGAAGAGTGCATTTTCAGGAGCAAACAAAGCCCTAGGAATTAGAACTCAAAGTGTTGTTAAAGAAAAGTATTATAATACTATAAGACAAGAAGTTAAGGCTTACATAGAAACTAAAAAGAAAATTCCAAAGGGTGATGACTTTCTAAAAATTATAGAAAAAGCTGATAAAAAAGCAGGGGACTCTTTGAAGAGATTTGTTTTAGAAGCAGGTGGAATTTTAAATGAACCAGTTACTAATTTGTAAATTAAGGATGATTAAATGGCAGAAAAGAAATTATTTCGATATGAAGGAAAGCTATATAGATTAGATAGTTCTCTTTCTGATGATGAAGCCAAAACAAAAATACAAAATCATTTAAAATCAAACCCTACTACAACCACCAACACTACTAACACTAATAACAATTCTCAACAAGTGTCAACAAATGAGCCTATCTTTACTGATAGGTTTGAGGATAAAACCCCTGATGAATCTATATATGATGAAGACTTAATTAAAGATACAAAGTTTATAGAAGCCTCAAAGATACTTTATAAAATGAATAGAGGTATTACTTGGGGAGATAAGAAAGCTAAAGATTCTGTCGGTAAGTCTGATGAAGATGCTGCTAAGTATGGCATTGAGATGATGGGTTTCTTTAACTATAACTTACCTAAAATGGCTGTTGATGCTGCAAGAGTACATGGTGCATCTGAATCACAGAAACGTGCCTTTCTATACTTGATGGAATCTTATGATGACTTAGGTGTATCTTTGGCAGGAACAGGTAGATTTTTTACAGGAATATTAGCTGACCCTACTACATGGGCAGGACTAGGAACTTTTGGTTTAGTTGCTTTAGGTGGACAAACTGCAAAGATTGCTACTAAAGAAGGTCTAATGCAACTTCTAAAACATTCTGTAAAAGCAGGAATGTACACAGGAGTAGAAGGTGCTGTTTATGCAGCTACAGATAACGTAGCTAGACAAGTGGTAACAACATCTGTAACTGGAGAAGAAATAGATTCAGGTGAAGTTGCTAAAAGTGCAGCAGTTGGTTTTGGATTAGGTAAGGCTTTAGGAACAGGAGTTACCTTTGGTACTAAGTACGCAACTGCAGCTATAAAAGGTAAAAAGTCTAAAGTAAAAACTAATGAAGTTACTGAAGAGGTGACTGAAGAAATTAGTGAAGAAGTTACTGAAAATCTTTCTACTGCTAATAAAATTGTAGACGATACTAGCCCAGAAAAAATTAATACTAAGATGAATGATGTATTAGTAGAGTTAGATAAAGTTGCACCGTCTGGTAAAGTTATGGGATTAACAGAAGATGGAACACAAAGTCTAGCAAAATTAGAAGAAGTATCTAATAAAATTAACGAAGTATTACTAAAAGCTAGTGCAAAGAGTCCAGATGAAATTGTTGACTTTCTTAATAAATCTAAGATGGGAGAAAATCAACAGCAAGTATTACAAAAATCTTCACAGACTGTTGTAGATAAATATAATCAACAAACAGCAGAGTTAGTTAAGTTAGCAAGAAAAGAAAATCTTACACCTACTGAAGTAGAAAAAATAAGAAATACTATAGATAAAATAGAAAAACTAAAAGCACCAGTAGATAGTGTTTATATAGCATTATCTAAATCTGCAGCTAGAAGATTACGTCAAACTCAAAAGAGTACTACCACAGGTGAAGGTAGAGGTTTATCTATAGCTAATTTAATGGCTGACGAGGGATTAAGTAGAAGTCAAGCTGAAGTAAGATTCTTAAATATTATGGAAACAGCTAATAAGAAGGCTGACCTTGATGTAGAAGTTAGAAGATTAAATACACAGATTGATGAAGCTAATGTTGCAGGTAGACATTTAGAGGCTAAAGAGTTACGTAGAGAACGTGACTTACTAGTATCTGAAATTAAAGATGAAGTGTTATCTCAGAACCTTTCTGCAAAAATAGGAAGAGGGGCTAACGTAGCATTAAAAGGTGTTAACGAAGTTATTATTGGTAATGTTTTCTCACCTAAAACTATAATGTTAAACACAATTCCTTCTGCACTTAAAACATTTTATAAACCATTTATGAATAATTTAATGAGAGATGGTTTAACTAGAAAAGCCTTACGACAAATGTCATCAGAATATGGTGCAATAAGAGGTATATGGAAAACAGCATTACGTTCTGGTGTTGCAGCTTTTAGATACGAGAGAGCAGTTCTAACAGGAGACACAGCTAGATTTTTAGAATCATATAACGTCATACCTAAGAAGTATGGTGGTGGTGTTGTACGATTTTTTCCTAGACTTTTATTAGCAACTGATGCCATGTTTGAGCAAGTACTATATAGGCAATTTGTTGTAGGAGATGCAACTGCAAGAGCACTAGAAGATGCTGCTGCAAAGAAACTTAAAGGAAAAGACTTAGATGATTATGTAAATAAAAAAGTCAAGGAAGCTGTAAATGATGCTTATGATGATGCACCTAATGCTGCTGAATTATTAACTGATGAAGCTGTATCAAGAGGTGTAGTTGGTAGATTAGGTAAATCAGTAGACAAATGGGTATCAGATGAGTTAGCTAAGAATGGTGACTTAATGAAATCTGCTTCAAACAAAGCAGGTAAAGATTACACACTTGATGCTTTATTTAAGCGAGACTTTTCTGGTGAATCCTCTGTATCTCAACTTGCTAAATGGTATGAAGGTTACATAAATAGAAACCCATATATGAGATTGGTAGGTCAATTATTCTTTAGAACACCTATACGTGTGTTTGAAGAAGGTTTTAGATTGACCCCAGGATTAAATATGGTAATGCCTAACTTTAGGAAAGACTTAATGGGGGGAACAGGTGTCCCTATCCATAGACAAGTAAGAGCACAAGGAGAGGCTCTAACATCTTTAGCTATTGCAGGTTCTATATATAGTCTATATGCCACAGGTAATATTACAGGAGCACAAGGAAGAGATTACAAAATAAGAAGACAAGGTGAAAATGCAGGTGGCATAGAACCTTACACAATTATTATAGGTGACTCTGAGTTTAACTATCGTAACTTTGACCCTTTTTCTACACCAATAAAAATTATGGTAAATGCTTTAGAAGGTTTAGACGAACTTGCTTATAGAACAGAACAAGGGGAGCACGTAGGTGAAAATGAATATATGCACCTATATGATAAAAGTCTAATAGCTTTAACTGCAATACTTCAATCTGTAAGAGATGCTAACTTGTTTGCAGGTGCTAATGCAATCTTAGAATTAGGTGAAGACTTATATAAAGAAGATAGTGAAGGTGAGTTTATAAAGTTTTTTGGAGAAAAAGTACAGACTGCAGTTCCTAACACTTGGTATAAACTGCAACTACAAGACCATCCTGTATTAAATGACCCAGAAAATTTAGGTCAATATTTTATGAGTAGAGTAAATCCTAATGATTCTACTGTCCCTAAACAATATACAGCTTTAGGTGCACCTAGAACTTTAAGTAATCCTATGGGGGCTTTTAATTTATTTTCTACTACTTCTGCTGAACAAAGAAGAAAAGGTAAAGATGATAAAGAATTAGCTATAGAACAATACTTATATGTATTAGCTAGGTCTAACAATACTCACTTTACTGCACCATACAAACATAAGTTATTACCTGACGTTGACTTGAGAACAGAAATGACTTCAGATGGTAAAGAAACTTTGTATGACAGGTGGATGAGATATACCTATGAAGGAAGACTAAAAGAGGCTTTGTATCCTATTACAAAATCTAAGTTACCTATAGGTGTCCCCTCAAGTGAAAGTATTGCTGTTAAGAATGTAAAGAATATTATTAATACTTTTAGAGAAGTAGCAATGATAAAACTTTTAAATGAAGAAGCAGGAATCAAGAGGTCAACAGAGATGATTGTAGATAAGAAACTAAAAGCTACAGGAACTAATGACTCAACTAATTTACCATTTAACGTATTAAGGAAATAAAATATGTCTTTCGCACTCAAAAGGTACACAGGAAACGGTACACTTACAAACTACACAATACCATTTACTTATCGTACTGCTTCAGACGTTGTAGTAACGGTGGCAGGAACAGTATTAAATCTTACCACCCACTACAGTTTCCCTTCAGCTAGTACGATTAGTTTTGTCACACCTCCTGCTAACGGTGCTGCTATAGTTTTACGAAGAAGCACTAGTCAGGATGCAAGAATAGTAGACTATGCTGCAGGTTCTGTCTTAAAGGAATCTGACCTAGATAACGATAGTATCCAAGGTTTTAATATGGCTCAAGAAGCTATAGATATAGCCAAAGATTCTATCGCAATTTCTGACTCTAACAATCAGTTTGATGCCACCTCATTAAGAGTAACTAATGTAGCTGACCCAACGTCAGCACAGGATGTTGCAACTAAGAATTATTTAGAAACCACATGGTTATCTGAGGCTGACAAAACAAGTGTTAATGCAGTTAATAATAATTTAACAAACATTAATGCAGTAAAAGATAATGCAACAAATATTAATTTAAATGCAACTAATATTACTGTTATTCAAAATGCTTCAGCCAATGCAACACTAGCACAAAACTATGCTACAGAAACAGATTCAACAGTAACTGGTACTACTGATGATTCAGCTAAGTCTTGGGCAACTGGTGGTACAAGTACTTATTCTATGAGAACAAATGGTAAAGGTTCTGCTAAAGAATGGGCTTCATATACTACAGGTACAGCAAATGGCTCAGAATACTCAGCTAAAGAATATGCTGTAGGAACACAATCAGGACAATCATTAGGTTCATCTAAACAATGGGCTGTTGGTGGTGGTACTGGTTTTACTACATCAGAAGCTGTAGCAGGTGGTTTGTTTTCAGCTAAGTATTATGCAGAACAAGCAGCAGCTTCTAAGACTGAGTTCTCTAATGTTTATCATGGGGCAGCACCTTCAGACCCTACACAAGACCCTGATGGTTCTGCATTAGAAGCAGGAGATTTATATTTTAATACAAGTACCAATACACTTAAATATTACAATGGCTCAAATTGGGCAAACATAGAAGCTACAGACACAAGTTCTTTTGCAACTAAAGGTGTGGCTATAGCAATGGCAATAGCTTTATAAGGAAATAGAAATGTCACAATTATTTAGACGATATAAGATGAGAGACGTAGGAACTTCTGCTCAAGATGCACCTGACGGAACAGACTTTAATACCTTTGATACCATAGTAGGTATTCATTGTGCAAACAGAGCAACAACTGCAATTAACGTAGATGTGTTTATAACTACATATAATGATGATGCAGATGATGACCCAAGTAACAATCCAAATGATACATATTACCTAGTCAAAGGTGCACCAATAGCAAGTGGAGGTGCTCTACAGATATTAGATGGTGGAGCAAAAATTGTTGTACAAGACGGTGATAGACTTTGGGTGCAGTCAGATACTCCTTCATCAGTAGATGCTTGGATTTCAACAGTAAAAGCTATTAGTAACTAAGGAGAGTTCATATGCCATACATAGGCAATCAATCTACAAACTCGTACTCTTCTATGGTTAAACAAGATTTAACAGGAGCATCAGGTGCTTCAGTTACCTTGAGTCATCCTGTAGCTAATGCTAATGAAGTAGAATTGTACATCAACAATGTAAGACAAGAACCAACAACATCTTATACAACTAATGGTACTACATTAAGTTTTGTAAATTACACAGTTGCAGCATCAGATGATATCTACGTCATATTTTCTGGTAAGGCTTTGCAAACTGTAGTTCCCCCTGATGGTTCTGTAAGTACAGCAAAGATAGCTAGTAGTGCAGTAGACCTTACATCTAAGGTTACTGGTGTATTGCCAGTCGCTAATGGTGGAAGTGGTATGTCTACTGCTTTGGCACAGCAATGGAGATTAACTACTACTACAAATGAAAGTACACAAGCAGACGTTACTGCAAATTGGGAAGTAAATGATGGAGTTGGTTATGGTGGTATAGGAACGGGGTTAACTGAAAGCAGTGGTATTTTTAGTTTTCCATCTACTGGTATATATTTTATAAATTTTAATGCTCGTATAGTTATAACTGCTTCTGATGACGTTGCTAACTTTTTGTTAAAAGTTACAACAGATAATTCTTCTTATACATCAGTAGCTATAGCATCAAGTGGCAATAGTGGTAGTGATGGCAATATCAATGCTAGTTCTAATAGTCATCTTTTTAATGTAACAAACATATCAACTCATAAGTTTAAATTTAGCACATCAAGTTTTGCAAGTGGTACAGCTTTAAAAGGTGATTCAACATCATCAGAAACTGGCTTTACAGTAATTAAGTTAGGAGCATAGAGAATGGCATTAAGTAAAATACAAGCTGAGTCAATGAACTTAGCAGACACCTATGCATTTAGTGGAACTGTAAGTGGTACTAGTGTCGCAGGAAGTAATGCATTTTGTGCAAGAACAAGTGTTGCAGCTTGGCAATCAACAGTTGCTGATGGAACTATTCTTCTTTTTAATGATGTTTCTACTGGAGATTGTTTTGATACAGATGGGGTTTATAACACTTCAACTTATAAATTTACAGCCCCTGCTACTGGTGTTTATACGTTTTGGTTTTCAGTATATACAGCTGAAAATGAAGCAGCAAACGGTTTTACATTCTTAAAAAATTCTACAAAACTAAACTTTTCATTAACAACAAATAATAAATACATAAGTTTTTCTGGTGTAGGTACTGCTGACCATATTCAAACAGCTTCCATTATTCTTCCCTTAACAAGCGGAGATACTATGGCAGTAGTTACGGCTGAACAGTCAGATTATTATAAGGGTCGTTCTCAATGGGGAGGTTGCCGTTTGGCATAGGAGATTATTATGAATTATTTAGAATTAAAAACATGGGATAACGAACACAGTTCTGTTTGGAAAGAAATAGTTTCTAGGTTTGGTCAGTCTGATTATGACAATAAAACTAAAAGAACAAAGCATATGGCTACTCTAAAAGCAGAATGGGAAGCCAAAGCCTATGCTAGAAGTAGAGCAACTGAATACCCAACAATAGCAAATCAATTAGATGACTTGTATCACAATGGCATAGATGGTTGGAAAACAACTATCAAAGCTATTAAAGACAAGCACCCAAAGGAGTAAGCCATGCCCTACATAGGAAAACAACCCCTCACAGGGCAATTCACTAAGCTGACAGCCATTAGTGCAGGGGCAAATAGTTTAACAGACACTTACCCTTTAACTAAAGGTTCAGCAGCTTTCTTCCCTGCAACAGCAGAGCAACTAATCGTATCAGTCAATGGTGTTACTCAAGCACCTAATGATGCCTATACAGTATCAGGTTCAAGTATACAGTTTGCAGAAGACTTAACTACAGCAGATACAATAGATTATATCTTGGCTTTAGGAGAAGTTGGCAACTCAGTTGTGCCTACAGATGGTTCAGTAAGTGCAGATAAGTTCTCATCGTCTGTCTATAAAGACGGCATAAGGATTAATGGTAGTCAAGCTACTGATGACGTAACAATAGCTAGTGGAGAAAGAGCCATGGTTGCAGGAGACTACACCATTCCCACAAGCAGAACATTAACAGTAAATGGAGTATTGACCATTGTCTAAATTATTCGTTGACGAAATACAGCCTAAGACTACTGGTGGTATAATTACTTCTAATCCTAATAGACCATCATTTTTAGCACATAGATTGACTTCAGGTCTTCAACCTCTAGCTACTGCAACAAATGAAATAGTTGAATTTAACGAAACAGACGATAATACTGGTGGTCATTATAATACATCAAATTATACATTTACTTGCCCAGTCTCAGGGTTATATCAATTTAACCATTGGTTGTATGTTTATACTACAAGCCAAGCAAATACTAGGCTTTATATTAATGGTGTAAATAAATACAGATTTGCTTCAGTAGGAGTTCCTACTGCACAAAATCCACATGGTGCAGGGGGAAGTATTTCAATAAAACTTAATTCAGCTGATACAGTACAGTTATATGTTTGGTCAGCTAGTGCTAATGCAAATGTGTATGAAGGAAGTTCTCCTGAAAGGGCATCATTTTTTAGTGGTTATTTAATATGATAGGAGCATCATCATGAGTAGTAAACTAGGTGTGCAAAACATAGCACACACAAACGGCACAAATGCTATGACTATTAGTAGTGGTGGTGCAACTACATTTACCTCTGACCCTTTTAATAGTGTAATAGAAGTTTGGGATTATGGTACAACAAATGCATCAATAGCTAATGCAACAGTATTGAGTGGGTGGGCTAGACAAACTAGTGGTTTATTGCCAAATAAGAATGGTGGCATGAGTGAGAGTAGTGGTATTTGGACTTTCCCATCTACTGGTGTTTGGAGTGCAAGTATACAATTCAATATCCATGCAACTGGTGCTGTTCCTTGGGCAGGTATACAAATATTTCAAACTGAAAATAATTCTAGTTATACTAATGTAAGGTCAGCATATACAAACATTTATGCAAATGGCACTTATAGTAATCTTGTAATTAATTACATTGTTAATATAACAAATACATCTAATCAAAAAATAAAATTTGAAACTAATACTGCTAGTAATGTGATTGTTCAGACAACTGGTTCAGGTTCAGCCTCTACTTTTGTTCAATTTATTAAACTATGTCCGTCAGTATAGGAGGATAACAAATGACATCAATTCTTAAAGTAGACACCCTCCAAGATGCTAGTGGTTCTGGCACTCCTTATATTAAAGGTCATACTCTTCAAACAATAGTTCAACAAGAAGATGGTGCTACAAGTTTTACACAAAGTGGCACAAATGACATGATAATGTTAGCTTCTAATGCAGGAGATTCAACTAGTCATTTATCATTAAGCATTACACCAAAGTCAGTTAACTCTAAGATACTGCTTACTGCATGTGTATTTCACGAAATTAATCATGCAGGAAATAATTCAACTTTATGGAGTTTTTATAGAGACAGTACAAAACTTGCACCACCTATTGTAGGAAACAGAAGAAGTGGTATTGGACAGACTGCTATGGGTTATTGGGATAATGATGCTGCTAGTACTCCTGATGTAGCTAATTATTATTATTATGATAGCCCTAATACAACGTCAGCCATTACTTATACTGTATCTTTTCAAAATAGTAGTGGAAATACTGTACTGTATCTTAATAGAACAGTTAATGATAGTGATACAACTGGTTTTGAAAGAGGTATATCCATATTAATAGCACAAGAGATAGGAGGATAATATGCCACTCACCAAATTAAATTCAGCAAGTGTCATTGATAGGCTTCCAGTTGGGAGTGTGTTGCAAGTTGTTCACAATACAATGGATGGTGCTAATCCATGGATTGCTGCAAGTTCATTAACAAGTTATACAGATAATGGATTATCAATAAATATAACTCCAACTTCAACTAGTAGTAAGATTTTAGTTTTTGTGTCTACAAATATTGCAGTTTCAAAGTCAGCAAGCACAACGGCAGCTAGATATGATATAAGATTAATAAATAATGATGCTAGTGAAATAGCTTTTGAAGGTCGTTACATAGGAACAGATAATCAAGTAAGTGGTAATTTAAGTTTGCATGATACTTTTCATGGTTATTTTTCTCCTTCATCAATAAGTTCTCAAACATATAAAGTGCAAACTAGAATAGCAGGGGGTTCAACTGACTCAGCAACTTCCCTTTATTTAAAATGGTATGGTGGAGCAAAACACACAATTACTGCTCAGGAGATTAAACAGTAATGAAAATGGAACTAAAGCCTGAACTCCAAGTACAACTAGAACTTGATGCCCACGAGAAGGAGTGTGCCTTACGTTATAAAATGGTAGATGACAAACTTGTAGCACTTGATAAACGTATGTGGAGAATAGAAGCAATGATAATGGCAAGTACTATAACTGTAGTTGCCCTTATGATAAGTATAATTATGAAATAGAAAGTTAGCTAAATGATAGACCCAATTTCTGCTTTCGCTGCAATTACTGCAGGGCACAATACAATTATGAAAGCTATACAAATTGGAAAAGATTTGAGTTCACTTTCTCATGCTGTGGGAAAATATGCCCAAGGTGAAGCCCACCTTCAATTCGCAGAAACCCAAAAAAAGAACAGTAGGTTCTCCTTCGCAGAAGATTCAGCCATAGAAAAACATTTCAAGAAAGAACAGCTAGATGACATGAGAAACGAATTGCGTTCTATGTTCCTTCTATATGGAAAACCTGGGCAATGGGAAAGATTACAGTCTGAAATAGCTTCAGAAAGAGCCAGAATCAAAAAAGAATTAGCTATACAACAAAAGATAAAAGAAAGAAACCTAACCATAACTGTCGTAACTATTATCTTAATATTAGGTGGTATAGGAATGATTACTTGGATTAAATTTTTACAAGGAACATTATGATGTTTAAAGCATTAGTTGTAGCTTGTGCCATAGCAAACCCAAAGATGTGTATTACATTCGAGGACACTATGTACAAACTAGATACAGAACAGCAATGTATCGAAAGAGTTTATGAGATGCGTAAAGATATTGCACAAGAACTAAAAGATATGAAAGCTATAATGTACAAATGTATTCAATTAAGAAAAGGTAAGTTCACATGATACAAATACTAACAGGTCTATTAGGACTAGCAGGAAGTGCTGTTGATGGTTATGTAGAAACTAAGAAAGCCAAAGCAAAACAAAAGCTAGTTAAGATAGAAGCAGAAACATCCTTAATGGAAAAACAAATCACAGGTGAAATTGCTTGGGATGTAGAAGCCATAAAGGGTTCAAAGGACTCATGGAAAGACGAGTATTTAACAATTTTGTTTAGCATACCCTTACTACTATGCTTCTTGCCTTGGACAGTTGAGTATGTAGAAAGAGGGTTTATGGCACTAGAGCAAACACCAGTATGGTTTCAGTACACTTTAGGAGTCATAGTGTCGGCTTCATTTGGAATCAAAGGTGCAACAAAGATGTTTGGAAAAAAATAAATGGAGACAGTAATAGATTTAGTTTTAATTGGGTTGTTTCTACAGACCCTAACAGTAATAGGTGTTTTTGTTAATACAGGTATAAACATTGTGTACCGTATGAAAGAGAAGAAGGAGTCATGTAAATGTCAAAAATGAAGAAGCTAATGGAACAACTACATGAAGAACTAGCATATAAACTTTTGGAAACAGTACGTGACCCAGAGTCTAAGGCTAGTGAAATGAATGTAGTTAGACAATTCCTAAAAGACAATGACATGACAGCATTGCCTACTGACGATAATGTCATGCAGCAGATACTAAAAGATTTACCATTTGATGAGGAACTTGATTCAGTACAATGATTAACAGTCCATGCACCCAGAAATGTCACGTAAATCCAGACTTCGGATATTGCACAGGATGTTTTAGGACAGCCTCAGAGATTGCTAAATGGCAACAAGCAGATGATAGAGAAGCACTAGATATTTTAACCAACACAAAAATTAGAAAAAAGAAGTGGGAGAACAGATGTCACTATATGACAATATGAACAAAAGAAAAAAGGCAGGGACATCTCGTCCTAAGTCAAAATCAACAGTATCACCAAAAGCCTACGCAAACATGAAGGCAGGGTTTCCAAAGAAAAAAGCTAAGAAGTCTTAGTCATGGCTACATATGGAGGAGCAAGTGTATCCATAGGTAAACCATCTAGGATAGGCAAAGGTGAAGCAGGTTATGGTAGAAAGAAATCTAAAGTCTACGTAATGAACAACGGTAAAGTTAAGAAGGTTATGTTTGGTGACCCTAATATGAGCATCAAAAAGAATCAACCTTCTAACAGAAAAAGTTTTCGTGCTAGACACAACTGCTCTACAGCCAAAGATAAAACATCAGCACGTTATTGGAGTTGCAAAGCATGGTAAAAGATTTTAAGAACTTCCTGTATATGGCATGGAAGCATCTAAACCTACCAGACCCAACACCAATACAATACGACATAGCAGATTATCTACAGAACACCAACGAAAGACGTGAAGTCATAGAAGCATTTCGAGGTGTAGGAAAGTCGTGGATTACATCTGCTTATGTTTGTCACCAATTATTTCTAAATCCACAAATGAATATACTTGTGGTGTCAGCATCAAAGACTAGAGCAGATGACTTTAGTACCTTTACATTAAGGTTAATACATGAGATGCCTCTTCTTGCCCATTTAAGACCCAAGGATGGACAAAGAATGTCTAAGATATCATTTGATGTCGCACCTGCTAAAGCCTCTCACGCACCGTCTGTGAAGTCTCTAGGGGTAACTGGACAGTTAACAGGAAGTCGTGCTGATTTAATTATTGCAGATGACGTTGAGTCAGCTAACAACTCTATGACACAAATGATGAGAGACAAGTTAGCAGAAACTATTAAAGAATTTGAAGCTATTATAAAACCTAAAGGACGTATTGTGTTCTTAGGTACACCACAAACAGAAATGTCCATCTATAACTTACTAGATGAACGTGGATATAAAACTAGAATATGGACTTCTAGGTTTCCTGATGACCGACTAAAGGTAGCTATGGGTAGAAAACTAGCACCTGTCATTGCTGATAAAGAAGGACACGAAGGAAAACCTACAGACCCATTAAGATTTGATGATGATGACCTACTAGAACGAGAAGCATCTTATGGTAAGTCAGGATTTGCATTACAGTTTATGCTTGATGTAAGCCTCTCTGATGCCAATAAGTATCCTTTAAAGCTAAATGACCTTATGGTTATGTCTGGCTGTTCTACATGGTCTGAAGTCCCAGTAAAACTACAATGGGCATCAGGCAAAGAACAACTAGATGGATGTAAGCATTTACCTAACATTGGATTAAAAGGAGACTATTGGTGCAATCCTATGACGATATCCCCAGAGACTGCTGTCTGGGACGGAAGTGTGATGAGCATAGACCCTGCAGGACGAGGAAAGGACGAAACAGCTTACGCAGTAGTCAAGATGATGAAAGGTCAACTATATCTGACAGCATGTGGTGGGACGAAGAATGGTTATCAAGAGGATTCTCTGGCAGTCTTGACTCACGTAGCCAAGTCGCAGAACGTCAACAAAATAATTGTAGAAAGCAACTTCGGAGACGGAATGTTTACACAATTATTAAAGCCTGTTTTAGCTAAGAAGCATCCTGTAAGTATAGAAGAAGTTAGACACAATGTTCAAAAAGAGAAACGTATCATTGATACATTAGAACCTATGCTCAATCAACACAGGCTTGTAGTAGATGAGAGGGTAATACTTGATGACTACAACTCTGAGACAGAACTAAAGTATAAACTTTTCTATCAACTTACCAGACTTACACGTGACAGAGGTGCACTTATACATGACGATAGGTTAGATGCTTTAAGTATAGCTGTAGCTTACTGGATTGAAACTATGGATAGAGACATAGACATGGCTGTACAAGACCATAAGAACGAACTGTTAGAAGAAGAGTTAGACAGATTCATGGAAGCAGCTATGGGTAAGAAAGGTAATACAGACAACTGGACTAACCTGTATGAAGGTAGAGATAGACCATAACAATTAATACCCCCTCACATAGATAGGGGGGTAAACCCCACTATAGTATAACTATAGTATAACTATATAGGTAGTATATAGGTAATAGGGATATGTCATTTCTTTAAGTATTACTTTAGGTGTTACTTTAGGTGAGGCTTGAAATGAGCCTTTAGTTTTACTAAAAAAATCTGAGGGGCTTATACGTAGATGCTGCTGCCAATTTACCCCATTCGACCTAGCCAAGCCTTTAAAAAATCAAGAGGGTAGTAGGGTATTGTCTATTAATATTGCGTATTATTCCATTAAATATTAAGGAATGACTGGTTTACCATGAGATTAAATAACCTATTACTATTATTAATGGTTATCTTTTAGTTTTTTTCTTTAGCTTTGTCTTTCTTTTGGTCTATTTTTTTCTAATTAATAAACCTTCATTAATCTTTAAGTTTAAAATAAATTATAAATAACTTGAATTAAACATAAAAAAAGATTATTTATATAAGACTAGATTATTATTTAAATTTCATTTGTTTACTTTTTTAATCTATCTGCTTCTCATCGTTGGTGAATTATTCAAGGTTTTAGAAGGTTAGCAATAACCTTGCTTAACAATAATGTTAAGTATTTTAGAAAGTCTAAAACTATGAAAAACAATAATAATAAAATATCATTAATCGAAATATTATCTTTAATCAAAGCAAGAAGGGTATTCGAAAAACCTTCAAGAGTTTATAAAAAAAGATACGGTATAACTAGAGGTAAGCAATCACTAGGGTTACATTTTGGTTTAAAATCTAAATATTATTTTTTAGGTAATGCAGGAAATAAAACATTTATACCTTCTTTACCTACTATGGAACGTAACAAGTATTTAAAGGTTAACGCAGAAAATATAATTGTTACTAATAATAGGAATGATAAAACCAGAAAGTATGTAGGTTTATTTTCTAACTTTGAAAAAGGTGTAATATAATGATTAATGAAAAAGCTAACAGGCTACAAGATAGTTATAATTTAATTGTTGATGTCCATAAATACGTTGATGATTTAATTATAGAAGCTAAAAACTCAAGTACTAAAGGTTTTTCAACTAAACAATTATGTCATATTGTACATAGTGTATTTGGTGGTAAATCTTATGATATAGCTTTTAGTTATATATTAAATAAACGTGGGTTATCACGTTTTAGTGATAGTAGGTTCTAATATGATTATTAAAGCATTACTTGAAACAATCTTATTAATTAGCTTTATTGGTTTTATATTAATTATAGCTTAAAAACATTTTAAAAGGGTTTGGACGGTTTTAAATCGTCTAACCTTCTAAAACCTTGGATATTAACTTTTAACTATTACAAGGGGTTTAAAATGGAATTTTCACAAATACATATTTCAAAAGGTTCTGGAAAACTAGAGTTAATTAATAGTATTTCAACAAATACCTTAACTAATGATTATTGTAGTAAACAAGCTAAAAATAAAAAGTCTATTTGTAGTTTATGTTATAGCCAAAAATCATTAAAAACTTTTCGTAAAAATATGGTAAATGTTTTAGATAAGAATAGTCGTTTATTAAGTGAGCAATTAATTCAAAAATCTTTATTACCTACTATATTTAATAGTTATTTTAGGTTCAATTCGCATGGTGAATTAATTAATTTAATACATCTTGAAAATCTGGTAAATATTGCAAAAAAGAATAAACATTGTAATTTTACATTATGGTCTAAAAGATATGATTTAATAACCATATTTTTTGATACTCATAAAAAACCTAAAAACTTATTTTTGGTTTATTCAAATAGTAAATTAAACAAACCTGTTTATTTTCCAATTAAACATTTTGATAAAACATTTAATAATATTACTAAAGACAAAGTTAATGATTTTAAAATAAATTGTTTTTCTAAATGTAAAGATTGTTTACTTTGTTACACCAAAAATAAAACGACTACTATTATTGAAAAGGTTAAATAAAAAAAAGGTCTATAGATTAATTTTTATAGACCTTTTTTATTGCCTAAAATTAATTAAAAAAACTCAGCTCGAGAATTTTATTTAACAAGTTAATAATCTATATTCTAAAATTTCCCAAAAATTCACCATATTTTGCATCTTGTTCCCTTCTTGTTCCCTTCATAAATTTTTTTTCTTGTTCCCTCTTGTAATTTTATATAGCACTTCCTATATGTAAGTTTGTATTTGTAGACACATGGCTTTTCTTCATAGTTTTTCCATGTGTCTACAAGTATTAACTTTAATGGAGGACTAAATGATTAAATGTGGTAAATGTAAAGAGGTTAAGGGTAACCCTGAAGATATGGCAAACAATATATCAGATTTATTATTATGTGATGATTGTTATACAGAGGTAAGGTACTTAGTACTAGATAACTTAGCCTTAGATAACTTAAGCCAATTAAATATATAGGAGGACTAAATGATTACTGTAACACAAACAATGTATGACAAGTCTTGTATAGATGCTAACAAGTCTGTCATGGGTTTCTTTGAGCATTACTTTGGTGAAGAACCATTCAATACTTATGGTGCTTACTACATGATTAGAGGTATATACGAAGATGATTGTACTCTTAAACTATTTAGGACTAAGGGTAGGAAAGATAGACGTATAGCTTTTCCTATGTGGAAGAAGTACATCAAAGTTGGAGATACTATTAAGTTAACTATAAATGACGTAGACCAAATTGGTATTGAAGTGGAGTAAACAATGAAAGTAGAAACACGATATAAAAAAGCATTGGTTAATATTTTATATTACCAAGCATTAAATATGAGCAAGGAAGAACTTCAACCTGTATTGTTTTTTGAAGAAGTAGCAACAGACTTTTGGACACTTGAACAATGTCGTATGCAATACGTCAAAGACCAACTAGATTTTATTGAAGAAGGTAATCTTGATGATGAGATTGAAGAAACTTGGAATAAAGTATTTATAAAGGAACAAGTTTAATGACACAGAAAATTAAACTAGAACTATTAAAGGTTAAGTATGCTATCAAAGATATGTTAGGTCTTGATGGTTGTACTCAAAGTAATGACGAACAATATAAACAAATGATAGAACGATTAGAAACTTTAGAGGAGGACTCTGTGAAGTATAGATATACACATGAAGAACAATCAGTTGACATCAGGACATGGACTGTAGAGTCAGACGTTCCATTGACTGATGAACAAGTAGGAGAATTATGTAGTGAGCATGGTTATGCTGAAGGACAAGTAGCCCATCTTGATACGTCTTCTGTTGAGTATCATGGTACTGAGTATGGTGATGACTCACAAATAAATACTTATTGTACTAAGGGAAACTAATGAACTGTTGGCATTGTAATACTGAATTAATATGGGGTGGTGACCATGATATAAGCGAGGAGGATGGCTATGCATACGAAGGTATAGTCACTAACCTCTCTTGTCCTAACCCTAATTGTAACTCTCATGTTGACGTTTATTTACCTATAGAAAGGACTGATGATGAACCTGATTGAACTTGAATATAAAACAAGTAATAAATTTAAATTGTTTGTTGATGCTTCAGTAAAAACTATGTGGGCAGAAGCAATACAAAATGATGACATTGGTGATACTTGGCACTCATTTTGGTACAGAGATAGACCATATGATTTTAATATATGGACTGATGATGTTACTAATGTGACATATTGTTCTATCTACTCTTGTTATTATGATGAGGATAACGATATATGTACTAATGATTCAGATTTTTACAGAGTTAAAGAGGAGAAGATACTTGTACATTGACCCAATACCAACAAACACACATCTTGTTGACGTAGTAAGCGAATATAAAAAGCTACGTCAACTTCAGTATGACTTTGAATGGGACGAGAACTCCCAACGAGCAGAGTTCTACAAATCACAAGCAAATCATTATCATAAATTAATGCAAAAAGGTATCTTGTTTGACCCTTTATTTTAAATTAATATACGCACCTCAAACCATAGGAGAATCATATGCCAATTAGAAAAATAGCAAATGCTTGGCAAGTAGACATTCGTAAGAAGGGTGTCGTATTTCGCAAGTCATGTTCCTCTAGGAATGATGCAGTCAAACTTGAGAAGCATTGTATGAAATGTATTGAAGATGGGTTACCTTTACCAGAGGCAAACTGTGTCTTAGGTATGACATCTGAAATCTTGTTCCGTAAAACTGCAGATAAGTATTGGTCAGACTCTGATTGGGGTCTAACACAGATACGTAGACAAGATAAAATACTTGATGTCATGGGACGTCATGTTCCTATTGCAGACATAAGTGCCACTCTGATTGATGACGTTATACAACACTTCAAAAAGAATGGTGCATCAGCATCATCACTCAACAAGATTAGTGCTTGTATATCTAAGTCACTAAATCTAGCAGTAGACAGAGGGTGGATAGATAGGAAACCTAAACTTGATTGGATACCAACTAAGAATGGTAGACTAAGATATTTAATCCAAGAAGAAGAAGCCTATCTTGTTCAAATCTTAACTGCTAAACAAGAGATAGACTGCAGAGATTTTTTCTTGTTCCTGTTGGACACAGGTTTACGTAGAGGAGAGGGCTTACGTTTGTCCTGTCGTGACGTTGACCTAGACAAAGGAACTCTTTCTGTTTGGGAAACTAAGAACGGACATCCTCGTACTGTTCCGTTGACAAGACGAGTCAAAAATATATTACAGACTCGTATTGACACAGAAGGCAGACTAAAAAACAAACCTATATTTAATCTTACAGAAGACAAGATAAGACGTGTATGGGAATGGCTACGTGAGGACATGGGTCTACAAGATGACAAAGAGTTTGTCTTACATAGCTTACGTCACACCTGTGCATCTCGTCTTGTTCAGCGAGGAATACAACTGCAAGTTGTACAACAATGGCTTGGTCATAAGTCTATACACATGACTCTAAGATATGCACACCTAGATACGCAAAATCTTTTAGATGCGAGTAGAGTGTTAGAATCTGATGACAAATTTATGGACAATATGACAGGCTGATATGTGTAAGTATCTGAATTATAGATTGGTAATTCTAAGTCACTCGACTTAAAATCCCTCGACTTAACAGTCATGTCGGTTCGAGTCCGACCCTGGGCACACCTTCTAAGTAATTCAAATACTTCATAAAGTTAACAAGTCCCCTGATTTCTCAGGGGCATTTTAATCCTGTTTACGTCAGGTTTTTTAGACAATCGTAGACAACTTTTATGGAGAGTTCAGTATGGACACACGACAAGTATCGTTAGAACGTGAAATGCGAGAAGAAGGAATCCACAGATTCCACAAGAATAACCTACAAAAAGCAGAGAAAGCCCAAGAATCTACAACTACCTATGGTCAATACCTCTTGAGACAGACAGTCTTAAAGGTAGAAGAAGCCATCAATGAGCATATAGAATCTTCTATGAAGGGTAGGTCAGGTAAGTCAGCTACATCAGCAGTCTTGTTGAATGACCTAGAGCCATCAGTCATAGCAGTCATCACCTTGAGGGTGGCACTATCACAGATAACTAGGAAGAGAGACTATAGTAGTTCTGCAGTAGCTTTAGGTATGGCTATTGAAGATGAGTTGAGGATAAGAACCTTTGAGGAAAACAATCCTCGTCTGTATAGGGTAGTTAAGAAAGACCTAGACAAGAGGTCATCAGGCTATACTTATAAGAGACGTAAGTTAATTGAGTCATCAAGAAGAGATGGTCAAGAGTGGGCATCATGGACACAGAGAGAGAAACTCTTGGTGGGTAATGCCTTACTTGATTTAACTATAGTCAATACAGGTCTGTTAGAACTGAAGAGTATGATGAAGGGTGGCAAGAGAAGACAACTCTTGTTGGCATCAGAAACTACACTAAAGATAATCAAAGACCTTAGTGCTTTCCAAGAGATACTCAGACCTGAGTTTTATCCTTGTGTTGTTCCACCTAAAGATTGGACTACACCTACGGATGGTGGTTATCACACTCATCATGTTCGTCAGATACCTCTTGTTAAGACTGAGAACAAGAACTACCTACAAGAACTCAAGCACTTTGATATGCCTATGGTGTATGGAGCAGTCAATGCCATGCAACAGACAGGGTTCAAGGTCAATCAGTTTGTCTTACAGGTACTGAAGGACATCTGGGATAGTGGCATAGCTTTACCTAGCTTACCACCATCAGAGAACGCAGAAATTCCTAACAAGCCACATGATATTGCTACCAATAAACAAGCTAAGATTAATTGGAAAAGAAATGCAGTCATCATACATACAGAGAACAATCGTATGGCATCAAAGAGACTCTTGTTAAGGAAGACAATACAGATAGCTGACAAGTTCAAAGATGAGAAGGCTATCTACATGGTGTATCAGTTAGATTTTAGAGGACGTATCTATGCAGTACCAAACTATCTGAACCCACAGGGCACAGACTTTGCCAAAGGACTACTGCTTTTTTCTGAGGCAAAAAAATTAAATGAGCAAGGGGCTTGTCACTTAGCTATACATGGGGCAAATATGTTTGGTTATGATAAATCATCTTTGCAAGAACGTATTGATTGGGTGCAAGATAACCAAGAGAGAATACTATCCTGTGCCAAAGACCCATTGGCTGACCTATGGTGGGCTAAAGAATCTGATAAACCTTTTCAGTTCTTAGCTTTCTGTAAAGAATGGGAAGGTCTTGTTGCTGACCCTGAGAACTTTGAGTCTAGTCTTCCTGTCTGTGCTGATGGTAGTTGTAATGGACTCCAACATTTTGCAGCAATGTTAAGGTCAGAGACTACAGGTAAAGAAGTTAATCTTGTACCAATGGATGACCCACAAGACATCTATCAGAAGGTAGCTGATACAGTTACACATAAGCTAAAAGAAATGCCAGATGATTTAGCACAGAAGTGGATTGAGTATGGTGTATCTAGGTCTTGTTGCAAACGTCCATGTATGGTGTTGCCTTATGGTGGTAAGCAATATTCTTTTACAGATTTTGTAATGGATTATATTGTTGAGCAACGTGACAAAGGTATCTCACATCCATTCGGTGAGGATGTATTTAAAGCAGCAACCTTCTTGTCCAAGTTGATATGGCAATCTATATCTGAGGTTGTTCATGCAGCAACTGATGCTATGGCATGGTTACAAAAAGCAGCAAGGGTTGCATCTTCAGAAGGACTACCTATCAGGTGGGACACACCATGTAATCTTCCTGTGCTACAGGCATACCAAGAAGTTAAGTCTAGTCAGATACAAACCAAGTTACTTGGCAAAGTATTTAAACCTAGAGTGTATGCACAGACAGGTAAGTTAGATAAGAACCGACAGGCTAATGGTATCTCTCCTAACTTTGTACATAGTATTGATGCTAGTCACCTGATGATTACTCTTCATGTTGCCAAGCAGTTAGACATACATTCTTTTGCAATGGTACATGATAGCTATGGTACTCATGCTGCAGATGCTGAAGAAATGTGGGGTGCATTACGTACTGCATTTGTTGAGATGTATTCACAGATGGATGTACTAGAAGAGTTTAGGAATTATCTTTTAGAAGTTCTACCTGAACACAGACACAAAGAGATAGAACCAATACCAACTAAAGGTAATCTTGTTTTAGACCACGTGCTTGAGAGTTCCTTTTTCTTTGCATAATTAATACCCACTCACTTAGACCAATGAAACTATTAAGAGGTTAATAATGAATAAAATACAATACGAAAATATAGTCACACCTGCAGGTAGAGCAATCTATCCTTGGTTGATTAATCCTGACACAAAGTTTAATGCGTTAGGTGAATACAAGGTTAGCCTTTCGCTACATAGTAGTGAAGCTGAACCTCTCATCAAGAAGATAGATGAAGCTATGGAAAAAGCAAAAGCCCTAGCACCTGAAGGTAAGAAGATTAAGTTACAAGACCCACCTTACTACAATGAAGTAGATGGGGATGAACAGGAGACAGGTAACATCTTGTTTAAGTTTAAGTCTAAAGCACAGATACAAACTAAAGATGGTAAGACTGTACGTATCTCTCCAAAACTTTTTGATGCTAAAGGAACTTTACTCAGGGATGTAGATGACATCTGGGGTGGTTCTAAGATTAAGATTAGTGCTGACCTTGCTCCTTACTATGTCGGTGCTGTTGGTGCAGGTGTAAGCCTGAGACTAAAAGCAGTACAGATAATTGAATTAGTAAAGGGTGGTGGTAATGCAAACAGCTACGGTTTTGAAGCAACCGAAGGTTATGAAGCCTCGTCAGAGGCAAGTCAAAGTGGGTTCGATACTGCAGATGCACAAGAGGACTTTTAGTAAAATCGCTAGGGCTAAAGGTTATCGTAGTGGACTCGAAGAAAAAGTTGCAAGTGAACTCAACGCATTAGGTATCAAGTTTAGTTATGAACCTAAAGGTTGGGTCACTTACAACAAACCTACCTCAAGATACAAACCAGATTTTGTATTACCGAATGGAATCATAGTAGAAACAAAAGGACAGTTCCTTAGTTCAGATAGAACTAAACATAAACTCATAAAGGAACAACACCCTAAGATTGATATTAGATTTGTGTTTAGTAATTCCAAAAAAAGATTAGGTACTAAGTCTAAGACTACCTATGCAATGTGGTGTATCAAGTATGGATTCGACTATGCAGATAGAAGTATCCCTAGCGAATGGATAAATGAAAACCAAACCCTTTCTAGGATGAAGGCAATTAAGGTATTAGGAATATGAATAAAAGAACTAAGACTAACTTTATAGTTGTGCATTGTGCTGCAACTAAACCAAGCATGGATACAAGTGCTGCTGATATAGACAGATGGCACAGGGAACGTGGTTGGTTAAAGATAGGTTATCACTTTGTTATTAGACGTAACGGAGAGATAGAAGAAGGTAGACATATAGAAGAAGTAGGAGCACACGCAAGTGGTTACAACTCTGGTTCTGTTTCTGTCTGCTTGATAGGTGGACTGTCTGAAGATGGTAAGTCATCTGAAAACAATTTCACAGAAGAGCAATGGGAATCTTTCGGAGCAGTCATTGACACTCTGACAAACAGATACCCTAACGCAAAGGTCATTGGACACAACGACATATCTAAGAAAGATTGTCCAACATTTAATGTAGGAGAATGGTATGCACAATACAGGTCAGATGACGAGTACGCAAACGAGTGATGTAATTTTTATTATGCACGAACCATGTCCTAAGTGTGACTCCAAGGATAACTTGGCACGTTACTCTGATGGACATGGTTACTGCTTTGGGTGTGGTCATTATGAAAAAGGAAACGAAATGGAAGCAACGGAATCTAGTAGCGAGAAGTTTGGTTTCCACAAAGTACTCGCAACAGATAATAAAGAACAAGAAACAATATTCTCGGAAGGTGAAATCAAAAGCCTCAACAGACGTGCAATAAACAAAGATACTTGTATTAAATTTGACTACCGAGTTACGACTCACATGGGTAATCCATGTCAGGTAGCGAACTACAAGCACAACAATAAGATAGTAGCACAGAAGTTGAGGTTTGCTGATAAGACATTTAAGTGGATTGGTTCATCACAAGATGTTGGCTTGTTTGGTCAACACCTGTGGAGAGACGGTGGCAAGATGGTTGTCGTTACCGAAGGTGAACTAGACTGCATGAGTGTTAGTCAGGCACAGGGAAATAAATGGGCAGTTGTCTCCATAAAGAATGGTTCGCAAGGTGCGAAGCGAGATGTACAAAAGTCTCTCGAATGGTTAGAGAAGTTTGAGAGTGTCATCTTTATGTTTGACATGGACGATTCAGGACAATCGGCTGCTCATGCTTGTGCTTCTGTACTAAAGCCTGGGAAAGCTAAGATAGCACAACTCCCTCTCAAGGATGCTAACGATATGTTAGTCGAAGGTAGAATCAAAGAACTTATAGATGCCATATGGTCAGCTAAAACATTTAGACCTGATGGTATTGTAAGTGGAGAAGACTTATGGGGTGACGTATCTAAAGAAGATGTAGTTGTCTCTGTTGACTATCCTTTTGTTGGACTCAATGAGAAGACACATGGCTTACGTAAGTCAGAACTTACAACTATAACTGCAGGTTCAGGTATAGGTAAGAGTGCTCTTGTCAGAGAGATAGGTTACAACCTTATCAAAATGGGAGAACGTGTTGGTTTTATTATGCTCGAAGAAACCGTTAAGAGAACTGCTCTTGGACTTATGGGGCTACACCTTAACAAACCTTTACATCTTGGTAATGTTCCTACCGAAGAGTCTGAGTTACTTGATGCGTACAATAAGTGCATCGGTAATGGTAGGGTATTTTTCTACGATAGTTACGGTAGCACTTCTATCGACAACCTCCTCAGTCGAGTACGTTTTCTATCACAAGGAACAGAATGTGATTGGATTGTTCTTGACCATCTCAGTATTGTTGTTTCTGGTCTTGGGGATGGTGATGAAAGACGATTGATAGATAATGCAATGACTATGTTAAGAACCTTAGTACAAGAGACAGGTGTTGGTTTGATATTAGTATCACACCTAAAACGTCCTGATGGAAACAAAGGACATGAAGAAGGTGCACAAACATCTCTGTCTCAATTAAGAGGTAGTCATGCTATTGCACAACTATCGGACATGGTTATCTCTCTTGAAAGAAACCAACAAGGTGATGACTCTAACTTAACTACTGTTCGTGTATTAAAGAACAGGTTTAGTGGTGACACAGGAGTTGCCTGTCACGTTCAGTATTCTCCAGACACAGGAAGAATGACTGAGACAACACTAGAGTTTAATGAAGAGAAGGATGAGTTCTAATGTTAGGACACGTATTTATAATAGCTGAAGAAATTATGAAAGGAACGAAATGTCAGAGAACCTACGAGAAACATACGTCAGAGACTTTCAAAAGTGTATGGGTCAAGATATTGACATACCTTACAATCCGAAAGCCTTATACCTAAGAATGAACTTAATCAAAGAAGAACTAAATGAACTACAAGATGAAGTAGAGAAAAGTATCTTTGAGTTTAAAGAGAATAGTGGAAAGATAAACAAAGAAACTAAACAAAACATTCTTAAAGAACTATGTGATTTGATGTATGTAGTATCAGGCTTTGCAGTTACCTTTGGACTTCCAGTTCAAGTAGCCTTCAACAGAGTACACCAATCTAACATGAGTAAGTTAGTTAATGGCATCCCTCAATTAAACGATTGGGGTAAGGTTCAGAAGGGTAAGAATTATAAACCACCAAACATGGAGGATTTAGTTTGAGATATGTATTCGATATAGAAACAGATGGACTGTTAGATACAGTTAGTAAAGTCCATTGTCTTATATTAAAAGACATAGATACAAATGAAATTATATCTTATGTAGATAATTGGGAAGAAGGGGTTAAACGATTAGAAGATGCTGAGTTAATTATAGGACACAATGTTATTAAGTATGACATACCTGTACTAAAGAAGCTGACTACGTTTAACCCTAAAGGTCTTGTAAGAGATACACTTGTATGCACACGTTTAATATGGGCAGACATAAAGCAAGGTGACTTCACAAGAACAAACTTCCCTAGCAAACTTATAGGCTCTCATAGTCTACGAGCATGGGGTCATAGGATTGGAGATTATAAAGATGACTATGATGGTGGATGGGAAACATTCAGTCAGGAGATGTGGGACTATTGTATCCAAGATTGTAATGTTACTCATACGTTATGGAATAGAATTAGTGAAAAAAATTATTCGCAACAAGCCTTGGAGTTAGAGCATGAACTTACTGAAATTATTTACAGGCAAGAGACTTATGGATTTGCCTTTGACAAACAGGCTGCAGGTTCTTTATATGCAGAACTGTCAGCCAGAAAACATGAACTTGAAACTAAACTTAGAACGGTCTTCCCTGATTGGGAAGTTAAGACACCATTTACTCCGAAAGTAAATTCAAAAAAGTTTGGGTACGAGAAAGGTGTACCTACACATAAAGTAAAACTCATAGAGTTTAACCCTAGTAGTCGTGACCATGTTGCTAATCGTTTACAAACTATTCGAGGATGGATACCAAAAGACTTTACCAATGATGGTAAACCCAAGGTGGATGAAGAAGTTCTATCACACCTAGATTATCCTGAAGCAAAACTTCTTGTTGAATATTACACCTTACTTAAAAGGTTAGGACAACTTGGAGATGGTAACCAAGCATGGTTAAAGGTAGAGAAAGACTCTCGCATACATGGCTCTGTAAATACAAATGGGGCTATAACTGGACGTGCAACCCATGCATACCCAAACGTAGCCCAAGTACCTGCCAACGGTGTACCGTATGGTAAGGAGTGTCGTTCACTTTTCATTCCATCTTTAGGAAAAGAATTAGTAGGCATTGATGTTTCTGGTTTGGAACTTAGATGCTTGGCACATTACATAGCTAAATATGATGGAGGAGACTATGCCGAGAAGGTTGTTCATGGGGACATTCACACAGAGAATCAAAAAGCTGCAGGGCTTACCACAAGAAACCAAGCCAAGACATTTATTTATGGATTCTTATACGGTGGAGGTGCAGCAAAACTGGGACAGATTGTCGGTGGCTCTGCTAAAGAAGGAGCAAAATTAAAAGCAAGATTCTTGAAGGCACTTCCTGCTCTCAATACTTTAATACAGAAAGTACAACAGGCATCAACAAAAGGATATTTGATTGGGCTTGATGGCAGACGTATCAAAGTAAGAGCAGAGTATGCAGCACTCAATACCCTACTGCAATCAGCAGGTGCATTGATATGCAAACAATGGTTAATAGAATTTGACCATGCCCTAAAGGAAACAGGGTTATGTAAACAGGCACAACAAGTAGCATGGATACATGACGAAATCCAAGTAGAAGTTGAGAAAGGATACTCAGATGAAGTCGGAAGAATCGCAGTTAAATCTATTCAAAGAGCAGGAGAGCACTTTGGAATCAGATGCCAACTTGACGGAGAGTTCAAAGTTGGAAGCAACTGGGCTAACACCCACTAAGAAGAACCGTAAGAAGTTTGATATTGACCTAGCTTATGGAAAAGTCTTTGAAGATAAAATCAAAGATATGCTTCAAGGAAAAAAGATTGAAGTAAAAACAGAAAAGAATATCTGGCAGAAGTCAGGCAACATTGCAATCGAGTTTGAATCATATGGTAAACCTTCAGGTATAAATGTTACTGAAGCAGACTATTGGTTTCACAACTTATCTATTGATGACGAAGTATATTGCACATTAGTTTTCTCAACACCAATGCTTAAAAATATTGTAGAGAAACTAGATTACCACAAAGTTATTAAGGGTGGTGATAACTGGGCATCCAAGATGTACTTAGTTAACTTATCTAAATTATTTTCAACTGACACACTTAAACTTTTCAAGGAGAAAATGGATGAAAAGGACGTTGCTAATTGATGGAGACATTGTTATCTACCAATACTCTTCTACTGTAGAGAAGGAAGTTAATTGGGGTGATGACGTATGGTCTTTATGGGCTGATGCCAAGGAAGCTAAACAGTTAATCCTACAATACATAGATATATTAATGGAGAAGACAGCAGCAGATGAGTTGGTGTTTTGTTTCACAGGCAAGGATAACTTTAGGAAAGACATCTTAGATACTTACAAATCTAACCGTAAAGATAAACGTAAACCTGTTTGTTACAAAGCCTTAAAGGAATGGATAGAAGAAAACTATGATACTGAAGAGTGGCATGGTTTAGAAGCTGATGATGTATTAGGAATCATGGCAACTTCAGGTGACCGTTTCATTGAAGGTGAAAAAGTTATTGTATCTGAAGACAAAGACTTGAAAACAATTCCATGTAAGTTATGGAGAAGTGGTGAGTTACTAAACATTACTAAAGAAGAAGCAGACTACAATCATTTATTCCAAACACTAACAGGAGACACTACAGATGGCTACTCAGGACTACGAGGAGTTGGCGAGGTTAAAGCGAAAACAATACTTACTGTACCTACTTGGGCAAGTGTCGAAGCTGCTTTCATCAAGGCAGGATACACAAAAGAAGATGCGTTAATTCAAGCACGTCTTTCTCGTATTCTAAGGTTTGAAGATTATAACTTTGAGTACGGTGTTCCTAATATGTGGAGTCCCAGTTAATGGAGTCTTATGCAAACTATATGGTTAGAAGGATAAATGAAGAGATGGAAAAGGAAGACGATAGTAGTCCAATAGACCCCAAGCATTACAGTCAATGGAAGATAGAACCTATAACTTTCATTATGGAAAATGACTTAGGGTTTTGTGAAGGTAACATCATTAAGTACATCATGCGTTGGCAGATGAAGAATGGCATTACTGATTTAAAGAAAGCAAGACAGTACATAGATTTTATTATTAAGAAGGAAGAGGAACAGGGATGATACCTAATCAGCATTATGGAATGACACTACCATTATCAGAAGAAATAGACACACAAAAATACAGACAAACAGGAGAAGACTTTTATAGTAAGGTAGTTCGTATTGCAGGTGCATTGAAAGATTCACCTACACACTTTGAAGATTTCAAAGATGCGTTACGTAACATGAGGTTTCTTCCTGCAGGTAGAGTACAAAATGCTATGGGTGCTGCAAGACAGACTACAGCATTTAACTGTTTTGTGTCTGGGACTATTGATGATTCTATGGAATCTATAATGGCACGAGCCACCGAAGCATCTGAGACTATGAGACGTGGTGGTGGTATAGGTTATGACTTCTCTAAGCTACGTCCAAGAGGTGACCTTATAAAATCTTTGGACTCAAGGGCATCAGGCTCTGTGTCTTTCATGGGTATCTATGATTCTATCTGTCAGACTATCGCATCATCAGGTCACAGACGTGGTGCACAGATGGGTGTACTTAGAATTGACCATCCAGACATTGAGCAATTCATCACAGCTAAACATGACTCTACTTCATTAACAGGATTTAATATTTCTGTTGGAGTTACAGATGAGTTTATGAGATGTCTAAAAGAAGAACGACCTTTTCCTCTAACCTATGAAGGTAAAGTCTACAAGGAAGTAGACCCTGTTGCCTTGTGGGATATGATAATGAGAAGTACATGGGATTGGGCAGAGCCTGGGGTTTTATTTATAGATACCATCAACAAGATGAACAATCTATATTACTGTGAAACTATTGCTGCAACTAATCCATGTGGAGAACAACCGTTACCACCATACGGTGCTTGTCTTCTAGGTTCATTTAACTTAGTTAAGTATGTAACTGACAAGAAGTTTGACTTTGGTTTGTTTACAGGTGACATAGCTACTGTTGTTAGAGCAATGGATAACGTAGTCGATAGAACTATATACCCATTGAAAGAACAAAGAACAGAAGCTGAGAACAAGAGAAGAATGGGACTAGGAGTTACAGCCTTATCTAATGCTGCAGAGATGTGTGGTTATCCATATGCTTCTGAAAAGTTTAATGAGTTTACAGAAAAAGTAATGTCAACATTAAGAGACTACTGTTATGCAACTAGTGCAGACCTTGCAAAAGAAAAAGGTTCTTTCCCATTGTATGACCAATACCATTACATGAAAAGTAAATACATACAGACATTACCTGATTGGGTAAAAGAAAAGATATTACAGAATGGTATTAGAAACTCTCACCTAACTTCTATTGCACCAACAGGAACTATCTCTCTTACTGCAGACAACGTGAGTTCAGGTATTGAACCACCTTACTCATTGTTCTATGACAGAACTATACAACAGTTTGATGGACACCAGATAGAACGAGTAGAAGACTATGCTTACACGCAAGGTGTTAAGAGTAGAACTGCTAACGAAATTAGTGCACAAGAACATTTAGAAGTACTAGCTATTACATCTAAGTATATTGATAGTGCTGTTAGTAAGACTTGTAATGTAGGTGATGATGTTACTTACGAAGACTTTAAGAAACTATATACAAATGCTTGGGAACTAGGATGTAAAGGTATAACAACCTTTCGTGCTGCAGGTAAAAGATATGGTATCTTAAATGAAGTTAAAGAAGATAAGCCTAAAGCAGAGGCTTGTTTTATTGACCCAACCACAGGGCAAAAGGAATGTTCCTAATGCCCTCTCATAAAGAGGACTATCATGGCTTTAAATAATCAAGACGAAGATTCTTTACCCTATACTGGAAGCCAATTAGTAGATAAATTAAATAAAGTATTCCCAGAAAAATCTGCCGAACTAGGTATGTCTATCGAAGAACTAATGTTTAAAGGTGGACAAAGGTCAGTAGTTAATTGGCTTGTAGAATTACAAAAGAGGGAAGAACAACAGAACGAGGATTAAGATTCATGTGTATGCCAAGGTCAAGACCTGCCCCAACTCCACCACCACCACCTGTAGTAGAAGAGCCTACTAAGCAAGAGATTTATGATTCAACACCACACCAAGTTGATAAAGCTAGTAAAGTTAATAAGTCTACTAATACTACTAAGTCTAAGAAAAAAGGTAAGACATCTTTAAGAACAGACTTGAGTATTGGTTCAGGGGGTTCAGCAACAGGTGCAGGATTAAACGTAGGATAGTATAATGATAAATAATATTTCATGCTCCCAAAGATATCACAAATTTACAGGGGACAGGGAAATATACTTAGACAGAGCAAGAGAATGTTCTGAACTTACATTACCATCCCTTATAACACCTGAAGGTTTCAGTTCTGCTACAGACTTATACCAACCTTTTCAAAGCACAGGTGCTAGAGGTGTCAATAATTTAGCTTCTAAACTATTATTACTTTTATTTCCTCCTAACTCCCCCTTCTTCCGTTTGGCAATGGACACAAAAACCAAAATGGAATTAGACCAAGAGGGACAATTAAGAGCAGAAATAGAACAAGGTTTAGCAGGTGTAGAACGTGAGGTTATGGGAGAGATAGAAAACTCTGCCATGAGAGTTCATGTCTTTGAGGCACTAAAGCATCTTATAGTATCAGGTAATGTGTTACTTCATCTACCAAAAAAAGGTGGAGTAAGAGTATTTCCTTTATCTAGTTATGTATGTAAACGTGACCCTAACGGAGAACTGTTAGAAGTTATAGTAGAAGAAACTGTATCTCCTAAAGTATTACCTGAAGGTATGGATGGTATAGATTATACATCTGAAAAAGATATAAAGATTTATACTAAAGTAACTAGAACTAAAGAAGACGAATACTATATATACCAAGAAGTAGAAGGTATGGTAGTTCCTGATTCAGAAGGAACTTATAAGAAAGAACTATTACCTTGGAGAGCCTTACGTATGGTTCACCTAGATGGTGAAGACTATGGAAGGTCTTACGTTGAAGAATACCTTGGTGACCTAAAATCACTAGAAGGCTTAATGGAATCTATAGTGAGTGCTGCTGCAGCTTCATCTAAATTAGTATTCTTAGTTAGACCAAACGCATCTGTAAAGAGACGTGACCTAACTAATGCTAAGAATGGTGCAGTTATAGTTGGTTCTCCTGATGACGTTAAAGTACTACAGACTGAAAAGAGTAGTGACTTGAGAGTTGTCTTAGAAACAGTTAAGAGAATTGAAGATAGATTAGCATTTGCTTTCTTATTAAATACATCTATACAAAGAGATGCAGAAAGAGTTACAGCCGAAGAGATAAGATTTATGGCTCAAGAATTAGAGTCAGCTTTAGGTGGTGTGTATTCTATTCTGTCTCAAGAGATGCAGTTACCTATTGTACATATATTAATGGATAGGATGTCTACATCTAAGAAGATACCTAAGTTACCTAAAGGTACAGTTACACCTGTTATTGTTACAGGAGTAGAAGCATTAGGTAGAGGAAATGACCTTAACAAGTTAAGAGGTTATGTTCAGGATTTGATGCAATTAGCACAAGCAAATCCACAAGCAATACAAATGATAAATTTTAATGACCTAGTTGCAAGACTAGCTACTGGTCATGGTATTGATACTATAGGTCTTATAAAGACTGAAGAACAATTACAAGCAGAAATGCAACAACAACAACAAGCACAACAAGACCAAATGATGATGCAGACTATGCAAGATTCAGCACCAAATGTTGCTAAAGAAATGGCAAAGGGTGCAATGCAAAATCAACAAGAAACTGTAGAGGAATAAAATGGCAGAAAAAAGTCTAAAAGAACTAGAACCTAAAAAGGAAACTCCTAAAGAGAAAAGTTATCCTAAATGGCAGGGAACAGACAAAGCTGAAATAGGGGTTACTTATATTAAAGACAATGGAAATTTAATTAAAAAAGGTAATAAACCCTTATGAGTACAGAAACAATACAGATGGAAGGTAATATTACAGGAAGTGAAGCACCAGAAGAAGAAGTGGTACAGGAACGTCCTGAGTGGTTACCTGAAAAATTTAAGTCTCCAGAAGATATGGCTAAAGCCTATGGAGAACTAGAAAAGCAATTTACTAAATCAAGACAAGAAGAAACACCAGTTGAAGAAACTGAATCAACACCTACAGAAGATGCTAAAGAAGCAGTAGAAAGTGTTGGTTTAAATTTTGATGCTATGAGTGAAGAGTATATGGAGAACGGTCAATTATCTTCTGATACTTATGCTGAACTTGAATCAAGAGGTATCCCTAAAAATATTGTGGATTCTTATATACAAGGTCAACAATCACTAGCTGATAATATTAAAGGTGACATTTTTAATACTGTGGGTGGAGAAGAAA
>Ga0187217_1000047_pt1 | contig 39103 bp, 24 predicted proteins | sample 15SPOviralmetaG_FD_130165 | JGI IMG/M metagenome (GOLD analysis project Ga0187217, IMG submission 130165) | Marine viral communities from the oligotrophic San Pedro Time Series (SPOT) site, San Pedro Channel, CA, USA - 15 SPOT_SRF_2010-09-15... | ecosystem: Environmental > Aquatic > Marine >... | reverse complement strand
TCAGCAATTGTTGAACCAGAGAAGGTACCAAGGGTGGTTCCATTCTCAGCGACACCCGAAAGGGTAATCAGGTCGTTAACGTTTCCGTCGATTTCTGTAACTGCAGAAGCTGTAGCAGCTGCCTGGTCGTTAGCTTCAATCTTGGTTTCCAGATCCTGGAAAGCAGTTTTGATTGTGGTGTTATCGGTGATGATGTCACCGGTAAAAGTTCCGAGGTTTACTGCACCAGCAGAAACACCAGCAAGGGTGAAGTGAGCTGCGGTAGGAATGAAGTTAGAACCATCCCACGCAAGAGCTTCTCCAGCATTAGGTGCAGCCGTTGTGATGTCAACGTCAGACAGGTTGTCGATACTCTTAGTACCGAGGTTGGCGAGGGAAATGGAACCCTCAAGATTAGTAAGCGTAACTTTCTTAGAAATGCTTACGTCAGCATCAGAGACCAAGATAAGGTCTGCTGCAGCTACCGTAGTCAAAGCGGTAAGTTCGCTTACTTTAAGCGATGCGGCCATTTGTAATTACTCCGTGTTTTGTTATAAAAGAAGAACGTTCTTCACTCCACTTAACAATACTATACTATAATGTTCGTAAGTATTTAGGTGTCAGTAACTTCGATAATCCAACCCATCCCTGAAGTCTGGGAATTCCTATAGAATATCTTGGTGGTATTGGTAGGTAAGTTACCAGTATCAATTGTTACCTCGGTAGCACCATAGGATACACCCTGTGTGAGTGGACTCCCATTCTTATAAATTTTGAACTCTGTCGGTGATGTCAGGGCACTGATATTAAACTTGATGATGTCACCTCTAGGAAGTTGAACTGTCGGTTGAGGAATACCATCAAGAGCATAAACTCCTCTCTCTGGGTCAAGTGTGACACCAAAGGTAGTTGTGGATGAGTCACTATCTTCATCAATAAACATTGATGTCGATGGCAAGGAAGCGGTTTCTGGAGTTTGATCCTCCAGTCTGAGCACAAGAGTGTCAAGAGCAAATAACTTCTCAATTCTTTCATCAAGAGAGATAAGTTTCTCTTGAATCAGGTCAATGTCAGCAGTGTTCTCAGCCAGGTTAGTGATTGTTGATGCTTCAGATACACCCTTAGCTCCAATATATCTGTAGGCAACGATATAAATGTTAGTTGAGTTTACTCCACTTGGTACATTACTACCATTAAAGTTAAGAACTCCAGCAGAGTAGTCAAAGAACCAACTATCATCAGAACCACTACCAGAAGCAGAAAGCTTAACTCCACCATTATCAGGGTCACCCTTATAAACATTAACGATGTAGTCGGAACCAAACTGAACGTCAATCCAGTCACCCAAAATGGGAGAGCTACTATTACCTGCTCCACTATGAGCAATAAAGGTTCGGTTACCCGTCACAGTTGGGTCAGCTGTCATCAATACGGCATTTGATGTACCATATACTTCTACCACACTCGTGGAAGCCCCAGGCGGTGTGGATGGGATGTCTTCAGACTCCTGCCAAATACTTGTGTTGGGGACAACCAGTGGTGAAGCTATTGCTTCAGCAAAGGGTGCCTTCTTTGTTCCTGAAAGGCTCTCGTCTTCTGCGAGACCTGTCTTTGTTACTGAGTAGCCGAGCTTCTTAAGAAGGAAGTCAACTTTCTGTTCTAGTGAAACTGTCATTGTTTTACCTCCCGATTAAGCTGTGAATGACATTGAAGTGATGGACTGGTCATCTGCCAGTTTCCATCTCACCAGTATTCGGTTTTCAGAGTCGTTGGAAGACGATTCGGTTCCAAACACACAAGTGAATGAACCTCCATTGTTATCCATAACTCCACCGGATGAACACCCAGGTTCAGCACTGGTGGGGACACCTGAACCTCGATAGGACTGGAACATATCAGCCCAGCCATTTGTGCCTGAAAGTGAAGTCTGCCAGGCTGTGTTGTTTGGCATTGTCACCCAACAACCATCACAGGATCCTGTGTAGTTGATAGTGAACTGAGAAACACCAGACCTTCTGATGTCAAACTCAGCATACTGAGCATTGACTGTCCTACTTGATAGGTCAGGTCCAACAGGTCGATGACCAGTTGAGTAGTCAGTGACATCATGTTTTAAAACACCACCAACTACGATTGCCTCGTGGTTAGATGGTGTTGATGTCTCATCCCATACCTGTGGGTTGGCTACTGGATTATCTCCAGTACCATCTCCGACTCTGGCGGCGTTACCTGTTCCAGAACCAACTCCAGTAATCAAAATATTATCTTCATCTACCACATTCGTCCTTGCGGTTGAGCCCATGATGTTAAAGGTCAGTGAAACATTAGGTCTTACCGAGTCACTTCCATATGGTGTAGACATTGACCAGTTAGAAAACTGGTTATTGGTCACCTGGACATGAAGGTCTCTGGGATATTGAATAATAGTTGTGAACTCACTGGACCCAACTCCAAAGTCTTTAGCTGGTGGGTTAGTGCCACCGAAGTCCACATAAGTCTTATTACCCTGATGAGTGAAACCAGATGTTTGTGAGGAAGTGGCGATAGTATTATTGATGTACATATCCCCTGACATATTCGTAGCGAAAAGAGAGTATGAAAACTCATTGTCAGTTGAGTTGGTGTAATGGGGGACACCGGAAGAATACGCTACATCCTGATCCTGTGAGGAAGGTGGGTATATTGAGGAGGTGGTAAGAACAGGAGCTGATACTGTTGAGTTATCTTCGTAGAAGTAACCCTTAGCACTGGTATTTCCAGAGTGTTGGAAATATACTTCGTTAAGTCCTGCACCAGAAACAGCGGCGTTAACAAACCTTACATCATACACTTGATAGAAGTCTGCTTGAATCCCACTATCTCTTGTGGAGAGTGAAGCGTCCTTATTGTCCGAAAGCTCTAATCCGTTAACACTAGCACTATTGATATCTGATGTTAAGGTAGTGGAAGTCGATAAGGTGTCACTAATTATACCAACCAAGGAACCAGTATCACCAGGTCCAACATCATGAATCTTATCAGTTGTAATAGAACTATCTGTGTTTCTCTTAATTTGGTCACCAGCACTATAACCTGATGTACCACCAGTCCTGTCCGTAAAGCCAACACATAACCTTCGGGTCCCTCCGTTAGTGAGGACATTAACAGCAAGTCCATCCAAAGTTGTGGGTGCTGGTGGGACTAATTTAGAGATTATGTTAGCCAGTTCGTTGATAGTGTCCAACGAACCAGGTGCTCCATCTTGTCCCAGAGTAGCGATGGCATCATCAACGTACTTCTTACTGGTTGCGTGGTGGTCCTGAGTAGCAAGGAATGGGGTGGTTGGGTTGTTACCAAGAAGAACTGACCCATTTCCAAGAACACCAAAGACAGAAGAACCAGATGACTTGATATTCAGATTGTATTCTGTAGCAAGGTTATTGCTGTCATCAACAATAAGGTGGTCCTGAATAGTAACAACACCCGTAAAGGTGTCACCTGCCTTATTGGCTTTAGTGCTACCCAGGTTGGTAATTTCTGTCTGTGCTGTGGTGAGGGCGGCAGGGTCATCTCCAAGGGCAGCTGCCAACTCATTGATAGAGTTGAGTGTCTCTGGGGCCAGGTCAATGTCCAGGTTGGCTACTTCGGTTTCTAGAGCGGTTAGTCTTCCGTCCTGTGTCGCCTGTGAAGTAGTGAAGGCACCAGATAAAGTTGTGTGACTTGTTTGAAGTGTGGAGAAAGCAGCAGGGTCATCACCTAAAGCAGCAGCCAACTCATTGATAGAGTTAAGTGTTTCTGGTGCCAGAGCGACTTCCAGGTTACTTACACTTGTCTCAGCTGTCTGAAGTCTGGTATCAACAGCACTTAAACTATTATCAACTGTGGTGATTTGAGTTTGAAGTGGAGTCAGGTCAATCGTACCTGGCTCAAATCTATTACCTACACCATCCCAGATAAGAGTTTGTCCATTACTGGGTGGTGTTCCTAAATCAACGTCAGCCAATTCACCCAAAGAAGAGAGTGAAATATCACCCGCTTTCCATCTTTGGGATCCAGCATCATACTGAAGGAATTGTCCGTCAGAGGGGGCGGGGTTTGATAAATCAACATCGTTAAATTCAGCAAAGCTATTACCACTGAAGAGGTGAGCTTTGAAGTTAGCGAGTGTGAGTTTTTTAGATGATGTAGCCTCCGAGTCAGTGACTAGGAACAGATCTGAATCAGTCAGCTGTGCCTGAGTTATGGGGGAGAGTTCACTAAGTCTTACAGAGACCGGCATTATTCTCTAAGTTAGTTTGAGTTATTTATAAGTCAACTGAAAGTAGTACCAGTCACTACAGTGGTATCATCTTCTAATTGAAGGGCTAGAGTATTGTTTGCATTATAAAGGACAAGGTCTCTATCCGACTCTAATCCCAATACAGAGTAGAGATCTAGTGTCACAGCATCATCTACGGTAGTACCCGGCACAATAGGGGACTTAATGTAAAGTTCGGGAACACGAGTGCCGTTATCCGAAGTGTTGAAGATATACTCTGAAAGCAAGTTATCTGGGTCCTGGTCAGCACAACCAGTTGCCTGTGCTGGTGGGGCACTTGCAACTACACCAAGGTACATCTGTAGTTTCTGGTCTTGATTTGGTGGAAGTCCAACAATATAGTGGAGCTGATCATCAGATTGATAATATAAAAGACCACCAGCATTTTCTTTAATAGGTGGAACAGGACCTGGTTTTACATAAGTCGCTTCAGGTGGCAAGTCAGCAGCATTATTGAAGTAAGAGGGGTTGGCAAGGAAAGCAAAGTCGTCATACTTCTCAGCCAACAATTGTGATGTGCCATCATTCACCCAAGGGGTGTTAACATTACCTCTTCCTTCTTCAGTAATGGCCCAACTCTTCTGTGAAGCTGGAAGACCGTTGTATCCCAGAAGTTCATAATAATATTCTACACCATCCTTCTCCACCCAAGCATAAATTGGGGTCTCAAATAACTGGGGGTCCAAATCACCCGGAATTGCCGATGCAGCAACTTGAGGGGTGGGAGTAATACCGATTGGAAAGTTGAACCTATCAGTCCTAACAAAGTCTACACACCAGTTCTCAAAAGTATTCCCATAAACGTCCTGTACATTAACGTGATTTGGCTGATCTACTAACTGGCAATTCGAGCCCCTTCTGACGTACATTTGTTTTCACAATATCCTATGTTTCTATTTATAAATAATTAAAATATTATGGTAGATTATGGCTATTCCTAAAGGCACTAAACGTTATCAGCATAACGTGACTAATGAGATTCGTTACTTTCGTAATCCACCCAACCTCCGTATCTGGACTAAGGTGGGTACACCCGGATCCAAGAACTGGAGATGGATTAACAACACAACTGAAGAGAAGTACATCTCAAACAAAGAGCCCATTCCTGATGGGTTTAGTCTAGGTAGAATAAAGACTGCTTAACATACCCCTCTAATAGTGTTATACTTGTAGTGCCAACTTCAAGTAAGGTAATTAAGACTATAAGGCAGTCCAACTGGATCCGGTCCAGATGTTTAGTGTTGTATTAGTTGTATCGTACCAGAAATCACCATCCTTTCTTCCCAACACGCCAGGTGCTGTGGCTTGGTAATACATTCTTGATGTATTCGAATCAATCACAGGAGTGGCGTTGAGTTCAATGCTAAACATTTCACCGACAGTATCGATAATCAATTCAGAAGCAACAAAGTCATAAGCACCGACAGGGGTACCACTACCACTACCCAGAGTGATGTTCTTGACGACTTCATCTGGTTCTCGAGGACCAACAGAACTGAAACCCTGAAGTGTAGCTACACGATGTGGGATGTTTCCATTGATTGGATTGTTGTCAAGAGTAGTAAGAAGTCTTGTCTTAGTAGCTGATCCAGAATCATCCTGATTGATCTCAAAATTATAACGACTTCTATAAGAAACGTTGTAATCATTACCATCATTCTTACGACGTGTATACACACTAAAATATGGATACATCGTTCCAGAGTTTCTAATAACAAGAGAGGCGGATTTCATCTCCGAATAAGTAAATTGTTTCTCTGCTTCTAGGTCATTAGTCCACACAGCCCATTGAATCTTATTTCCGTTATTGGTGAAGTACCAACCAGGTTTTCCACCTGGATCTACCACTGGTGCCGCTTCTCCAACCCAAAGAGCAGTTTCTGAGATATCAACTCTAGTGGTGGATTGTCTTCTGTTATCAATAATGGTATTGACATCAGATATGGTAACTCCACCGCCACCTGCAGATAACTGAACAGGTTTGAATTTCTGATCCGTATCATTCCATTGTAAGACATCACCATCCTCTAATGATATATTGGATAATGACAAGAACAATTGTCCACCACCAAGATTATTGAATGGTGTTCTGTCGTCTGTGTTGATTGTCCAGGCAGTTCCATTATCACTTACAGAAGTGACTGGTTGTTCGACGAATGTTATGTTGTCATTTGACACCCAAAGGCTTGAATTAGCAGTGGGAATAGGAACTGAATTACCATCATAATCAGTAAAGTTGATGAAGATGAATGTGTCTGCCAGTGTCCCATACTGACCTGGTTGTGTGTAGTCACCTTCCTCGTAGGTATAAACAACATTAGATGCGTCATAGTCATTCATATCCCGAATGCCAAGACTTACAATACCTGTTTTATCATTGACACTGGTTACACTACCAGTAGTTGTTGGGACAAAAATAAGATTATCTGACCCAAGTATTGCGGAATTATTAACATCAGATGAGACCGCACTAGGTCCAGGAGCACCAGGAGCACCAGGAGCACCATCAGCACCAGGAGGACCACTTTGAGAAATATCTACCCACTGACCATCGTAATAAAAACTCTCAGAGGAAGTGTCTGTATTAAACCAACGATCTCCATTCTGTAATGGTTGACCACCGGATCGTGTTGTGGGCGCAGTATTTCCCGTTTGAGTTTGTGGAATTGGAGTATTGATTGAACCAATACTTGCAATGGTGTTAAGTGAGTTTGGCATCTTCTGACTTTTTAGTTATTTATCAGGCAGGTAGGGGATCGAGAGTAAGAAGGTCAACAATACCCTCAGTGATAACGTCAATTTCAACATTCGATGATCCGTCAAAACTAGTTGACCCTGTACCAATGGTGGCGCCAGTGATTGTCACTGTGATATCTTTTGGCGTTAGTAACTTAGAACCAGTTGCTGAGTTACCTGTACACGAAGATGAAGAACCTGCGGCATCACCAGAGGCATTACCGGTTACATCACCAATAAGTTCAATCGCAGTAATTGTACCAGCTGAAAAGTTACCTGAGGCATCTCGAGCAACGACAGTATCTGCCACCAAACTTGGAGTTGCATCTATATTCCAAGTATCTTCTTGTGATCCATTGAAAGAAATAAAGGACCCAGTCATATAGGCTCCCCTGTACAAGGAGAATTTTACCTGATTGGCAATATCACTAATACCATCCAAGTTTCCATGGAAAGTTGTAGCGTATATGTCAGAATATTGTAGAGTTTCACTACCAATAGTTGATGTGACGTTGGTGGTCGGAAGAATATTACCAGTATTATCGATATTACCAGTTACATTGGCTGATCCGTTAAACGATTGACCCCAAAGAGTTCTGGTTGTCTCTAAAGTTGTAGCGGTCACTGCATTACCGGTGGTTGAACCCGAAGACCCACTCACATCACCTGTCACATTACCTGTAAGATTGCCTACAAATTGATTTGCAGTGATTGTACCTGCTGAAAAATCACCAGCCGAGTCACGAGCCACGATGAAGTTGGCGGTGTTGGATGGGGTCGCATCGATGTTCCAAGTGGAAGGTGCGGATCCATCGAAGCTTACATCACCACCACTGAGATATTGTCCTCTCGTCAGGGGATTGTTGACTTTATCTGACGATCCTGAATTACCCTCAATGTTACCATTAATGGTATCAACATAAATGTTTTTATATGTTAAAGACGAAGAACCAAGATCGAAAGTGGAACCCGATACTGGTGTAATATCTCCTGTGTTAATCAAACTACCGGTTACATTAGCAGTTCCATTAAAAGATTGACCCCAAAGAGTTCTGGTTGTCTCTAATTGGGTCGCAGTCGCCGAATTACCGGTGGAAGAACCCGAAGAACCAGTGATATTACCAACTACATTACCTGTAAGTGGTCCAACAAACTCATTGGCTGTAATTACATTGGATGAGAAGTTACCACTTGTATCTCTAACAACAATTTTATTTGCTGTCGAATTACTATCGGTGTCAACATACCAAGTTGTGGCAGCAGAACCATCAAACTCGGTGACACCATTAGAACTGAGAATGTGAAGACCAGCTGTCAACTTCTCTTTTGTTCTGTCGGCAACTAAAGCACTACCGTCGAGATAACCATAGAAGGTTGTCGCATAAACATTTGAAAATACATTAACAGACGAACCAATGTTTTTGGTGTTATTGCCGTCTGAGATAATATTGCCTGTAAATATGATATCACCAGATACATTGGCAGTACCATCAAATGTCTGACCCCAGAGAGTCCTAGGTGTTTCTAGAGCTGTTGCTGTAGAAACATTACCAGTGATGTCTCCCGTGATATCGGAAACTACATTAGATACTGTTAGGGTGTTGGTGGACGGTACGTATGATAACCCAGTATCAGCAAATACATCTTTCTCTAGAGCGACATTTCCAGAGGTTGGGGTGCCATCTTGAATAAACAGAGGATAACTTTGATTGGCACTAGACTCATCATTATTAACATCTAACTTACTAGTAGTTTTAGCTCTACCATTTAGATCGGATGTAATGATATTCGCTGTAAAATCACCCGAAGCGTCACGAGCAACAACGAAGTTGGGGGTGTTATTCGGTGTGGCGTCGATATTTGCTGTGACTGCAACTTCACCATCATAGAAATCGTTGGGGCTTCCTGTAATATATGCACCCAAAGTCAATGGGAAATCAGCAACAGCGTTTAAGGATCTATTATCAACATAATCCTTTGTTGTGAGTGTAGTGATAGGGTCACTGACTTGTGTTGAGGCACTAGTGGCCTTACCCGACAATGACAGGTTGTTGGCGGTAATGACATTACCTGTGGAGTTGATTCCACCTAAGGCGTTGAGAACTTGGGTGTATGTTTTTTCTCCCGTAATTGTTTGAGTGCCGGAAAGGGTAACAATACCAGAAGTATCCTGGACGGAACCAAGTTGCCAGAGATTATCTACAGTATAGAATACAAATTGATTATCTTGGAATGTTTGACCGGAGATTCCATTGAAACTAAAGTTAACTGTTCCTGGACCATCTTCGGTGATATACAAATCACCAGTTTGTGGGTTAGAAGGTGCGGTTGTGGTGAGATCAATGGCACCCTTGAATGACAAACTTCCTGGAATATTGAGGTTGGTGATACCGGAACCATCACCACTTAAGATACCACCAACATTTAAGTTACCAGAAAGGTTAATACTTCCCGTACTTGCGTCGATTGTAATATTACCATCAGCCAGTGGATCGGAAATAGTTACATCATCTGTAATAGTGACCTCACCTTGAAGTAAAGAATCACCAACAACGGTCAGATTACCTGTAGATGTGTCACCACCAATTGTGATGTTTTTTGTAACAGTGAGATCTTGCTGAAAGAAAGTGTCACAATGGAAGGTTGTTAGTGAGTGTATCTGTAATAAACCGGCACACCCATTAGATGGGTCTCCAAGTACGGTGTCACCAGTGACTGTGAGGTTACCATCAATTTGAACACCGATGTTACCAATAAAATCTAATTCACCGTTGACTTGAATATCACCCCTAACAATTACGTTACCATCAATCTGAACATCTTGTTCATAAGTGGCATCACAAGTATAAGTTACCGGACTATGGAATATTATAGACCCAACATCACAACCAGACCCTAATACAATATTACCATCAGCATCAAATGACATCCTGGTGGTGCCGTTTGTTGTTACTGCAAGAGCAGCAGGACCAGGTGAATAGAAACCAGCGTTAAAATCTACAAAGGCAATACTGGGTCTCGTTTCTGTACCACGAGAGAAGAAAACTGGCTGACTAATCTCAGTAATACTACCGAGCATGTCTGCCCAGGTAATAGAGTAAGTCCTATCATCGGCAAAACTATTGACGACAAGTAGGTCTTCATTGACTAGTTCTCTGGCGACGGGTAATTCCCCAATCCTTATAACTTTTGCCATTGTGACTTTTTACCTTTGTGTTATTTATTGAGGGAGTGGACTGAGATCACTAATATCTACATTGTCAATCGCACTTTCGAGTTCTATCTCTACAGCTGTGTTGCCATCATATTGTATTGTTCCACTTCCAGCATAGGTGCCTGAAAGTGTCACTTTGATTTCTCTAGGGGTTTCGAACTTTGTTATAGTTGCAGAGTTTCCGGTAACGGAACCTGAACTACCACCAACACTGCCTGTCAGGTCTCCTGTTACGAAACCAATCAAATCACTAGTGATTCTACTAGCCTCAAAGTTTTCACTATTATCACGAAGAATTACTGACTCTGGAGTATTTGCACTTCTTGCATAAACATTCCAATACAATTCGGAAGATCCATTCCAGGGAGATCCCTCAATATAAGGTCCAGGTGTAAGTGTCTTTACTAGTTGAGTAACCTCGGGTACTGTGGTATCAAAGTATCCATGGAAAGTCGTAGCATACACATCTGAATAGTTTTTATCTTCTCTTCCGATACCACTTGTGTCAGTTGTAGTCGGTAGTATGTTACCTGTGCCTAAAACATCTCCACTAACATTATCGGTACCATCAAATGACTGACTCCAAAGAGTTCTGGGTGTTTCTAACCTTGTTACAGTGCCAGCATTACCTGTAATAGAACCAGAGTGACCGGAAATATTTCCAGTGACATTACCTGTAATTGGTCCCCTGAAAGTTGCAGTGATTACATTTGATTCGAAGTTAGTGTTTGTATCTCTAAGGATTGTTTTGTTCGCTACACTTTCACTTCTAGGGTCAACCGACCAGGTGTCTGAAATAGAACCATCCCAGGTATTAATAGTTCCTTCCCAATAATTACCCCTAGTCAGTGGGTTATTGACTTTATCTGTTGATGTACCATTATTGGGAACATCACCAATAATTGTGTCAACATAAAGATCTTTATATGGAAGAGCACTGGAACCAATATCAGATGTAGATGTTATTTCTGGAGTAATGGTCTCACTAAGGATAGAACCAGTTACATCGAATGTACCATCAAACGGCTGAGTCCAGAGAGTTCTTGTTGTTTCGAATGCAGTAAAGGTGGCGCTGTTTCCAGTAACTAAACCAGAAGAGCCAGTAATATTACCAGTGACATCACCCGTTAGTGGTCCTACAAATTGAACACCCGTGATGATATTGGATGAGAAATTTGCAGATTCATCTCGGACAACAATATACTCTGGTGTATTTTTAGAATCACATCGGATAGACCAAGTTTTGGCAACAGACCCATTCCACACACCACCAAGGATATGTGTTCCATTTGTCAATGTATATTCTGTACTATTACCAATTTTTACATTGCCCTCAAATCTTCCACGGAAAGTGGTGGCGTATATGTTGGCCCATACATTATCAGATAAGCCAATATCTTTGGTATTATCACTTTGTGATATAATGTTACCAACACTCGACATATCACCAGATACATCGGCTGTGCCATTAAATGACTGACCCCAGATGTCCCGTGATGTTTCAAAGGCAGTAGTCGTGTCGGCATTACCTGTTACATCACCAGTAACATTACCTACAATAACACCAACCTTAAGAGTATCTGTTATTGGATTATGTGTGAATCCAGTATCAGAATGGACTACTTGAGATGTGGCTATACCATGAGTAAATGTAACTGGATAATCTCCACTAACACTTGGGTAATTAACATCTAATTCACGAGCATCTGCGGAAGTTCCATCCAGGAAAACTGCTGTGATGTTATTGGCACTAAAATTACCCTCATCATTTCTTGCAACAATGTTATCATTACCCGTTGGACTTGCATCTAACCTCCAAGTCTGTGATGATGATCCATTATAATCCTGACCAGTAATATACTTTGATACCTTTAATGGAAAATCGAGAGTGGAATTAGTCATCCTCGATTCGACATATGATCTTGTGGTTAGAGTACCAGCAACATTTCCAGAAATAGTTAGAGCAGAAACTGCTTTGTTGCTTAATATAAGAGTTTGAGCAACAATATCGGAACTACCAGTATCAATATTATCAGTCGCGTTTATTATTGTTGAATGTGTATGTGATCCCGAGACCGTCTGGTCCAGGTCAATAAACATAAAGTGTGGAGATTGTAGATCACTGAGACCACCAAGAACCCAATTAGCGGTAGGGTTGGAGTTTGTGATAGCTCTGTAATAGAAAGATTGACCAACTCTTACTGCATCACCTTCCACACCAACCCAATCATTGGTGAAGTTTCCTGTTGCTGTTGAGTACCAAACATCTCCATCCACTGGTGGATCTGGGGGACCTACAGTTGTAGGGTCTATAGAACCCTTCAATCTGAGTGATGATGGAAGGTTGAGGTTTGTTATATCTTGACCATCACCAAAGAATTTACCGGCAGTTACATCACCGGTAATTGTTAAGATACCGTCAGGATTAAAAGTAACAACACCACCATCATCAACTACAAGATTACTAGGTGTATCTACCTTTTGTAATGATGATTCATTGGTAACTGTTATGTTGGGTATATTAAGGGGTGAAAGTGATACAAGATTATAAGTTATTGTAAAATTTTCTAAAGATTTAATACCACAATAAGATCTAGTTGTGTTATAACAATTAAATGTTGTCGTGTCACAACCACCACCTAATGAGATATTTGCACCATTAACAACTAAATCATCACCATCGCCTTGACCATTGATAACAACATCTTCAAAGTCAATTTTACCATAGAGAGTGAGGTCTCCAGATAATTTAACATCTTCATCAACAATAATATTTTGATTAAATCTAACACCACACTTTATTGTCGATTCTGAAGTAATCGTATGTGATATGTCCTCTGAAATTACGGATGGACCACCAAGACCGAATTCAATAACGCCAGAAGGACCAATAGTAAATCTCTGTTTGTTACTAGTTTCTACTGCAATAGCACCAATCTGTGGTGCGTAGAAGCCTGCACTACTATCAACAAAACCAATAGCAGGAAGTTCAGCTGAACCATAACCAAAGATGATGCTACTAGGAAGATCAGTTAGGTCACCGAGAAGTTTATTCCAACTGATGTTGTGTGTTATACTTTGTTTTTCGGTAACAAATAGATAACTTGGATATAGGGAACCAATCCTAGGTAGATCACTAATAGGTACTGGGATATTGATAGCCATTTGTTACCTCAGATTACCGAATGCGTTGTCTACAAAAGCCAAACCACTGATTGTTTCCGTAATGACTCCGTTAACATTCATCATAGAAACACTATACACATACTTACCTTCTTCGAGGTTACCGGTTTGTTCCGGTGTAAGTGAGATAGAATAAGTGCCATTACCCTCTTCTACTACCGATGTGGCAAAAGGAATGAATTTATAAACAGTACCACCTTCAGCCAGGGCATCTTGAGCCATGGAGTGTTTTGCCAGATTGGCACTAAAAGTTGCCCCAGTTAAATCAACTGGAGACCTGTCTGGGTTAGTCAGAAAGAAAACCTGACTAAAGTCATTGCCACGAGAGATGGTAATATTTACTGAAAAACTAGCCATCTTCTTAAGCGGGGAGTGGTTGCATCTGAGCAAACAAAAGGTTATCTGTCTTTACAGATGCTATTTCACCTGGTCCACCAGAAGTAATAGAGGTTGTAATATTACCAGCAGTGTCTCTTATGTGTACATCATCACCAGGATAGATGGGGTAGATGCTATTAGTCGACCCGTCTCTATTCCAAAGTCTTTGTCCTGTGTTTCCAGTTTGACTCACAACCTCCCAAACAATGGGAGATACATTACTACAGAAATAAACAATTCCATTCTGTGCTGTAAATTGTTGATTTAATGCTGGATTTGGTGGAAAATCTATCTGAGCCATAACTCTCCTTCTTTTTACTATTTATCAAGTCTTGATACAATAGGCACCATATGGCAAACCAGTAATGGATCCACTCATATCAGGTATATTGAAAGTTGTTGATCCATTACCAGCCCCATACAATGTAGTGATATTGGAAAACAAACCACTATATGTTGATCTGTCGACGGCGGACCCATCACAGAGAAGATATCCCGTTGGGATAACTGAACCATTGGCAATCATAATGACAGATCCTATAGAAACGGTGCTACCGGCGGCAGTGATTGCTGCAGCTACACCAGCTGGTGTTGTGGCAGTAACTGAACTACTACCAGCAATGGTTTCGGCATCTGTTGCTAACTCTACAATACCTTTTTGTCCATTCGTGGCATCAGCAATATAAACTTCTGGACTAGTACTGAGAATAGTGTCTAATGTCTGTGGAGAAAGGGCAACATTGGACAAAGTGGGTGTGTTTGTTTCGGCCTGTGATGCCATTTTCACAGAACCCCTCACAGCAGAAGTTGCATCTCTGATAGCTATAATGGGGTCTTTGGTTGTTCCAGAAAGGAAAATGGGTTCAGTTGGTGTTAAGGTTTCGATACCCTCAATCTGTGACTGGACAGGCAACCAAACACCATTAACATAAACACTCAAACCATCTGTAGTTGTGTTAAACCAGAGGTCACCCTCAACGGCACCTGATGGAGCATTAGGACCAGAGAAAGCACCACCACCATTAACACCATCGATGTTAGGGCAGGCATCTAACCATTGAGCGTCAGTAGATGGGTCAATATAATAAACAAACAAACGACCAGAATTATTGTCCCACCATAGTTGACCGTTGGCTGCTGGAGTAGGTGGAGTGGCACTGATTGTGACGAGGTTAGTTGCACCTCCTCCACCACCACCACTTCCGGCACTGGTGAGGAGAACCCACTGATCACCAAAACGAATATAGACGGCTGCACTTGTGCTGTCATACCATAGGAAACCATCCAACTCAATAGCTGGTGCGGCTGCGGTGATGATAACAGGTGGTTGAATCGCAGATTCCCACGCACCAACCGCATCGTTATAGATGTATTTCAACCCAGATGTAGTGTCAACATAGGGTTGTGTGATATCTGCCGGGAAATTGAGTGCCATTATTTGTTCAGTATTTGGTGGAGGAGAGATTTGATTTCATTAATTTCATTAGAAAGACGAGCAATTTCCTGTTGGGATGCCTGTGATTCTAGTGCTTGTTTCTTGGCAATTCGGTACCGGTCTCTATCAAGTCCGGCCCGGTTTACAATTATGCCAGTTTCAGGGTCTTTATAAAGATTATCATGCCCATCAACCTTGTTTTTCATTTAAACACCTCTTTTGAGTATTTATATTACTCAGTACAAACCAACTGGAAGTCATCAATGAGAGGAACTTTAGATGGGTTGTTTGATGTCATTACAATCTTAAACTTGATAGCGTCAAACTTAGCCAGATCTTGAATAGTGAAGATAATTTCTCTCCAATCTTCAGGTCTGATATAAGAGGGGTTGACATAATCTGTAGATCTGATAGCGATGTCTTCAACACTATTAGGAAGACCTGTGCCATTAAAAGCAATCCAGTTTTCGTTATTCAAATCACTATCGAAACCAACACCTCTAACCTTGAAGTAGATTCTGATGTCTTCTCTTTCATACTGACAAGTTGTCAATTTGACTTCAAGACCATCACATGGATTTTCAAGAATGAATAGACGAGATATCCACTTAGCATAAACGGAACCATTCTGCCTTTCTTCGGGAACAAAGTATTTGGGGAAATCTGTTCTTGAAATTCTTTCAATTCCAAGAGCATTCATGACAGAATTGTCAATGGTTGAGTTCTCCTTGATTTTGTCGAGGGCACTACCTCTGACCTTGATCTTCCTGGTTTCTCTGTTGATATCAAGAAGTTTCAATTTCTTATTATCCACCTCAAGAATATCACCTTGAGCTATACCAGCAGCTGCTGGGTCAAAGTCTGATCTAAACTTAATGGTCGCATCTCTACTACCAAACATAGTTGTCCGATTAGTGGAAACTGCTCTGGTTGACACGATAGCAGTGGCAACAGCATTAGATCCATTGTCGTCTGTAATGACAACCTCAGGTGTTGAGGTATACCCAAGACCGGGATTGTTAACCTCAATTTGTGTGATAGCCCCACCTTGAATAGTGGCTGTGGCAGTAGCACCAGTTCCACCACCACCGGTAATAGTAATAGTAGGTGCTGTGTAATTTTGTCCACCATTTACCACTAGTACATCAGACACAACCCCAGTCAGTTCACCATAGGCGAAAGGATTATCTACGAGGTTTCTAATAACGATGGCATCGGTTCTGATGAGGTCAAGAACAGGCGAGACAGCATCGTTATTAGTCATGAGGTAGAAGGTATTCAGAAGAGATTTCTGATTCTTCATATGGTAGGTGTCGTTATACTTAGATTCGTTCAATGGGTGAGCCACAACCTTGGATCCATTGAAGTAATAGTCCTCCAAAGGAATAATATCTACAGGATTGTCAAGTTGATATTGATTAATGGTATTGTATCCAGTAACACCAGCACACTGAGTGGCTCTATAAGTGCATCTTACTTGACTACTGGCGTTAAGTGCCAAACCAGTATAGAGGTTAAGAACTTCATAAGGTCTATTGAAGGTAGACATTACATTAGAGCCACCCAACTTACCAGTAGATGTAGCGGCTGACGGAGTCATGATAGTAAATGACAGAAGGTCAGCATCAATAACTTCGTGAATACCAATAACCTCTTCAACTGGAATACCATTCAAGGTATTATTATTGTCTCCAACGATACCGGTAAGGACAACATAATCATTAGGAGCAAGTCCATTGTAGGTGTGATAGACCCTAATAACTCTACTATTTTCTCCAAACACCTGAGAGTCGTCATCGAAACCATCAGCGAAAGTTTCAATTGGGTCAAGATTCAATGTAAACTTATCAAGTGGCTTGTTAACAAAAGGAATAGCCGACTGGGTGTTGGTATTAAACTTGGCTCTTCTCAGAGTAAACTTAACATCAGTGGTCTGGTCTTCTGTCCAAAGTCCACCATTCTGTGACTTGAAGATAGAACCAAGGTTTGGTTGGTCAAATACTCTATCTTCTGTGCCAACTTTGTTTTCACCCAACTTACAAGTCCACATTCTGTATTCCAGAGAGTTTGGAGACTTAACAACGAAAGAATACCAAGTATTTCCTCTCAGATAAACAGGAGCATGGAACTTAAATTTAGTAGGTGAAGTTGCATCCTCAGAAGTGGCACAACCCATCACTACAGCAGAGGTTCCTCTATTTACCTTTACGCTGGCTGTAGCTCCAACTCCGTTTCCGTCAATAGTGACAGAAGGAACTTTTACATAACCAGTACCTGGACTGGTAACTTTGACTTCATAAACCATTCCGTTGAGAATGGAGGCAGTACCTGTAGCTGATTGTCCACCAGGAAGTTCTGGGTCTGAGAAGTTAACGGTAGCTGTCGAATATCCACTACCAACATTCTTCAAGTCCAGTCTTGTTACATCATACTCGTCATTGACAATGGTGAATAGTGATGTAACAGGTGGGTCTAGTTGAGGTACGATGTCTTCACCTGGGAAGAACTCATTATTGATATTCTGATCAGAATTACCCAAGACATAATTGTCAAGAATTACATTATAGACTTTATTAGTCACATTCTCTGTTGGGTTAGCGACAGCAGATTCAAATGTAATCGTTGATTTAATTACACCAGTAGTGCCCGATTCAGATCCAATGACAGTAGTTCCTGCTGCCAGAGCGATAGAGTTGACTTCAGTTCCTAGTTGACACTGAACTCTCAGTGTGGAGTCGGTGTTCTTAACAACTCTAGAGTGAGGAATGATAGTTCTTGTAGGAACTTCACCATCTGTAGTTGTCAAGAAAGCTTCACAACCATGAATGAGGTCTTTAGTTTGGAAGAATACATCCAACTCAGTTACGAAAACACCTTCTCTGAAATTGTTGTCGATCTGGAATGATTGAGCCACTGGGTCAAAATACTCAGCACTCTCAACAGTAGAACTACTGCTTACTACTGTCTCTGTATTACCTGTCGGGTCACCCTGGAAGGCTGTAAAGTCAGGAATACGAGTAGAAACAATACTTTCCTGCTTATCTTGAAGGATACCGCTAGAAACAAAGTTAGTTTGTGAGAATGTTTCTATCAAATCGGTCTGTTTCTTATTCTGTCTATCCGAAGATAACCGAAGAGTTCTAGTTCCAGTGGCGAAAGATTTTGTAGTACCTGTGGTCTGATACTGAATATCAGACATAATCCCGGTATACTGATATCCCTCTACAGGGGGTCTTCCATTAGGAATAAGGAATACACCAGTAAAGTTACCAGTATTGTCTGTCACGAGGGGGAGACCGAAGCCTCCGGGGTTGGAATTAGGTGTTCCCGTATAACGAGCAATACCATCAGGGAATTCTGTACCAGGTACAATAGAATCAGGAGAAACATATGAAGTTACATCAACTTCATCGAAGAAAGCATAAAGTCTTGTGTTGGGTTTCATGCTTTTTGCTGAGATGAAAACAGCAATACTTCTCATCGTTCTAGCGAGAGCCACATCAGTAACCCTATCACCATAAGATGTCTCATCAATTTGACCAGTGGCGATTTGTAATTGTCTGAAGAACTCCGACCTTGTGGATACTGTGGTAGTTGTTGAGCTGGTGACATTAATTGGTGGAGCTCCACCAGAGGCAAGCAGATCTATTCCTCCCTGATTCAATCCAGATACACCAACAGAATTATTAGCCACAAAATTGGCTGACGCATCACCTGTGAGAACAGAACTACTGGTGCCAGTACTGGTGCTACTTGACCAAGGACCCCACTCGGTACCGAGCATATTCTCTTCATTGAGAGTATTGGTGAGGGCTTCTAGGGCATCATATACGGTGTTATTCTCAATAATGAGATCAGGCTGTCTGTTAGTTTGTTGGAAAGTATCAACAGGTGGATCTAAGTCAACAACACCCTCATAACAGAATACCGAATACGGCTGTAAGTTAATAGACCTAGTAGCAAAAGGTTGGTTGATAATCCTGGTGGTATCAAACGGAACCGTTACGATTCCAGACGGGTTACTTGCATAGTTACCGAGACTGAGTCGTTCTTCATCAGTCTGGAAGTTTTCTTCCACCTTAATGGAATCAACAAAACAAGGTGGTCTCAAATGACCTCTCTTAGGATCGATACTATTTCTATATTGTGAGGCATATACATCACCTCTCGCATGACCCATAAAGTTATCAACAATGATACCATTCTTGAATCTATCCATACCAGTAACGGCATCACGAACACTCATATTCAGAGCACTCTGTTCAAGGAGAGTCAGACTGACGATATCTTCTAATCTCTCAATTCTACGATCAAGATTAGCGATATCCTTCATTCTATAACGCTTGAAGTTGAATTTCTTAATCTTGATTTCTTTCACATTGAAAGTATAAGCAGGAAGAAGAATATCGTAGAGTCTTACACCATTAGCGAGGTCAGCGGGTCTGATTGGTTCTTCTGCTGGCTCTCCAGCTACAAGTGTAAGAGTCCCACTCTTCTCAATAAACAAAGAGTTAAACTGAGGAAGGTAGTATTCAACATCAGACTCAAAGATACTATTAGATACAGGCAAACGAGGAACGAAAGCGTTACCTCCTTTGGACTCATCTCTAAAGTTATGAGAATGTTGAGCATCGACACCTGAAACCAGAGAGGCAATTACAGAGGCATTGGACCCTGAGGTATTGACAATGGGTCGGAAATCGATACAATCTCTCAGAATATATGGATTATTACTAAAGGAACTGGCATTTGTTTTGCCTGTAGTTGGGAAAAACACAGGAATGAGACCATAATCAACACCATCTTGGTCAGTGTATGAGTCGACACTAAAGAAATCTCCGATGTTATCGTGGTCGAAGTAGTCAACAATAACTTCAAGTTCTCCATAAGCCTCGGGTAGACCAGGCTTTAGAATCAATCGAGCGATGTCATAAACATTATCTCTCTGACCATTGTCAAAGTAGTAGTTGTCTGTGATATTAACTCCTAAAGAGTTCTTGACTGATTTAAGTTGGAATCCATCAGTAATACCCAACGAAATGACTTGTTCGGTAGATTTGTCTGTAGGAATTCTAATGACTACGTCTTCTCTATAGATCTTTCTCTTTGCTTTCGCATTGGTGATTTGGACTGGAGTTATAATCTTAACGGTACAGGAGTCAGTGATTGCTCTATTCAAGTTAAACACCATAGTGGTGTTGTTGTCTTGTGGGACATAACTAGAGACCGTCAAGAATCTACCCTCAATCCTATTAGGATCTTGAGGTCTTGTAAGGTTCTCGGCAATACCCAGACTGGTATTACTATTGTTGGAGATGAACTGTTCGTTAGGTCTACCGGAAGTAATCGTAACGGAAGAAGTTCCGTTGGCGATATTAACGAAGAACTCACGATATACCTGATAATCAATACCAGTAGTCAGGGGATCTTTCTCAAGAGTATTAATTACTTTCTGAGGAAGTTCATATATCAAGGTCTGTTCAGCAGAACCCTGGGACTTAAGTCTAACCCTCTGGATAGTTTTACCAGTAATATTAAAGTTCAAACTGGTTGTGAAGTAAATCCTAGAAGAACTTCTTTGTGTACCATAACCAACTGGTTTGGTAACAAAGTAAACCATTTTGTTGATTTCTGAACCATTGTCATCCACCAAAGTGACAACATCACCATATACCAATTCATCAGAAGGGTCACCCGACAAACTATCACAGGTAACAAAACTATTACCAGTAGCACCAGTGAATAGGCTATTCTGAGCTACGAGAATAATATCGGTCTCTGCGTTGTTTTGTACAGAGATGTCAGCCGAGAAGTCATTAAGGTCTTCCAAAGCAGAGAAGAATGACTTAGTCTTTTGAAGTGTATTCGTAACTTTACCAGCAACAACGATAGCAAAACCAGTAACACCACCATTAGTGGTAACATTGTAGTTTAGTCTATTAGTTCTGAATGGACTTCCCTCTGGGAATGGGAAGGAATATAATTTATCTCTACCCTGTTGGGTGAGATTAATTTCCGTGGGGTTACAAACAATATCACCAGCACCCTGTGTCAGAGTCAACTCAGAACCTAAGGTGGTGATTGTTAATGTGGTTTGACCAGACAAATCATAGATGTTATTACTAGGACCTGCATCAGTGAAGGCAAAACCTACAACCTCACCTTCTCTAAGAATTCTAGATTCTTTTCTAGAGGCCCCATCACCCTGATAAACAATCTCATTATTGGCAAATCTACCGACAATGTTGGAAAGGACAAGTCCATTACTAGTCGTTCCTTCTTCAACAACACCAATAGCTTGACTTTGTTCACCATAAACTAGATCACCAAATACCCAATTGGTGCCTCCATTATACTCATCAACAACAGCAAGTTCTGTGAAGAAAGAAGATTCTAGGACACCAAGTCTAAATGTGGAGTTATAACCAAAGAATCCACTTCCACTATCAACCAAACCATTGGGATACATGTATCTGGGTTTAATTACACCAGAAGGATAGGGAATAACCTTAGTAGATACCAAAATACTAGCGCCACCCAAAGTGTCTCCTCTTTGAAGACCATTGGGGGAACTTGCAGCAATAACGACACTCTTACCTTCTCTATAAACTTCATTGTTACCAAAGTTGGTTGCTCCAACATTACTATCACAAATAATGTGATAGGTTGTCCAGGGAGCGTTACCTCTATTCAAAGGTCGTCCATTCGTATCAACCGAATCACCAACGTAACCATCGATAAAACTACGATAGACAACGACATTGTCAAATGCCAGAGAGGATCCATCCCCAACGGAGTTTTGAATATCAACACCACCAAAAACATTACTAACGACAATGTTAACACCCTGTGTCACCTGAGTGATGGTGTTATCTCTGAATGACAGAGTTCTGGCTTTGTTACCAAATACATGAACAGAAGTTTTAAAACCTACTTCATAACCCTGAATGTATGCCGCTCCTGGAGATATATTGATAACATACTTTGCATCGGCTTCATCGAAAGTTAGATAGTCATCGGGAATGATTAAGTCATCTCTTAGGTTCTTGGGGGGAACTGGTGGATAAAGTGCATTACCATTATCATCAGTAATTGGATTGTCGTCTATATCTACAGCTGGGTCAAAGAAACCACTGATTTTAATATCATCATTATTGATGTATTCTAGGGGCTTGATGACAAAATCATCAATGATATAGTTACCGGACTCGTCAAAAGTCCTCTTAGCCATGATGTCATATAACCAATCCCACTTTACTGTGTTATCCTGTTTGCCTTCTAAGTTACCTTCAAGGAGGGTCGCAAGTCGGATAAAGTTAGGACTGAGGGTTTCTACTTCAAGTCTCACCAAAGTCAGTGTGATTTGAAGTCTGTCTGCACCAGGAGCAGCAAAGTTAGAGGAACCTTGAGAGTTGTCTAACAGACTGGTATCTTCATTAGAAGTAATAAAGTTTTCATCTACATTAAAACCAATCAGGCAGGTTGGTTTCTTATCATATTTCTCAACAATAATGGTTTGATTCTCAACATTAACCATAAAACCATTAATGAAATAGGTGCCTTCGGTTACATTGAAGATCACACCATCTCCCATGGCGGGAGTATTAACGGGCTTACTGATATTGGATACACCAACAACAGCAGTGAAGAAGTTAGGGTTAGTTGACTCTATAACTTCACCTTCCAAGAAGGTCTTGTATTCACTAGTGGCACCACCAGTCACATAACTGACATAGAATGTGGCATCGTCATCATCGGTTCTAGCTGCAGCAAACTGAACCTGAGCCTTTACACCAGAAGTTGCACCAGTTACATAGAAACCGACAAAGTCATCAACGGTGGCACCCTGTGTCATTGAAGACACACGGACATAAACCGCAGGGTTAATCAGAGAGAATTCACCGGGTTGGACCGTATCGCCACTCGACAAGAATCGTGTCGAGAGCTTTTCGATCTGATCCTGAAGGATCGTTTGTAACTGAGTTAGTTCTCTGGCTTGGACTGGGAAACCAGCCTTGAACATAACTCGGTGATAATTTTTATTCTCTTCCCAATCATCATAATAAGGCTTTACGTTAGTATTCGTTTGGAGAGCCATCTTCTAATAAACTTTCTTTATGTAATTATTTAGTAGGCGATTATGAGGGAAATTTTCTCGGATTGACTGGGTTGTCTCTTAATGGGGGAGATATTTACAACGTTAGTTATTAATCCACTATATCTCTCAACTTCTGGTGCGGCATATCCATCTTCAAACTGAACGCCAGAAGAAGCTAGATTAAACATAGTGTCGGGGAATTCCTTTTTCTCTGATGTCATACCCTCCACCTCAGCAGCACCCTCAAATCTATAAAGGACACCATCACTGTCAGCATGATTCTGTGGAATCTGAATGTATCTCAATACTTGTGTGACATTGTCCCAACCAACAACCCGACCAATGGCATACTTGTCGGGTTCGCCTGTATCGAGAACCCTAACAACTTGCCGAATCGTTTCACCAATGATATAATCTGTTTCGAAGCTGGAATCTAATAATTTAACGGCAAAACAAGCTGTCGCCGTATCTGGATTTACACCAGCACTTGGGGAAAACTTTGGATCTTGAAGAATTCCAATCTGACGGAAGAGTGTATTTTCGGCAAAATCAGCTAAAGGATAGTTGAGCGTGGAGAAAACCCCCACTCGTGTACCACCTAGTTGTCTCGCTAATTGGAATTCGGCATAATGTCTATTTTCTTCTTCCGACATTAGTGGGTCATCATTATATCCCCATCCACCGGGAGGAGTAATAATAACCTTTGTCCTCAAGTTACCATCACCGAGAGGGTCTAGAGAGCTCTTCTGTTGGTCTAAGTCTGTGAGGTTTGTATATACATTGAAGGCAGTAAAGTCAAGAGTACCATAAGTATAACCACTTCCATTCCTCACAACGATAATCTCAATAATCTTCTGGTTAGCGATACTGACACGAGCAACAGCACCTGTTCCATCACCTACAATATTACAGAAGTAGAAAGGAATCTGGTTGCCGATTCCAGCTGGGTTGTTTGTGTAACCAGTACCGCCAACTTCAATCTCAACGGTATAAACTGCACCCTCAGTAGTGGATGAGTATGATTCAGTTGTGACTGGAATGTATCTCTCCGTTGCGTGATTATACATATCAACATTGCTGATAGTATAAAGTTTCACCCAAAGGTATCCATCAGAAGTATAAAACGCATCACTTGAGTCATTCTGTGGCTCAACCGAAGATGCGGCATTATCATTATTGTCTAAACACACATAAACAACATTGTTTTGGTTGATGACATAAAAAGTGGCATCATAAAGATTCCTAGCTCCACTATACGAAAGTCTAGTTGGAGTATAATCCTGTCTGTAGATATCGTAAATCGTTCCAGTTACCCAAGCATTTCTACGAATCATATAAAATACATCATCTTCTTGGATGTATCTCATTGATATCATTTCTTGATAAGTTCTATAGAACTCCTCAATGGCACTTGTGGGTGTAGGTGGAACTTCGTCCTGTGTCTCGTCGTCAACTTCCCACGTAGTTGTTCTTCCTAAGAATATGTAACTGCGATATTCTCCATTAGGTCCATGAAGAGCCTCTAGGAAATTTCTAGCATTATGTATTCTTAGATCGTTTATGTTAGCCGTAGCCATAATAGAGTCTGACTTTTACTTATTTATTCTTAAGTTCTTCAACTTCTTTTGAAAGTTCCTTAACTGCTTCAATCAATACACCAATTAATCCATTGTAATTAACAGCTTTCTGAGTTCCGGTTACAACCAATGATGGAATAACTTCCTCAAGTTCTTGTGCAATCACACCAGCACTGGCCTTACCATCTCTCTTCCAATCAAAAGAAACACCACGAAGTCCATTGACTTTATCGAGGGCACCATCAAGTGTTTTGATATTCTCTTTCAGGTTAACATCGGAAAGGGAGTTAATGTTCTGACCGGTAATATCTCCAGAGACAACAAGATCTCCATTAATATCAGTGTTTCCTTGAATATCCAAACCATTGAGGACGGAACCACCAATAGATAAGTCTCCAAAAATGTTAAGAATATTATTTGTTCCATTTACAACCAAACTTCCCTGAACAGTAAGATTACCAGCAATGTCAACGTTACCATTAGCATCTTTGAGGGTCACCATTGAAGTGTCCAGGGCCAATGCACTATTCTGGAGTAACAATCCAGACCCATAATTTAATGCAAGATCACCGGAGTTAGTGAAATAAAGAGGAGCGACTGTTGAAACCGCAATAATGTTATTGTTGGATTCTAAACCATTACCAATATTGATTTGAATTCTACCATTAACAAGAGCAAGACCAGGACCAGTACTAACAGTTACGGCATCATTGGTAATGGTGATGCCATCACCAGGTTTTACACTGATTACTTCTGAACTTGTACCTTTACCTGTAATTTCAATGGCATCCCCACCAAACATCTCAACAAATGCCTGATTAGCTGTGGTGTTTACCCAACCAGTGCCATCATAAGTGACAAATTGATTATTAATTGGAGTGTCAATGGTGACATCAGCCAAATCATTAAAGTTGACAACATCAGTTGTCAAAACACCTGTAGTTGGATTGATGGTAAGACCATCTCCCACTTTAACACCACCCAACAAAGTGTCACTCGCAATGGGTAACACAAATTGTTTGATAGAGTCGGCAAGATCAATAACCCTACATCTTTTGGTTTCTGTGGGTGCAACTAAAAGGTCATTGACAACAATTTCATCATTACCATTTAGTACTCTATCAATAAGTTCTAATTCACTGATCTTTACTACATCGTATGCAATTGGGGTGGAAGTCATTTGATTTATGGTTCCTTATTTTTAGTTATTTATAACTTAACCATCAGTATCCAGACCCCCCGGAAGATGATGAAGTTTGAGTTGAATCTGAAGAAGATGTTGTGGAAGACACACTTGATTGAGTAGTCGTTAAACCAGAAAGTGGTGATTGGTCAAAATCTTCATCATCCGTTATAGTTATATCAATCCCAAGGAATTTACCATCAGGATCTTCAGCCAGAACAGTTTCAGTTACATAGTCATAAGTGAATTGTGGTCCATCGGGTCCCATGATAGTAACAGAACCAATTGTTTCATTGATATAATCTTCTGGTGTGACTGGACAATAAACCTCAGATTTGATTTTGAGATCTGAGAAAAGCACAAACCCAGCTGGATGAATAATCTTATCCAGGAAAGTCTGATACTTGACTTGGGGTAGGGGAGAAGAGATAACATAGGAGAACCACTGATAGTAGTAAGAATCCTGAATAACTGCCAATTCAGAACTAATCTTTGATGTATCGTCATACCAACGACCTATCTTTGCAGATTCGGCGTTAATAACAATAGAACAATCAGCCTGACCCTCTCTCACCATAAGGAACTCGGTGTCTGTTCCTTCCTGATATAGAATTTCATTATCTTTCAATACACCATCAACATCTTTAAGAACAACTACTTGTTTATCTGCTTGATACTCAATAACAACTGCAGATACTAATTTATAGTTAGTTTCATCACCCTGGTATACTACTTTACCTGGAATAAACTCTCCAACATTATTGTCAGTGGGTGACACAATACATCTAGTAGTAATAAGAATCTCAGGTTTTAGAGACCGGTCAGCACTCAGAGCCCGACCTGGATCGATAATCTTAAATCCACGAATAGAACCAATAGTATCAGTAATTGGAATGTACTTACCATCTTGTTCCACGACAAATGCCTTTGGAACCTCGTATCCTTCTCCACCTTCAGTAATTGTAATACCAGTAACTTTACCGCCTACTACATTTACTACACCTTCGGCACCAAACCCTCTACGTTCTTCATCATAGAAAATAACACGAGGATTTACATACCTATTACCTCCATAGATAACATTTACCTCATTAATTGCCCTATTCAAAATAGGTTCAGAAACCACCTCAAGTAGTGCCCTATCCGCCAATCCTGGATAAGACCCAAGGATTGGTGGAATGGATTCATATCCAACACCACCTGAAGTCACTTCGGCATAAGCTACCTCACCCTGAATACCATTTCTTCTGGAAGAATACTTTACGAGGTCATCTGTCTCATAGAATTGTGTAGTATAGAAGAAAATCATATTATCGGGTAGTTCGTCACCGAAAACAGCAATAGGTGCCGCAATATAACCAGAACCCGGTTCAGTGATGGATACACTTACAATCTCACCAGTTGTTGGATCAACATCAGCAGATCCCCTGGCTCCACTTCCACCACCACCATTAAACTTGACAATAACATTTTGAGGATAGTTTCTACCTTTATTGAATAGAGTAAATCCTGTTACCTCATCACCAGTCAGTACACCTTCACCTAAAGCGAGTTTAACTTTACCAGCTCTATCGATAATTCTCGATCCATTAATTTCTTCATACTTGGATCCTTCAATAAAAATCTCATCTCCATCATTCAGTCCATGAGGCTCTACCGTTTCGATAGCATAAACAAAGTTAATGAGGTTTTCTGTCTTGGTGCCATCGGGAATTGGTTGTGCCGTTGTTGATTCTACGCCCCTATCGACCCTAAGTCCATTCTGAGGAAGTTTCTGTAGAATCTCTGCCTTTTCATTTGCTTCAATACCGGGAGCTCCAACTTTAAACTCAATGATATCTCCAACATTGAATGTTGCGGTGTTTCTAAAGTAGAGAATAGGTTGAGTGTCACTCTCGGGAAGAGGACCAACACCACCAGCTCCACCACCAGGCCCCTGACCGCCACCACCAGGGAATTGTCCACCACCATCAGGAGCAGATGTATCCAGTGCGTAGATAGATGTCAGGGATCCAACTGGGTTAGCGATAACCCAAGTTGACTGGTATCTGATATACATCATACCAGTACCAATACCACTTGGAGACCACCAGAGAGTTCCATTCTCGGTAATATCAATTGTTATATCTTGACCTAACAAGTTATTGGGGTCCGTTCCCAGAAGTGTGATGGTTTGAGATCCATCAGCGCCGATAACAGGACTATATGAATCAGGTGACTTGAAGGATACAACAACCTTCAAACCTACCGATTGATCACCTGGATCTGGGTCAAACGCAAATGGTCTACCACCAGCATCATAAGGTTCTAGTGGAATAGTGCCATTGGGGTCAGTACAAGCCCAGATACCCTCATAACGGATGTAAAGGATACCAGTTTGTTGTGACCACCACAAGTCACCTTCAATGAGATTACTCCCATCAGTCCTCAGTTGAGGTGCCTGAGTGGAAATAGTGACTGTTCTTTCTGTTTGTGGGTGATAGACAATCTGTGATGTTGGTTCGTGTGTACCTATTCCAGTATTGGAAGCACCAATCATTGGTTTAGTACCAATGGGTTGAGTACATATCCACTCGTTATCATAATAGATGTAGAGTCGACCCGTCTGATCAGACCACCAAAGATCACCTACCTTTAGGTTTTCTTCACTTTCTGGAATGAAGTTACCGAAATAGGTAGATGATCCAACACTAAATGGACTACCATTACTTAAGAGTGAAGGTGCCTCTGGGAGAACTTCAGTTGACAGAATCTCAACAATATTTTCCTTAGCATCAAAGAAAGTATCACCAGCCAAAACTAAGTTAGGTGTATCTGTATGAACCGTAAGAATTTGATCCTCATAGGTTTCAATAACAGCCTGAGCACCACTGGAAGTGTAGATGTAGTTACCTTCAATAAAGATAAATTCTCCTTCAGTGTAATATTCAACATTACTCCAAGTTACACTAGAACCGAAACCCCTAGCTACAGCCCAATTATTCAATTCAACATCATCACCATTCCAAGCAGTACCTTCAGAAACATAAACAAAGTAATCACCTGTTCTTATAGGAAGAAGGACAATAGGATACAGGTCCTCTGTAGGTTCCTGGCCAGCTTTGATTGTTCCGATTCTTCTTGCTGCTCCGAGTTCTAGGTTGAGGTTACTATAATGTCTAAGGTCAATCTGTTGGTGATGGGAAATAAGTCTAGTATTTGTAGCATTTCTGATACCGTGATTGTCTTCTACATCAACACCCCAGATATGAGTAATCCTACCTACAGCACCTTGACCTCTCGTATCTGTATCATCAAAATACAGGTAGTCACCAACAATCCTGTTATATGGTGCCCCATCCTCCACTTGAATACCAGACACATAACCCTGTGAAACATCAGATACTTCTAACCTGATTCCATCTTTTGTGGATTCCAAATAGGGATTTCTATATCTCTCAACTTTATCGAAGTCAAAATCAATAATTCGTTTATCATATGTTGCCGATGGGTCAGCCAACTTGAATGTGATAGGAACAAAATCCTGATTGTCAGTTACATTAAGTGTCTGTGAGATTGGTCTATTCTTGAAGGTTGGACCCATAATGTAGGGGAAAGCTGGTGTACCATCAGCCTCAACTGTGATGAAGTAACAATAGACCCCATCGGGATAAATCTCTACTGGGAATTCTGGGGTGTTACATACCTTTCCATTAAAAACATCAAGGGTATCATTACCATCAACCGTCTCCGAGTTGAAGGGTCTGTTATCGTGGTAGTAGTCCTCAATGAATGTACCTGTAGGAAATGAAGAGTTAGGTGGAGTGACACCAGGCTCTGTTCCATTTGAAGGAATCATATCTGCCCTGTCTGCTCTCTTCCTGTATCCAGATTTCTGACGAACTAAACCATCAGAAGCGTCTCTGGTGTTCCTATAACCAATTGGACCATATATGGGGTTACCATCAAAAGCCCAACCAACCAAAGGAGAGTGTTGGAATCCATCATCTCCAAGTCTTTCTCTTAACTTTATGGGATCTGCAATATATGCAAATTTGTTTCTTACCCCTTCACTATCGGGATAGAGGTAACCATTACCAGAGTCAACAAACTGATTAGGTGCAGTTTCAATAAGACTCCATCGATTGAAGTCATAATACTCTACATTTGCACCAATACTGGCACCTTTACCAATTGTGACAACTTCTACAGTAGTCGTGGCGGGGTTATAGTCGATACCACTATGAGATACTTTTATCTGATCAACACCACCAACACCATTAACTTTACAACTTAATGTCGCTCCCTTACCTCTACCTGATCTATCAACAACAGCCAATCTAGGAACATCGTAATAGTATTGACCAGAGTTGGTAATTTGAGCTGAGGTTACTCTACCATAAACATCAAACTGAAGAAGGACTTGAGCATTTTCACCACTCGTCACTCTAATAGATGGTTGTCCCGTATAAGGAGTTTCACTGGTAGAAGTAACGGAAAGGATATGACCCAGATTGGTATCTACTGTGGCTTCAGCCAGACCCTCTACATCATTGATAAGAATGGTTGGGGTTACATACTTCTCACCTTGATCGTAAATGGGGAAATCGATGACCTTACCCTGAACCAACTTATCTAGAGAGACATTACTGTAAGCGGGAACACCATCTACAAAAACACCAATACCACCAGTTCCCTTGTATTTAATTTCGTCATTAGGTTGAATTGATTCTCTCCTTGGGATGACATGAATGTCAAATTCACCCTGAAGAAACTCTCCCGTTGTGTCATTACTACTAAAGAGACCTACTGGATACTCTGGTAGGTTACTGGAAGAAATGAAGACATATTCGTGATCGAAATATACCCCATTAACACCCCAAGTATAATTACCAATATATGGGAGGAGTGGCTCAGCATTTGTTGTTCTAGCGAGTTCATCATTATGATTTTCGTTATCTTCGAAGGACTCAAGTATAGGTTCTCTATAATCAATACGACCAGGTCCATTTAAGGTAACTTCATCTTGAATCGAATGAAGAATACCACCATCATCTATTCTTACATCACTAACAAGACCCAAAGGCCAAGAACGAGTGATATAGGTTTCATCATTCTCAACATAAGAGGACTCGATAAAATAAGGTCCATAAACCTCCACACCGGCAGGGTGTTTTGTCTCCACTCCCCTATAACCACGGATACATCCAAAGAATTGATTAAAGGATTTACTTTCATAAAAGATACCCTCATTCTCAATAAAGACCAATCCTTTGTCTGGAAAACCAAGAGTAGATTCTACAGTGATTGTGGTAACATCTCTTCTACTGTCAATGGCACTAGAAGATGAATTTAAAGGTCTTGTGAGTGTAGTATTGGGATTAGCAAGAAACTCACCTTCCGTACTATCGGATACCAGAGAAAATTCATACTGAATAGTGTCCCCATACATGTAACTGGAAACATAATCAGTTATGGCTGTAGCATAGATATTCTTCTCTATCTTATCGAGGTAAGACTTATAAACAATCTTATTTCCTATGATTTTACTAGGAACTCCATATTTTACATTGGGGTCACATAGTGTTTGTGGGATGGGGACTACCCTTAGAAACTTATTCTGAACCCAAGTGGAAGAAGATGGTTTAATCATCTGATCACCAGGATACATCACCTGGATGTCATCTTCAGCAAAGAGCATCTTGAAGAATGATTTGATTCCTAACTTAGTGCCCTTTGATTGATAGAAATCTTTAATGTTCCTAAGAAGTGGAGACCTCTTAATGTCTGGGTGTACTCTTTGTGTGGAAATACTGGGAACAAACGATTCATGAATGATATCCAGCATGGATACCAAGAAAAGGATGGACAGGTTGAATACTTTGGTTCCACCAATATGGGATTGTATTTCGGTATTACTATAATATTGACCATCAATGGTGAAAGAAGGAAGAAGGACAGTAGCACCAGCTCCTCTCAACAATCCAATAAATCTATTACCTTCTCGTCTTTGATAAAGAATAACTTCATCTCCAACCAACAGAACACCATTCTCTAGGGGAAAACCATCGGCATTAGTAAGAAACATATCAACGGAAGTATCACCAAGAGCGATTTCATCCTGTTGATTGGTAATTACTGAATAGTCGTTAGTGGTACCCAGGACTTCAATACCTTCGGCACCAGTAAGACCACCAAAACCTAGGTCTTCTTTGAGGTAATCGTATTGTCTGAGTTCTTTATTATATGTTCCAAAATCCCTATACCTATTAAGGTTTTGGAGAATGTCTTGCCCGAAACCTCTTCTCTCTTGACCGGCGATGCCCTCCGACATAAAATCAACAAACTTCTCATAATTCTGGACAATATAAGATGGAAGTGTGGAACTTACTTGATTTGAGGCTGATACGACAGCTTCTGGGTATCCACCCAAGATGAATTCTTTACTGTGCATATCAGTTACCGGTTTCCTCTACGGCGTTAATGATGGACTTGGCGACATCGAAATTGAGATAGATGAATTGTTTAGCAACAACATCAACCTCTCGTGGAAATGCTCTTATTTCAATAATGTAATCATCTAGTTGAGTGTCGTATATCTTGATTGGTTTTTGATACCCAATCAGAACTTCACCTTTATCATAATCTACACTTCCGAAGTCTTTATCGACTACTACTTCCTCATTGAATTCATTCAAGTAGAAAAGAATCATCCTACCCACATCTACATTAGAGATGTTGTTAATGTCTCTTGTGAAATACATTTTGGGGTCGAGGGTTCCATTTATGACCAAATTAAATCCAGTAGAATATACAACTGAACTCAGAGGGTCTTTTGGAAACGCATTCTCATAACAAATCTCATAAGATGCTGAAGTATTGGGTACAATTTGAATATCTCTCCTCATTCTCAACCTAGTAAGGTTTCTGGTGATGGATGGGTCTGAGTCATCGATAGAACCAACAACTCTAGAGAATCTAACAGCACCACCAAACTTCTCAACATTGGGAGAATCAGAATACCTAGTAAGAGTGTTTTTCACGTCTGAGACAATTGCAGCAGCATCCTTAAGGGTCTGTGTATCTTCATAATACACTGTGCTGACTGCCTCAACATTCAAGACCTCAGGGTCTTCGAATACAACATCAAGAGAAGCGATTCTATAGAGGTCCAGAGACCTCTTGATGAAGTTCTTGACTAGAGTTGATAACTTATCACTATAGTTGGGTTTGATGACCACAAACACCCTTCCATACTGAGGAATGGGTTTAGTCTCTCCACCATAAACATAGATATCATCAACTGCTGGATAAATCTGTCTGATAATGGCGGCATAGTCATCATCAACTACCGCTCTGTTTTGGGTTTCATAAAACTTAGGGGCTCTAAATTTAACAGAAGCCACGGACTCAATATCCTGACCCCCTTGTGTCTTTTCGGCACCAAAGACGTTTGGTTTGGAGTTGGATACATTACCATACGAGTCAGTCGTCTTACCGATGTAAGTAAAGTTAATTAAACCCTGGATACCATTCGCCAACTCACCATTAGAGACGATATAATCTACATAAATCCTGGCACCATTTTGTAACTTCTTACCAAAGTGACCATCACCAAAAGTTAGTTCATAGTATCCTTCTTCTGTCTCAGTAATCCAATAAATTCGAGTATCATCTTCTAGATCGACTAAATTTTCAGCTCTAGTATATAAAGTGTTTAGATTCTCGTTAGGGTCTTCTTGAACTTCGACTCTAATTGTTGTGGTGTCAATATTTGGGTTTCTTAAAACAAACTTTTGAGCATAGTCAGAATCATCAACTTCAAATTGAGTAGAAAGAAACACTCCCTCATAAATTTTCACATTTGTGAAGGTACAGGTTCCAAAACTACTAACAACCGAGGTTTGTGTGTCAGCAAAGTTAAAAATCAGTTGTTGTTTGTTATTGGTAACTGAAAATCCAGCCCCTCTTTGCAATTCCAGATAAAGTGGAAATCCCGTGGTGTATTCGTCTCTGTCAAATTGAAATTCGAAGGTAATAAACGAAGTAGCACATCTAGCAGAGGTTGGGACATACCCAACCATCGCCGCATTAGAAACTACGTTCTGCCTAAGTGACGCCGAAGAGAGAAAACTCTCATTGGCAATCATATTAGTCGAATAGGCATTAATTTGTGCCTGATACGCCAACATATTCAGAATAACTTGAAGGTTAGAACCATCAAAGTCAAAATCTGTAAATTTATTGGTGGATTTGAGGTAGTCGACCAGATTTTCTTTAATCTGGTCAAAATCTACTTCTGTTAATTGGATAGCTCCAGCCACAACTCCATATCCCTTATTTCAGTTATTTATAACCCTATCTGGTAGGTTCTAAAAGTTGGTTGAAAGTGTAGATTTGTTCATATCCAACGATTTTGTATGTTATATTCACCGAGAACATATTTTGGTCCGGTCTACTCTCTACTCTTACTGATGAAAATTGATTGGCAAACCCCTGTCCCTCACTAATTGGTGAAAAAGCTCTATTATCAAGTCCTTGTGTTCCACTAATGGCATAATTCATACCACCATTTATACTTTCAGCGTTTAGGGGGGACACTAACTCAACTCTAGGCTCACTGAATACAATAACACGTTGAATTTCTTGTTGTAGGAGTTCAGCAGTCACCTCATCTACATTTTCAAACAAATAACTAGCAACACCAGACCCAATATCTGCATTAAAAGGTACCTCACTGGCTGCAATCATCATGAGGTTCTTTAGGGAGTTATTAATTGCTCTTTCATTGTTGATTGTGGCGAGGTCTTTGGTGATTGGGTTTGGTTCAAACGACAAAGAAACATCAACAAACCGTTTTGACTCTCTAGATATGAATATGGACATAAAAATAGGGGCCTTTGCCCCTATTTATCAGTTATTCTCTTGTCCTTCGACCCACTGGGGGTATTTCTCCCTTAGTTTTCGTGCTCTGGCTTGTTCTATGTAAATGTCAGCAGTAGGATCGCTGATGAGAACACGAGTTCCGTGTTCGGCAAACATGGTTTCTTCCAGAAAGTCAGGATATCGTTCTTTATGTGTCATAGTTTCTCCTTTGGTTATGCTGTATTTATCTGATTAACTTCTACCTTGACCTCTGTATCGTTTTTTGGCGCTGGAATTGCTCCTTCTGGAGTATTTTGTATTCTTTGAAGACCCCTGATAGGTCTTTTTGTTGGTCGGGATGATTAGTGCTTCACCAGACTTTGAGAAAATACGTGCCATTAGTTAGAATTTTGAATATTTGAGAGAGTTTGCTCTATGTTGTTTAGACGATTCATGATTTCATCAAAAATTTCGACTATATTTTGATGATCCTCCCTTCCGGGAGCCCTATACATCAACTCTGGAGGAGTTTCTTGGTCATTTTCCACTGAAGTATTCACTAGGGAGGGGGACTTTACCTTGCCAGACATAAGGAATGGTGGCAGTTCGTGCTGCTTGGGAACCAAATCGTTGCCACATCGAGTAAAATTGGTCTCGAAGGGAAATGGTGCAAGGAAATTGCTTAATATTTTCAAGAGTCAGAAGTAAAACTTCCTCTTGAACTTGTTCTGGAGTGATATTGTAGTAATTAACTAACTCAGTCTGAGACATAGACATAAAAAAAGGGTCCCTTATATTATAAGAGAACCCTTGTGGTTTGTCAACCGAGTGACTTTTCGATGGCTTCCAGCCAGTCTTTACTCATATGATTGAATAGGACTTCTGCGGAAACTGGGTTACTGGCAAAACCTTCACTTACGAGATATGATTCAACTTCCTCTTTCTTCATCTTCTTGCCAAATCTCATGGCTTGTTGACGTTGATACTGTTTTTCAATCTTCTTCTCGTCACGTCCATACTTCTCAGACTTGCCCCTTTCGATTGCTTCTTTGTCAGCAGCACGACCAATCTGTCTATCAATCTTGCCTTGCTTTTCTTTATCAATAGGATTCCATCCTTCATCAAACATTTCAACCATCTGATCCCAGGTGTACTCAGAAAGGTCGTATCCTCCCTCTAAGAGAGACTCTACCCACTCCTTAACCGTGTCGTGACATTCACAGGGGGATTCCTTGTCCTCACACTTGGGACAAGGCTTCTTACCTTTCTCCTTAAGAGCCTTCTTCATAGGCTCTTCTTTATTACCGTCTTTATCGAAGTCGAGATAGTCTGGCTTAGAACCCTCGTCCAATGAGGAAAAACGATTGTATTGCCAGGGACCACCTGAAAGTGAGATACCCATAATTGATAACTGATTTCTTTTATTTAGAAGCTTCCAACTCTTCTACCCTAGCAGACAACTCTTTCACTGCTTCAACCAGAGCACCAATAATACCACTATAGTTTACAGACTTAAGTCCATCGTCATTAGTATCCACGATATCTGGAAATACCTTTTCAACATCTTGGGCGATGACACCCATACTCTTCTCTTTACTGGACTTCCAAGTAAAGTTAACTCCATTGATTTGTTTCAGTGATTCAACAGCACCTGAAATGACCTCAATATCTTCTTTGAGATTAGAGTCAGAAGCACTATTGACATTACCACGCGCGGTGAGATTTAAACAGGTAACATTACCGGTTGCGGTAACATTACGACTAGCATTTAAATCCCTACAACTAATATCAGTATTAGAACTCAAAGAAAAGTTTGAAACCGTAAGATTGGTAATAGAGGCAGTAGTGGCATTAATAGTTGAAGTAACTAAAGTACCCGTAGAAGGCTTATAGTATAGTCCACCATGAGCTCGTATTCTCGTATTACCTGAAGTACCTGATGAGAAATTCAAATACCTATTTGAGTTACTTGAATCCGCCAACACATTGACATTAGTTGCATTAGTTGAATTAACAGCATTCGTTGAGTTAGTGGCACTAGACGCACTGGATGCTGTGCCGTTTAAGTTTCCTTTAAAGGTAGTAGCTGTTAGTGTGTTGGATGATGGGTTATATGTCATACCACCATCTACTTTCATTCTCCTATTACTACTTCCCCCACCATCGGCAAATACAACATAACGATTAGTATTAGTAGAACTTTCAGTATCTACTCGAACATTAGTTACATTTGTGGCGGTTGTGGAAGAAGTTGATGTGGCAGCATTACCAGTAATACTAATACCCCAAGTGCCCGTAGCATTCGACCCATTTGTGTTTGCTTTCAGAGCAAGTGCATCATTAGCACCTTTAGGAGTCAGAGCTTTTGTTTGAGTACCATCAATAGTATTAGTAAGTATTGTTGCACCCGACTGACTAGTGGATGCAGTTCTAATCGAAATGTTTGCATCTCGATTGACCTGAGTGACAACAATAGGAAGAGTCCCATTGATTTGAGCAATAGGAGATAAGTCAATAACCTGACCCTTCAACTCAGCGCCAGACCACTTATAGCTTCTTCCGCCTCGTTCAACACAAAGAAGGTCAGTATCTAAGATTAGTGCCATTTTATGCTAATACTTTATTGTTATTTAGATTAGTATTAATCCGCTGTATCGATGACAAAGCATTGTCTTGGTTTAGTTACTATGGGCCCAGTATGTTCAATATTACCAGGAATAGTCATCAAAGTATTTGTCGGAACATTAATTTGAAATTCTTTACCTTTTACCCTGAATATAGTTCCCAATTCTTCTGGGTTTTCCATATAATAAATTGATGTTAATTTAATGTGATGGCAGTGCCAAACCTCTTTTGTATGGTCAGGATCATTATAGACAGACCAAGACTGATGTATACTTTTGAACTTCATTATATTCACAAGTTTACAAATAATTAAATAACATTCATGTTTAATTCTTTCATGTAAATCTGCAGATGTCTGTAGACCGGGGTGTACATCACTAATTATCATCAGATGTTTCTTTGATTCTTCAAGAAGTGTCAACCGATCATTTTCGGTGAGAACATTTCTATAGATTTTTATACCATACCTGACTCTGTAATATAAATCAAGTGCGATGTTTATCATAATAAAATAGGGAATGAGATTAAAAAATAGTGTTGTCCTTGTCTAACATATAGGCATCATCAGGCAACTCAGTTACAATTTGCCTCTGTATCAGATTCATCTCATCAAGTTGATTGTGTAGTTCGATGATATTTCCTTTTATACCAACCAGTTTTCCATCTTTTAGAATTCCTGGGCAGTTAGTGTTCCCAAACTTATCTTCATACTCTTCAAGAGTGAAGTCTTCATCGAGTTTGAGTTCTACATAATCAAGTTTTAAATCAGTGAGGAGTGTTTTAACATAATCACACGTTTCACAAGAATGTTTTGTGTATAGGGTATAAGTCATAGTACTATAAGAAGTGGAATTAATAGAATGAATCGGAAAGTGAATTACCAGCTCAATAATTCTTTCAATTTACCAGTGCTATTGTAAGACATTGTTCTGGTGACACCACCGTAAACCATTCGCCAGTACTGAGTAGTATTACTGCCGGGGTTGACTCCAATGTTGCTAACAGTAATTTCATTCCATGTACTTCCTGTGTTTTCGCCACGGGGTCTAGTTTGACAGTATCCGCCACCGCCACCGCCGCCGTTGCCTCCTGTTGCACCACCTGGGGCTCCTGCACCACCACCACCTAACAGTTGTTGGTAATATGGACTGTAAGAGACGTATTCGTTCGGTTTTTGACCTTCAAGTGTTTTGTTACCTACGGCAGAAAGTCCTAGTCCATTAGCTCCAATAGAAATAGCATTACATCCAAAACTATATGATACTCCCAAACTTCCAGAATGACCTGCTGTCACTATCCAGTCACCATTGATGAAGAGTGTTGTCCCATCCCCAGCGAAGCTGTAAATATCTGTAGTTTTAGCGGTAACTGTGGCGCTAATCGTTGCTCCATAAGAGTACTTCCTGTTCGAGTTGCCACATCCAGAGTCTATGCCAGAGAAACCTGGACCACCAAGTTGAACAGTAAAGGTAATTGGTTGACCCAATACATCACGAAGTTGTTCCATAGTAGCCTTATAACTAGTGCTACCTCTATTCACCAGAACTATATTCT
>Ga0187217_1000046_pt1 | contig 39944 bp, 49 predicted proteins | sample 15SPOviralmetaG_FD_130165 | JGI IMG/M metagenome (GOLD analysis project Ga0187217, IMG submission 130165) | Marine viral communities from the oligotrophic San Pedro Time Series (SPOT) site, San Pedro Channel, CA, USA - 15 SPOT_SRF_2010-09-15... | ecosystem: Environmental > Aquatic > Marine >... | reverse complement strand
GTTAGAAACCTCAAACTGTATGCTACAACCACCAATAGTTTCAACAGAATCATTAGCTTCACCACCAATTAATCTTCCAAATTGTAATGCACAACCATTTGCTACAGGGTAAGTTGGAATAAAACCACTACCTGTTTGAGTAGATTTAGTTGTTAAATTTACATTTGTATCTCCTAAAAAAGCACCAGAAGAAAGTTCAAAATCTCTATCAACAAAAGCATAAGAATTACCTTGTTTAGTACAAGCTGAAGAAACTGCTGTATGTACATCTTCTAAATTTGTACTAATAACAAAATCTTCTCCATTAGAAGGAGCAGAACTAAAACCACCATCTGTAACTGTTACGCTAGAAGATGTTGCGCTTTCTATAAATCGTATTTCCCAATCACCAGTATTAGCGCCATTTTTCCAAAGCAAGAAACGACCAGCATCACCACTAACAGGTGCATCACCTGAACTATATTGAATTACTGTTGTTGTGTTTCCACTACCACCTGTAAAATCCTTATAACCTCCACTTATTGTTATTCTTGTGCTTGTTGAAGTGATTGTTGCCATTATTTAACTATTACATTTACTTTTTTAATAAAATTATTGGCCTTACTTCTTTCGATGTCAAACGAATACTCTTTTGGTTTGCTTTGTTCTTTTATAAGATCTTTCAAACTGTTAATATTTTCTTCCACCTTAAGGCTTAGTTTATTAATAGACTCTACTAGATTAACATCACTGAAGTTATTTTCTTCTTTGTTTAGAATGTCGTTTAAAGAATTCTTAATTTCCTCTAACGAAGATAAATCTAAATTAGTTTCAGGTATTTCTTTAACAACATTATTAATAGTGTTTATTAACTCTCTGTGTCTTTTTTCTTCTATTATAAAACCTTCTAAGTCACTTTCTATTTCCATAAGCAATCTATAAGTTTTTTAACTTCTTTAAAATTTTCTCTAGCTTCTATATTTTTTAAGTTAGTTTGTTCTATATTTTTAGACTTTGTAAGTTCTAACTTAGTTATGAAGTTCATTTTTAGAACTGGCTTCTTGAAAATCTTATTCTGCTTTAAATTATCTTCTACAAGTTTACGTAATTGTTCTGGATTTACCTTATTTTCAATTGCTTTATTTATGTTTTTATTGTATGTTTCTACAAAATCCTCATTAGACTTAAGGTCTTCAGATAGTTCATAGTCTTCTAAAGTAAAACTAGGACCTTCCTCATCTATACCTAACTCTTGTTTTTTCTGGGTGGTTAATTTCTCCTTCATTTTAGGATTCATAACCTCTTCCATTGGTAATATTTGAGGCTCCCCAACTATATTGTCATAAGCGTTTTCTACATATTCTTTATTACTAAGAGTGTTGTCTTTTGACAACCTTTCACTACTAGCAATGTTTCCATCTACTTTTTGAACTACAGTTCTACTTCCGTCTTTATTAATAGTTATTTCTACGGTTCTAACTCCTTCACCTTCCTCTGTTTCAAGAGTATATATTTCTTTACTTGTTGGAATTTGAGAGTCTTTTATTACTGCTTCTTCTTCCACTTCTTGTACACTTTCGGTTTCTTTCTTTTTAGTGGTATAATTATCTAGTTTATCTTTTAATAAATTATATGTAACAGGGTCATTATTAATAATTATTTTTGCTTTTGAAGAAGCAATATCTTCATCCGTCATATCTTTAATAATTTCCTGCATTTCTTGTTTTGTTTTCTCCACACCATTAATAGTGTAAATAGGTTGATTAGAAAACAATGACCTGCCTAATGTAATTGGTGCTGATCCTAATCCAGCAACTGCTTCTAAAGCAATGTCAGCTACATCCATTTCTTGACCAGCAACTGCTTTTCCCGCTACTTCTCCTAAACTACCACCAACTGCTTCTACTCCTAATCCAGTTCCTGTTGCAGCTAATCTACTTCCTTGTCCTAATTTTTTAGCGCCTGCTTGAGTTACTTTTCTAGCTGTTTTTCCTAGAACAGCTGTAGTAGCTTTTCCTGCTAACCCACCAGTAATAGCATCTACTGTTCCAATCGCAGCTCCTCTTCCTGCTGCTCTATTTCTAAGCCTGCTTAATTTTTCAGGGTCATTTAAAACAGCCCTAACATTTTCTTTAGTAAAGGGTAATCCACCTAACTCTTCTTTAAGTAATTCATTAAAGGTTAATGCTGTTTCTAAAGTGGTAGTAGCACCTCCAATCATTCCAGCTACTGCACCTCCTCCTGCGGTGATTGCAGCTAATGGACCACCTATTGCACCAGCGGCTGCTCCTGTTAATGCTCCTGCGCCTGCACCTGCTCCTGCACCAGCTGCCACTGCTGGATTAAACATAGAGAATATGGATGATGTTAGTATTTGAGGTAATATACTTGGGTTTTCTCCAATACCTTTTAATACACCAAACAAACCTTCTCCTTCTTCTTGATAGGTTTTATAAAAATCTCTCATCTCATCTGTTTCTTGATAAGACTCTGATTCTTGTATGGCTTTTATATAATCTGTTAAATCTTCATCAGTTGCTGTTGATCCTTTGGTAAATATTTCCAAAGCATCATCTACTGTTTGTGCTTGACCTAATCCTTGTGTTGCTGAACGATATAAATCTCCTAAAAAGTCAGTAACTACATTTTTACCAAATGTTCTTTCTATTAGTGTGTCTTTTTCTTGAGATGGCTCTTCTTCAAATATTAAGCTTTCTGAGGATACCAAAGAAGTATCTGGCGTTTCCACCTCTGTAATAGACTCCGTAACTTCCTCTTGAACAGGCAAATCTGAATCTTTTTTTTTTACACCTATTAACTGTTGAAAATCTTCTATGTTCTTTTGATACCCTTGTTCTTGAACATATGAAAACATATCGTTTTGAACATCTGTGTCTCCTTGTATTAAAACAACAAAATCTTCAAAAGATTTAGTATAACCTTTAGACTGAGCTCTACTATATAAATCCTGTAATACCTCCTCGTCCATTTTTATTTATTTGAGTAATCTATCCTAACAGAAGTATCAAATACAGGTTTAATTATCTGCTCTCCTTTAGTTTCAGATATTTGGTTTTTTATTTTATCTATTTTATCTTGTATTTCTTTTCTTTTTCTTCTTCTGTTTGCTACCTCACTATCCGATAATTTTTCAAATGATTTAATTTCTGATCCTGTTTTTCCTTGTAATCTAACTTCTTTTACAAACTCACCATCTTTCTTTTGTAACTCTAATTGATAAGAATTTAATTCTTTTTCTAAATCATTAATTTGAGACTGAAGCTTATCAACTTGTTCCCCCACTACTTTTCGTGCTTGCTTTGTATCTATACCTTGAGGATTACCACTTGCGTCATAACTAGTTGCATATGTAGGATAAATGTCAGCTACTTGATTTGTTAAGTTGTTTAATTCTTGTTGTTCTGAAGGTGTTTTATCAGTTTTTGAATTAAGCAAATCTATTCTATCGAGAGATACATTTAAGTTAAACCCTGCTGCTGAACCAGTTGAAGAAGCTGCTCCAGTTGAAGAAGCTGCTTGAATAATTTTATTACCTTTAATGTATTCAGGCAAGGCAATCCCTTTTTCTCTTTTTGTAGCTATGGTTGCAGGGGTATCAAATTTTATCTCTCCATTTTCTACAAAATATTTTCTACCTTGTTCTTTTTTTCTGAATGCAGATATTTGTTTGTCATTCATTCCAGCTGCTTGATTAGCAAAACTAAAAAAGTCTTCAAAAGTATTTAAAACAACTGGTCTTGGTCTTCCTTGTTTATCTATCTCAAAGAAAGTTGCTTCAGGTCTTGATTTTACATATTCAGCTGCACTTACTACTTGTTCATCCCCATCAATAACAACTTTATAAGGTTGAGAAGATTTAGCCATTTCACTTTTACTTAAATAAGTACCTGGTTTAAACCTGTCTAAATGATTTACATAATCATCTACAGTTTTTACTCCGGAAACTAACCCCATTGTTATCTCTTTATTAGGAACAAAATCTACTTCAAACTGTTTACCTGATTCTTTTGTTCTGTAAGTAGTATCTAAACGAGCTATTATATCTTTCTTTAAACCATCTTTTGCTTTTTTAACTACTTCACTTAAATTAGCAGCCATAGGCTTTTTTGTGTCGTTATCTATTAAAAGCTGTATTTCATTATCATTTTTTGGTGTACCCCAAACTAACTTCTTTCCTCCTGGACTAGATAGATATTCTAAAGCATCTATACCATTTGCATCACTAATTTTTGAGTTTACATAATTATTTAAAGCACTTTCAAATTCTTTACTTTTATAATTAGCACGGTAAGTTACATTACCTTCTGCATCTACAGTTTCAAAAACTTTTTTAGCAAAAACATTATTAGCATTAGTAATAACTTTATCATTAAACTCCTTGTTGTAGAAGTTCATAACACCTAAGTCATTAGCAACTGGCTGTTTAATTATTTGACCATTTACATTAGTAACAGATTCCAACATCATAGAATCCATATTCCAATCAACAGTTCTATTTGCAAGGTCTCCTACTGTGGTTTGTATATCAGCCATCGATAAAGAAACATTTCCAGTTCCTTCTTTTAATACGTTTTCTTGTAGTTTATCATAAGAAGATTGATAATTAACTAAATTATTTTTTAATATTTGATACTGGCTAGTTAATGCGTTTGTTGCAATTTTATATTGAGTATAGCTAATTTCACCGTTGTCATACTGATCTTTTATTTTTTGATTACCGTCACCAACTTTTTGAATAATACTAGCATAATATTTTGTTTGGTCTGGAGTTGCTCCCCTTGGAAGTTTTTGTATTTCAGCACTAACAGATTGATTTTTTTCTGCTACTTCTGCCTTTTGTTTTTCGCCTGCAGCGAATGCTCCACCTAGTGCTGTAGTTAAGCCACCACTAATTGCTCCCCAATCAACGGTAGTCTTTTCAACATCTCTTTTTACGTAACCTAATCCTGGTGCTGCCATTATTAATAATTATATAAAACTTCCTGTTATAGGGTCATAGATTCTTCCATCAGGCAAAAACTGTAAATCATTTCCCCTCATTAAAGACCCCATACCTGAACCACCTGTTACAGTTCTAGCGGGTAACACACTTGTACCTCCTACTGAAGTAAGTGGAGCTTGCTGACTGCCAGCAAACATTCCTTCAAACCCTTTTTGAATCTGCATTGGAGAAACACCTGCTGTTATCATTCCTGTGTAATCCCCTACTAAAGAAGCGGGAGCTTGTAAAGCTTGTTGTGTTGCTTGAGTCATTCTTTGTTGTGCTTCAGCAGCTTGTTGCTGAAACCCTTTTGCTTGAGCCTCATCTAAAGTTTGTATTCTGCCTAATCTAGCTTGTTCACCTTCTGCAATATCTTTTTCTAAGTCTTGAATATCTTTTCTTTTCTGCATCTCCAAAGCTTGTCTTTGTTTTGCAGACTGTTGTGCTAGCCTACTTCCTTGAGCCGCAGCCAATCTTGGGTCTTCACCTGCAGTGACATCTAATATAGTAGATAAATCTTGACTTATTTGTTCACTAGCAGTATCATACAAACTAGTATCAATAGACCTCATTCTTTGAGTGTTTACGTCTGCGCTTTGATATGCTTTGTCTATATATTTTTGAGCTTGATCTGTAGCGGTTTTCAAATCACTTTTAGCTCTAGCTGCTTGACCTAGGCTGAAAAGGGCACCTGCCCCTTTAGTGATTCCGCTTATAATTAACATTGTAGCTGGATCCATATGCAAATATACTAAATTACGGGAAACTTTTCATTGTTTCAGAACTTACTGAAAATAATTCTACTTTAGAAGTTGAAGCATTAGTTAGTTCATACTCACAGTAATGCCCCATTACACCGTGAGATTCTGCTACCGTATTCTTAACATATAGTATAAAGTCTCCATTACTAGGTGCACTTGCACCTGTTATTGTTGTGTCTATAGTAATAACTTGACCACTAACACCTGTCACTACACCACCTAATGATGGAGTTGAACCATAATAAAGCATATCTCCTATACTAATAATACTGCCTATATTTACTGAACTAGCAAAAGTCAGGGTAGTTACAGCAGGGACAGCAGCGTCAACAGTATCTACATCTGCTATTCCGTTAGCATATCTCATTAATAAATTAATATCTGTTTCTAGAAACCTGATAAAAGCAAAATAATTCCCTTCTTTCTTTTCAAAATAAGTATCTAAAATACTACCTACTTGAGGTAAGTCAGTTGCTAAAGTAGCTGACCAAGGATTGTCTGACTCTAAAGTAAGTGTTTTAAATAATTTACTTTCTAATGGTCCTTTATTAAATACACTTTTAATAGTGGTGTTGTATTGAACCCCATAAAAGTTGTTTCGTAAAGCATTGGTATTATGCCTATACAGTTGACCATTCTTAAATGTATATAAATAGTTGTTCATACCTTGAGTATACTCTGGTATAAATGAATAAAAGGAAGGCCATCCTTTTACTGCTGGGCTATATGATAAGGTTACTTCTGCCATAATTTAACTTGAACATTCACTTACTTGAACAATTCTTCCGTTGTCTTGTCTTAACCAATATGTATCAACTACTGTTGGATTTGGATTAACATATAAATAATAACCATCAGCTGCAGGTACTGTCATTGCAGCATCGTTGTAAACGACTGTTGCTTCCGAAGGAACTACTGCGTCTAGGAAGTATGGTCCTAGTGTTCCAGTACCTCCACAAACTATACCTTCTGTTGATCCAAAAGATAAATTAACTTGAGTTGAACTTCTGTAGTCGTATATTAAATACAAATTAGATACTGGTGTTCCTCCTGTGTTACTGTAATTAAACGACCCTTCAAATACACCGCTTGATGTATTAGATATGGTTAAATTAGTACTAGCAGCCAACAAAGAAATAATATCCGCTTGAGTATTTGCGTAAGTAGTATTACTTAATAAGTGTAATAATCTATTTCCGTTATTAGTATTAAAATCAAATGAATCAGAACCTGTTTTAGCTGACCTAACCGTAAAAACCGCCTCAGGGGTTGGTGTTGTTCCAACAGCTACTTGAGAAGCATACACTTGATATTGAGCCACTCTTTGTGTTCCAACACCCGTACCTGTTGCTACATTTGTAAAAGTCACAGGTTGGTTTATAAGTGGACTAGACACGGAAGGCGTTAGATTATCAGAAGACCATTCATATTGATTGTGTATGGTTGGAGCTAATCCTGTAAACCCACTATTCAAACATATTTGATATACGTTTATAACAGCTGCGTTTGGACATTGAGTAGTGATTGAATAATCTACAGACACCCCTACTACCGCTACTGTTACAACAGCAGTTTCAATAGAAGGAATGTTTTTGTTAAATTGAAAAGTTCCGCTTCCTGTAACACTTCCTGAATTAGTAGTGGCTCCATTATAAGTAACTGATATGTTTATGTTTCCACTGGTTACATTGTAGTCAATATCCGTAGTTCCTATAGAAGCCCCTAACTTAACAGTATAGGTAAAGCTCACGGTTTGGTTGTTAAACTCTAGCTCTGATCCGCAGTTTACAGTCTGAGGTTCTACTGGCAATGTCCTGTTATTGCTACTTAATACATACTCATTCATATAAGGATCATATCCTCCTATTTTTTGAGTATTAAAATCATCTATAAATAAATCTCTAAAGTATGACCTCATTCCAGCCTGAGATATAACCTCTAGTGATTCATTAGAATAAGAGCTACCACTTAACTTAATTACTGCACCACGCTTTGCATCCGTAAAATACTTATCATAACCAAACTCTGCATAACTTTCTGGATTATGGCTAATACCATATTCTTCTAAACGAGATACTTGATTTCCTAATATAGTAGGTGTTGATGTCACGTTAGATAAACCATCTGCTGAAGTAAGTACGTTTTTATTTACTAATACATAAGATATCTTATCTTCTTGCAATACTAATAAATCATTCTGTCTTGCTTTAAGTAATTCTATATTACCAAAGTCTTCGTCTAAATCTTTAAAGTTAAGTATACCTAAATTAAATTCGTTAGTTCTATTTAGTTTAGTTTCATCATTATATATACCACTATAAGTAATAGAAGCGTTTCTTCGTTTCTGTCTAAACTCACCCTCAGATAAAGTAAATACTCTTTCACCAATATTAAGAGCATCTTCTTTGAATGAGTCTTGAATCCTACAACTTTCCATACCATTACCCCAAGAGTAACAGTTAAAAAAGTTAGTAAGCACAATAGCATCTGCATTAACTGACCCTCCTTCAACAGGAGTTGCAGTTCCAAAAGCAACGTCTAATACTATGGTATTGGCGTCTGGTTTCTCTACTACTGTGTGTTGCCCATTGTATTGTGGATTGGTTGGCGATAAATTAGTTTGTTGTACGTTTACTATGTCACCTACAGAAAATGGTGCATCATCTCCAGTTCCACCTGTGGTGGTTAAAGCTAAATTTACACCATAAAATTGTGAGGCAGGCAATCCTTGAGAGCTTCTATAAGCGTTGTTTTGTGCATTATCATAAAAAGCCCAAGTGTTTTGGTTTTGTAGGTTACCATCGTGTAAGTCACCGTTTATGTCAAACACTTCATTTCCTTCATAGTAAAATTCACTTGCAGTATCTTCACCATCTGTTTCTAACACCACTAAACCGTCAGGTTGATTAGTTATAGATACTTTTATTTTTAATCTGGACACCCCAATATCATTAGCATATCGAGCTAAGGCTGGAAACCTGTCAATAGCACCTATTGTATTAGTTCCTGCAGTATAAAATGAAACAATATGAAAAGCATCTGCTTCTGCAATAGGTTCATCAGTAAGAGGATATCTAGTTCCGTCAGTAACTAAAACTGAATTATCTAATTTAAACCTATACTCAAGACCATTATTACCAGAATAATCAGTTTCTGAAACAGCAAAAAAATCATCTTCATTAACAAATTGTTCCTGGACCATTTCTTGTAGGTTAGCTTGAAGAGTGGCGTGAGTGTCGTAAGATCTGTTAGCTGTTCTAGTAGCTGTTAATTTACTGTATTTTAGTTTTAACTCATCTTCTTTAATAGAAGCCGCCCTAAATAAACCAGCTGAATTTCTTTCACAAGTTATTTTTAATGTAACCGAAGTGCCCTCTCCTATAGTCTGTGTAGGAAACAAAGGGTCTGAACCAGAAGCTGTCGCTAAACTTAATTCTCCTTCTATTCCGTTTAATGGTACTGATGTTTGATTAGTGCTTACATTTACCTCTTTTGTTATGTTTGGATTATTTAGTTCATAACTCCCTCCAGGAGCAAACTTTGCATAAACACCAGGGCCTGGGTATGAAGGTGCATCTGTATCTAAATTTGGAGTAGTGCTTTTAGCTAAACAAGTAGCTTCTGTATAGTTTGGCATTGGACCCTCAATATCTTTTTTTACTACATAAGTTTCGCCTTCAGCAACTTTTTGTGCAGTCTCCCCTTCTAGTAAACACCAAAACTCTTCTGAATTGTCTAAGTCTGGTTCTGCCCTCAACAAGAACAAGGTGTCGTAATTTAATTTAGATGGCTTAATGGCAAACTTATAATGCTTAGCCCAAGATGGTGCTTTTTGACTAGTAGGTATATTTACCTGTACTTTGTTAAAGTCAATGGAATTAGAAGCAGGAATATTAATACTACTATCTAAACTAACTAAAGCAGTACTTGACCTAGCATATTCATCCATATAAATCATAGCTAAGTCATAATCTCTATTACTGTGTAAGCTTTCTAAAGATTTGCCGGTTTCAACACTAAATGAAGCACTTAAAAATTCCAACCCTTCAAAAGACTTAGTGCTACCTACTTTATATACCATCATTAGTGATTGTATATTTATTATTGTAGGATTAGCAATGTCAAAAGATTCTAAAAAACCAGTTTGACCAGTTGGGTAAGTAGCGGGAGGTGTTATTGTAGAATCAGATGCTGCTGCATTTGGAACAGCTGAATTAACAGCTGTAACATTAGCCCCTCCTACACTATTAGTCGCTGGAGTTTGTATAACAGAATTATTTAAAATATCGGTTGCTGTTACCCCATCAACAGCATTAGCAAAGGGTTGATAATTAGGAGTTGCTGTAGCTAATCCAGTTCCAATTAACCTTTCAAAATCAGGGCCACCTACAAAAGAAGCCACGTCTGAGTATGAATTATTTAATTGTACAGATGCAGCTATATTAAATGTTGCTCCACCAGTTGCTCTAGATAGGTTTAAAACAGCAGTGTTTTGGTTATAAAAATTTCCACCTGAAGCAAAACTTTTTAATGAAGCACTAAAACTTACAATAGACCCTTGAGTAAATTGTGTTAGCCCAAAATCAAAAACAGCTTTTGAATTTTCCACACTTATCGTACTTGGTGTAGAACTACCATTTAAGACTTGGTAATCTGAAGAAACAAACTGACCAGGAATAACAGTAGAATTTTCAGCAGGATTTACCAAGCTCGTAACATAATTTAACTTAACATCGTTTCCGTCAGCAGACTTCATATCGTATCCATCTACATAATTTCCAAACATTAATCTGTTTCCAGAACTAGTTAAAGCTTTCGCCTTTAAAGGAACATTATCATACAGTCTTAAACTTTCATTAGCAGATAACACTCTAAATACTTCTTTGTTTCTAAAAAATATAGATTGTGTTGAGTTGTCAGCCCATCCTAAATCAGACTTACTGTACTTGTCTATTACTTTAATAACAGTGCTTGAACTTTCTTTATAACAAACTTCTATTTCTTTGACTAAATTAGAACCCGTATTAAAAAACACAGTTGCCGCATTGAATTCATTAACCATTGATTCGTTCTTGACTGAGTTAAAGTCAACCTGAAAAGGTCTAGTAGTAATTGGTGCAAAAGCAGGAAGGCTAAATGGAGATAGCGCAGAGTACTCTCCATCTTCATACTTAAACCTATAAGCAAAAGAAATAAACTTGTCTGTAAAAAAACTTTGATCATCACCATCAGCACTAGACAAAGTAAAACTAGGTGGGCTAATGGGTGGCTTAACTATAAGATTAATTTCTTCTTCTGTTATTTGGTCTACCCCACCAACAGGAAAATCATAAGACCTATCTACATTTATTTTTCTAGGTGGATTTAAATTATCTGTAAATATTAAAAACCTATCTATTAACTCAACCCCTGTTATTAAATTACTTGGGTTAAAGTTTAATACACTAGTAGATATAATGTGGTATACAGTAACAGATGTTTTTACATTGAAAGAAATAATTAAGTCAACTACTGAAGGATCAGTCACAAACCAATAAATAGTTTCATCACTTTCATCTGCATAAGAACCAATACAAACAGCATTAGAACTTAATGCCACTCCTTGATTAGTGATGTTGGTTAGTTTTGTGTTGCCCTTAGTGTTTTCTACACTTCCTATTTCAGAATCTTCTGTTGAGCCTAGTCTAGCGTTTAGTGCGTCTACATACTCTCCAGGAGGTAGTATCCTTTCGTCACTAGACTTATTCATTATGCCTTTGAAGAAAAAACTATTTAATTGCATATTACTTTATAATCTTATCTTGACCTCTTAAATTCATAAGTAGTCTCCCTGGGTGAATGTTACTCATTCTTATTTTGGCATTTCTTAATAGTGCTGATTTGCTTTTTCTGTATCTATTTATAATGTACTCTGGTTCATTTAGTTTTGTATTTAATATAGAGTAAGTTATATAAGAATACAAAAACTCTTCAAACATTTTATTGACAGTTACCAATGAATCATCTCCATTTTCCATACCGTCAGAAACATATTCTAATACAACTGACTTATTACCAGCTCCAGAACTAAAATTAATTACGCCACCTTTTTTATCTATTTTAAAAGTAGGTAAAGCATTTGCTGTTTCTGTATTTAATCCGTAACCAATAGAAAAGTCAAAATACCAACACCCTTCTAAACAAAAGCCATAGTATCCGTAATAAGGGCTAGTCTCATTTAAGTATTGGCTTCTAGTAAGGCCGGCTATTCTGTCTTGTGTAATCTTAGAGTTTTCAGGACTTAGCACATTACCATTTGAATCAAACAATAAGTTGTTGTTATTGTCTTGCAAGTAAGCAGAAGCATAATTAGTTTGAACATTTTCACTTAAAGGAAACAAAGTTCCGTTGTGATATATAGATATTCTAACCCAGTTAACAAAATCAGAAGGTAATATGTATCTTAAGTTGTCACCAACATTTAGTTGAAGTATTTTAATTTCTTTAAACGCATCATAATTAAGTTCTTGTATTGCTCTTTTAGCGTGAAACAAAACTTGATATCTATCTATATTATTAATAAGCTGGTTGTTACCAACATACATTAACATATAGTTGTTTACAATATCTTGCAAAGAAACATACTGATAAGAACCCCAGTTAGCATTTGAAGGAGTATTGCCTCCATTTTCATAATATTGATATTGTGATATATATGCCATTAGCTATTTTCTTGTATGGTTTCTAGATTTTCTTGTGTGGTTGCCGCTTGAACAACTTCAGCCTCTCTAATTGATAGTCCAGCATACTTTAAGATGTTAACAACCAAATCTGTTTCATCAGATAAAGGTAATTCAAAGTCTTGAAAGTCTAATTGAGATTGGTCAAACAATGGTTGACCTCCTGTTAAGGTTTGGTAAGTCCATTTAGGGTCTTTTGGATATCTAACATATTGAGTTTGTAAGTCAGACACTCCAGATATAGTAGTTGGATAAGCAGTAATATTATTAGCCTCTAACACATAAGCAGGATATTGTGTAGTAGGAGCTGTTAAGTTAGAATTAGTTAAATAAAATATTTTATCTTGACTTACTCTTTCTACCTCTGCAATATTTTTATTGTTATAAACTGCATAGTTTTCTGCAGTAACCATTATATCACTACTTAAAACTAATGAGGTGTTAGCTACTGCTGTTACAAAAGCAGACGTGGAGTCAGTAGTGTTAATTACTATATCACCTACACTTACAACACCTAAAAAATTAGCATCAACATCATCTAGTTTTCCTGCGGTAGTTCCTGTTGTGGTTCCTGAAGTTAGTTGATTAGGGTAATAGAATATTTTATTAATAAGATAATAGTCTAATGGTAGGGAGTATGTATTCGCATTTACTCTTGTTAAAAATGAAGTTACAGAAAAACTATCTAATACTTCTTCTAATCCCTTTTTAATATCTGCATAACCTGTACCGGATAGTCTACCTAGTCTATTGTTCTCTTTGTTTATTTGAGTATTATACTGGTAAAAGTAATCTTCAAATATATCTAGCTGTGCTTGTTTTGCAAAAAGGTTAAAGTCAGCTGGAGAGATGTATCCGTAATTATTTTTATTCAGTATAGAAAGAACAGTATTTCTAACAGAATTTATCATCTAAAATCTTTTGATACAAAGATAAGCAAAAAAAAAGAGCCTCTAATTGTAGAAGCTCTTGTTGATTACATAATTTATTTTTCTAACATATCTTGGAAGGCTTTGTATATATCAATGCCTTCATCTTTCTGGAAGAATGATGCCACTGTTTGAATGTGGTCTTCACCAAAAGGAATAGTTAAAAGTTTAGTCTTCTTAGTTTTTAGATTATAATAAACATCCTTGCCGTTGTTTCTTAAACTTAATAATCCCTTGTCAAACACTTTCACTACAGTGTCCTGTAGCTCTAACATTGGATCATTAAGAGCATCTAAGAAGTCTTCCGGATGGTTTTTAGCAAATAGTATAATGTCTCTTTTTAATTCAGCGGTAGTCATATTGCCTACTCTAAGTTCTAAGAATACTCTGCCTAAAGTTTCCATTTGGTCTAAAGTTAATTCAGCAGCTTGTTTAAATGCTTTTGCCTCAACCTCTAAATAATCTACCTCTCTTTGAGCATCTGCTTCTTTATCTACCTCTTCAAAAACAGAACCATTGTCTGGGTGATAATGTAAAAATTCCTGTAATACAGGGTTGTTTTTAGGAACAAACAACATTCCATCTTCAAAAATAATTGGGTCTAATATTACGTTTTTGTCTTGATCATCTTCAAAAGGGCTCTTCTGATTAGATGCATAACGCAAAGGTCTATTGTGAGTGCCATCAAAATATAATAATGGCTTTCTTCTTGAGTTTCTAGAATTAAGTGTAAAACTTAATGGTTGGTAGCCGTTTCTTAACTTATAGATACGGTCTTTTATTTCTTTGTTTTTTTTCATTTGATTTAATTTAAACTTTAAAAAATAGGAGGGGATTGCTCCCCTCCATAAATTATACTATTATTTGAACAATACGAAATTGTTTGCACCCATAGTACATAGTGCTCTTTCTGATAAGAAATTAACTCTCATCTCATCTCTATCGCTAGTAGCAACACCACCAGCAGAACCAGTAATCCACGTCTTATATTTTCTGTCTTCTGTTTCAGAAGCTCTATATCTTACGTGTAAGAATTGTCTCTTGACGTTTCTTCCTAATACTTGGTCGTAAACATTAGTTGTGCCTGCTGGTACTAATACACCATCAATAGCTCCGCCAACTAAACCACCTCGCATAGTAGGATCGTTAAGGTATTTCCAATCTGTCTTGTAGAAATCATATGCTCTTCTAAATCCAGAAAATCCTAGGTTTAATGCCATCTCTTCGTCATTATCAAATAATCCGTAAGATGAACCACCATTACCATAAGAGTTCTGAGCAGCTAACATATCATCAATCTCGAAAGATGTTTGTCTGTTTAAGAAAAGAACATTCTCTTCAATAGCTCCTTGCTTATCTAGTCTTTCGATAATAGAATCAAAATTCTCTAAAGCAGTAATAGAACCTGTGTAGATATTACCTCTTGACTCAATAGCAGAAAATAATCCTTCAGAACCTAAAAATCCTTCGCCAATAGCGCCTGATCCAGCACCAGCTTTTACAGCTTCTACCATTGCAGTTTCTAGGTAATCTTCAAACCTCATTCTTGTTTCGTGCTCTGCTTTTAAATACCATAGGTATCCATTGGCTCCGTTTTCAGTAGATACTTCTATCCACCCAATTTGAGCCATATCAGAACCATTAACAGCGTAGTTGTCTTTGATGATGATAGGATTGTTTTCAAGAATCGTGTCAAATGGCTCTAAAGAACCTTCCATTCCAAGATCTCCTTTTTTAAATTCAGAACCGTAAATGAAAACACTTACTTTTTCAGCAGCAGTAACTCCTGTTCCTACACCAGTGTATCCACCAGCTTCAAAGAACTTTACATCAAAAGTGGTAGCCGAAACACCAGTAACAATACCTTTGTTAGAAATCCCAGCATAACCAGTGTTTCCAGATATCATAACTGTTTGACCTTTTCTGATAGCTATTTGTGATGCTTGGTTAGTTCCAGGAGCAAAAGGCTGTTCGCCCATCACTTGGTTTGCAGGAATCAAAGTATCAGCAACTGTAAATGTAGCTTGCGTTGCAGCAGCTGCTGCAGGAGTACTTACATCTGTATATTTAATGTGTAATCTGCCTTGTTCTGCCCATTTAATAAGGTCAGAATTAGAAGGCATCTCAGCACCTACCATTCTTAAGAAAGAAGAAAGAGTTCTGTTTCCATATCTCTCAAATTCCTTTTCGTATGTGTCTGGCAAATATTGATTTAAAAAATCAAAACTTGTCATATAGTTTGTTGCGGTTGGCACTCTAGTAGCACTTGGCTGTAGAGCAAACCCCGGTATATTTAAACTCATTGTTTTTTGTTTTTAATGTTTAACTTATTTATTTTTTGGTGACCTAATTGTCAATCCTCGCCTAGACGAGGGTGTCGTAGCCTTAACAGTAAACCCTTGTTTAGATGTCACCTGCGGAGTTTGCCTCATATCTAAGTTTATATTTTTAGATTTTTTAGCAGACTCATTAACAGCTGATGCCACCCCTTGCTCGATAAAATACTTTGCGAACTTTTCAGGATTCATTGCCATTGACAACGACTTGTGATATCCAACTACATCCGATATCTCTCCTTGGTCATTAGTAAACTTTGATATAAAGTTCATAATGTCAGATTGAGACTTCTTCAGTTCGTTGAAATCGCCAGGAGAATAAACATATTCTTTATCACTGATGTTAAACTTAAAACCTTTAAATTCTTCAGTAAACAATTTATTGGTGTTTTCCTGAAAGCTCTCTGCTCGTTTTTGTGCCAAACTTTGAGCCTCCTTGGATTTCTCCATTTGTTCTTGATAAGCCTTAAACCTTTGTTGGTCTTCATCAGAAAACGTAGTGCCCATTGACTCAACAGGAACTTTATATTTTTCTTTTTGACTTTCAAAGTGTTTTAAAGCCTTTGCAAGCTCTTTTTTCTTATCTATGCTTTTCTTTTTTATTTCATCTTCTGAATCAACTTCAGGGTCAGTTCCGAATCTAGAATTAAGTAAATAATCTATTTCTTCCTTGTCTAAGCCTTCTTCAACTTCTGAATAATACATAGATAATACTTGATCAGGACTTTCTTTACTATAATCTCTACTAATTTTAGCAAAGTCTTCAAATCCACGACCAGTCTCTTTTTTATACTGTAAGTAAGTCGCTACATCTGATGGTAACTCTTCTTGCTCTCTTTTAGCAAGCAGGTCATCAATAGAATTAACTTCCTTACTGTATTTCTCTCTAATAAATGAAAGAACTTCTTGTTCACCCATTTGTGGCTTTTTCCCCACTACAGGTTCTTCTTTAATTGGTTCTTCAGTTTTAATAGGTTCTTCTGTTTGTCCAGTTGCTTCTACCTTAACTGCTTCTACCTTATTCTCTTCTACACTCTCACCACTTACTTCGGCTTCGTGCTTTTGTAACAATTCTTCCTCTACTTGTGCTTTTGACTTCTGAGGTCCAGAATCGTATTCTTTTACTTTAATTTCCATTTAATTTGATTTTATTATGCAAAGTTACTAATTATTTTTTTTATTTTATCGAGGTTCAAACTCTGCCAAATCGAACCCGTCTAAACTATCTTCTTTTGACTCAAAGTTAACTGGAGGTAACTTTTCTTGCCTCTGTTGAATCAATTTTGATTGCTCAGTATTTTGTTGGCTTATCCTTTCAGACTTAGCCTCTTCTCTTTTTGTTTCTCTTGTATTGATAGCTGATTCTTCAACTCCCTTTAATTGCATATTAAGTTGGAACTCATATGTCATTAATTGCTGTTTAAGAGCTGCTTCGTTTTTCAACTTCTCTATTTCAAAAGCTACTTCCGCTTGTTTCTCTCTCATTTTCATCTCACCCTCTAATTGTATCTTTTGCATCGCAGCATCTGAAGCCATCTTTTGAGATTGGAACTGAGTTTGTGCAGTCATTTGCTGTTGCATTGCAGCAGCCTCTCTATCAGCGTCTTGTTTTCTTTTTCTCTTAAGCTTTAATAGCTGATTAGCCATCTTTAAGTTTCTAACCTCCCTAATATCAATCGCATCTTCTAGGCTAATGTCATTTTTAGATAAAGCCATTTGAATGTTTTGTTCCAACATTGCTTTTTCTTCTTCATCAGGAGCAACTTCAATAAATATACCGAAGTCATATAGATATAAGTCTTTAATATCTTCTATTCTTTTTACGTTGTATTTACCTATTTGATTAGCAAATTCTTCTTTGAAGTCAGCGTACTCTAGTAAATCAGCTATTCTTAATGATAAACCTTCTGCAAGTGTTCTGCTAATATATAAACTACCTTCTAATATATGTCTAGTAGCTGTATTAGAATTAAGAGCTGCTAACTTCTGAACACCAACTAACGCATTTGGATCAGGTGTTGAACCATCTCTAGCTTCATTTAATCCAGTCACCGCTCTAATCATTCCTAAATAATGATTGTAGTTTCCAATAAGTGCAGCCATTTTAGATTGACCACTACTGGTGTTTAATTGCTGTATTGGAACTCTAGCATTGTTAAACTCACCATCTTGAGTATAACTTCTACCAACTACACTACCTGTTTGAAAGTATAGCTTTAATGCATCTTCTGGATTGTATGCTTGCCCTGTGCCTAAGTCTACTTCACTCAGTCCGTCTGCGTCTATAAACACACCATCTGGAACCATCTTAGCAACTACTTGTTGTAGTTTTAAGTGGCTTATTTGAATTTGGTCTGCAAAAGGAATCATTCTCCTAACTAAAGACTCAATATTACCTTTGTACATTCTAGGGGCACAAGCCACGTAATTAGGCATTGCGTGTTGAGAAGCGGACTTTGGTCTAACCATATTTTCAGCTAACTCCCATTTTAGAAGAATATTAGATCCAGCTACCATTATACCTTCGTACCAAACCTCAATAGTTTTTTCAACTCTCTCAAACTTACCCTCCTTCATCATCTCTTCAGGTGGATTGAAAGTATCGTCTTTCTCAATCATTCTTTCTCCACCACCTTCTAATATTTTTTTCTTATATACAAACTTTTTAGTGGTCTTGTAATTAAAATATATAAGTGTAGCTGTGTCTTTGAAAAACAAACTATTCTCATAAAACCTATTTACATTGTAATGATCATACCAAGTTTGACTATATTGAGATATCTTTTTTAAATCATCACTAGTTAAGCTAGGGTCAATCTTAATTAACTCAGTTATTGGAAGTGTTTTAACTTCACCCCAATAAAAACAATCTTTAAAATGAGGGTCTTCCGTATAGCTATACACCACATTAGCAGGGTCTACATAATCTACTTGAACACCACTCCCTGGTAGAAACTGGTGTTTAGCCATACCAACACCAAGAACAGTCATATCGTAATCAATCCTCTTTTTGATGTCTTGATAATGGTTTTCCTCTAAAACTGTATTAATAGCCTCTTCTTCAGCAATCTCAATAGATGGCTTATATTTTAATTGCATATGTAGTTCAAGTTCTTCATCATTTTCTGGAAGATCTTCTACATTTGTCATAAATGGATTAATACCAAAAGACTCTTGAAAGTCAGCAAAGATATCTTTATTCAACATATCTCTTTCTACTAACTTCTGGTATTTATTTCTGTGCTCGCTAGATAAAGCGTCTTGAGCATATGCCTTAACGTGAAATAATCTGTTTGACATTCCATTAACTACAATGTCCACAAACTTAGGAAGTATTGGAACTGGAGTCCAATCTAGGTTGAGGTACGATAAGTCACCATCAACAGCTAATTCATTCTTATACTTAGCAACAGATTGTTCACCTCTTGCATATTTCCTTAGTTTATTAAAAGATTGAAGTTGGCTATAATATCTACAGCTTCCTCCACCTTCTCTAAACCACTCGTATTGAATGGCCTGACCTACCTGTAATCCATATTCCATTGTTGCTTTTTCAACATCAGTGGCAAATTGATCTGGAAAACCTGCGGGGTTTATTAATAATTCAACGTCTTTCATTTATTTCAGTAATTCGCTTATATTCCCCTTGTTAGCATATCTTGCAAAGTTAATGCTTATTTTTGACTCTTTTTTGACAGGAGTGTACAAATGTTTTTGATTAGCCATTATAGCTAAACCAGAACTAATCGAAGCATCAAATTTAGTTCTTTTATTAATATCAAAACGAGCCCAATCTTCTAGAGTTCTAGTAAAATACATTGACCCCATCTCATCCATTGCTCTAAACTCACTAACCATATCTAGCCCAACATATTTCTCTATGTAAGACTCAATAGCAGATGCGTGAGACTGCTTAACATCTTCTGAAGTATTAGGAATGCCACCTAATTCTCTTTCTGTCTTAGACAGTTTGTTAAAGCTTTTATCGGGTCTGTTGGTGGAAAAGCCTCGATAACCTCTATTTTTAAAATGATACAAAAGTCTTGGTTTATTATTTTCACAAAGGATTGGCATACCATAAAACACACAAGCCATCAACACTTCTTCAAAAAATATCTCTGCTGTTTGAGGTCTAGCTACATATTCTAAAAAAAACTCATTACTTGGGGCGTCATCCATATTAAATTTAGTCATCCCGTGCAAAGCACCATTAGATCCTTTTCCACCAACCGTTCCTGAAATGTCGTAACTATCACAACCAAATGAGCCAAGGTGCTCGTTTCCAGGGTAATACTTTCCGTTTCTAAGTTGTTTTTTATTTTGCAATTCGTATTTAGGTATCCAACTAACTAAAAACCTCCCTGTCTTATTTGGAGTCCATATTACTTTAGAATCTTTTATTCCATTCTCCCAATGAAAACTACCTCTAGTCAGGTACTTAGCCTTCATTAACCCATCGTTATAATCTATCTGCTGGTATATCTTAGTTAGATTAAATAATGACTGCTTACTCTCATCTCTAAATGCGTGAGACTCAGTTCTCGGAAATTGTCTATAAAATTCATTTAATGCATCTGCATCATTTTTTAAAGAGTCAACTTCATTTTCCCAGTAATCTATAGCTCCTGTAGTAATGTGCTCACCATCGTTGCCTTCAATAGGTTTTTCTGGGGTTTTTAAAACAGGCATACCAAACTTATCTATATAACCTTCAAAATTCCACTCCATAGGAATAAATAAAGAATACAACCCAGATTTAGTTTGCCCGTTGGCGTTCCTTGACTTAGCGTCAGAATCGTAGTATAGCTTTTTAAAATTAGCACCACCTTTATCCAACGCATTAGAAGTAGAACCCATCATACACTTTCCAATAACTTTACTACCCAACCTTAAACAAGTTTTTGTAACACGCCAATTATTAAGTATGTTTTCAGGCTTTTCCCACTTACCACTTTCATCGTGTATTAATAGTTGAAGTTTCTCTCCATCATAAGAGTTGTCAGAAGTATTACGCCAATCTATTGTGGTATCTAAGCCTTCAAGTTCTTGATTATCAGATAGATACATATTACGCTTGGTAATCTTACTTGCAGGAACACGATAGGATAGTTCTGTCTTTGGTTTGTCCATACCATCTTGGATGGGCTTAAAAAAGAATGGATAGTTATTAGAAATAGGAACTATTTTATCTGTAAACATTTTCTTAGCATCTGTTCCAGTTTTAGACAGCACTCCTATTCTTGCATCTTTAGATATAGTAGCAGTATTTACAGTTTCAGATGAGCCCATAAATGAAAAACCAGAACGTCTTATTTTTAAATAACACATTCCAAAACTTCTCTTATCTGCTTTACAAGCTTCCCAAAATAAAAAGAATATTCTATTAGCTTCCCTAAACTCAGGGTGTCCTACGTCAATCTTGGTCCATTGTAAATAACAATAATGAGTACCTGTAATATAAGTAGGGTTGCCGTTGTTATTAAACCAAAAACCTTCCTCTCTCCTGTCAAACTCCTGTTCAATATAACCTACCCAAGCATCTTTAAAATCAGAAGACATTTCGTTCCATTGAAATATAGATTTTATTTTAGATAATGATTTTGGATACTCAAAAGGTTGCCAACATTTTTCTTTATTAGAATAACACTTGGAAGGTGTTTTAGGTAGTCCTATTCTTAACCCTTGAATTTCATATATGTCACCTAGTGTTCCATCTTTGGAAATAACTACAATGTCATACTTTTCATTGTAACCATACTCCCAGTTTTTGGCTTTGTTTTTCTTAGCCATAGCTGTTTTTGGCACAACATCTTGTAAAACTTTATTTAGACCTTCTCTCTGCAAATCCTTGATTACTGCTTGTTTTATTTACACTATTTAAAGCCTCTTCTTCTGCATCAATACGATTAAGTATTTCAAACGCATCAAATATTGCTAGTTTCTTAGTCGCTGCTGCATTCTTTAATCTATCTGCCGCTAACTCATCATCTGGGTCAGGCTTAATAATTTTTTCTTGAGCTACTTTTATTAGTTGCTCTACCGCTGCTCTACCCGCTTTTATTATTTTTAATTTAATTTCTCTACTCATAATGCCATAGTTATATTTTTTGATTTCATTCTGTAAAGAGTTTGATCATCTATTTTAAACTCATACTCAGACTCTGGCTTAAAACAAACCCTATCTCCTTCTTTTACACCTAAAGAAGTTAACTCTGGATTAGTAACTTCAATAGTCCCTGTAAGAGCTTGGTATTTATCACTATTAAATATAACAGATTCTTCTTTATTAGAAGGCTTAACAAAGCAATAATCTAAATGAGACTTCCATTTACCATCTTGTTTGTACATAAAAAACTGATTAGGTTCTACTATAAATAGATTGTCTTTTAAAAAACTCCTACCACTTTTTTCTCTGCCTTTCATATCGTTATAATACTTAAACACATTGTGGTGCACCACCAATATGTCACCTACCTTTACGTCCCCATCATAATTAATTGGCGTAGAAATAACATTAGCAAAACGATTAGATACAGTATGGTCTTCTTTAGAGGAGCTAGTAATAAAGTCAACCTCTCCTATTTTTTTTACATTATCGTACCGAGTATCATTAACCGGAGTTACAATAAAACCAAAAGGTGACTTCATACTAAAAGTTAATATTGTATTCTACAGATACTGGAATAGTTTCATTAAAACTTTTCCAAAGGACAATCTCGTTTTCTCTAATAATCCATATTTTAAAACAATTTTTTTCTTGTCTTATATGGTGTATAGTGTAATTCCCCCCTAGAACATCTTGCCCGACAAGGTAGTGCATAGCCCCAGACTTATAGTCAGGACCAATTGATATTTTTCTAATTTCCATTTCATTTAATAAATATGTGTACATACACCCGTAGCAACAGAACTTGCGTAAGTGTCTGTTAAACCATCTAAAGTACCTGGAAAAGAGCTAGTGTATCCGGCTCCTCCTCTAGATATACTTGTGTTGCTAAGTAAAGATGTGCTTCCAGCTAAAGATTGAGTATCTTGAGAAGAGACAACTATTACTATATCTTGTCCTGCTGAAATAGTGTAAGGTGATGAAAAAGTTATAATATTTATACCATCAACTGATGTAGCATTGGTTCCTGAAACTCTAAGGTTTGCTGATCCAGCTGATGTTATTTTACCTGCGTATATAGCAAAATTTATAGGATTAGCTGATGCTCCAATTGAGAAGTATTCTAATTTACTTAAAGTAACATCTGATTCACAAACGCTTTGTCTAATGATTGTTTGACCTCCTGTAGAAACAGAGTCTGTAGCTTGATATATAGGAAAAGGGGAAATACCTGCTTTAGATGAGTCGATAGTAGCTATACCACCTGGTGCTGTAGCTACAGATAGATTATCAGCAAAGTTTAATGTTGAAATTCCAGTTACAGGAGTACCTCCACTGTTTTGAACGGATATAGTTGAACCACCTCCTGCAGCAGCAGCCCACGATGCTGTAGTGCCGTCAGATGTTAAAACGTAAGTGTTAGCTCCTATACCTAAAGCAGAAGGCACACCATTTGAATCCCCTAACCAAATACTTCCCTCTGGTAAATTAGGTAAGTCGTTGGTTCTTCCAATAGCTGTTATTTGTAATGTTCCTTGAGCACTAGCATTTAAAACTATGGCTATATTTTGTATTAAGTTAGTTCCTGTTGGTTTGATTGATGTTAAACCACCTCCGGCTGCTACATATATAACATCATTAACTAAAGGATTTGGTCCGGAAGAGGGAATTGCATTTACATCTAACTGATCTAAAACTCCAACTACCATCATAGAACCTGTAGCTCCTGTTGTTAAATTTTCTTGAGCTAAACCAACACAAGGCATTTTAGCAGGGTTTGAAGCGTCTGCTTTTCCAACTACTGCCGTAGAAGTACCATTGTTCCAGGATACTATATATAAAGGGTCCCCTTTTGATATTGCTTCATTCGCCTCTATTGTTTCAATAACTTTTGGGTCTATAAACTCTAATGCATTGCCTCCGTCATTAACAGCCATAACTTGACTTCTAGTTCCTAAAGCACTTAGTCCTGTTCCTCCATTAGCTACGACTAAAGTGCCACCTAATGTAAATGTCCCTGTTGTAGTTATTGGGTTGGTTGTGTCACTTGTTATAGTAAGACCTGTTGTGCCGCTATTTAAGCCAACACTAGTAACTGTACCCGAACCAGAACCCGCATAAAGATTTGCTATACTCTGTAAGGTAAATGTCTTTGTTTCTTTAGACAACGCATCAGTACCTATTACATAATCTGTACTTGAGGGACTTGCTTTGGTTGGGTAGGTGGTGGTGTTACTTATTTTTGCCATTTTGTGTTATTGTTCCGTGTTCTAAATTAATTACAGAGTTTTCTCCGTATTTTTTTATTAATCCATTTTCAAGAGATTCAAATTCAACTCTTATTGAATCCACTCTTTTAAGAACTGAGTTTTTCTGTATTGACAGTTCTCCTAATTGTACTTTAAGTGATTGAAACTCGGAGTTTAAGTCCCTCAAAGATTTTAATTCTTTTTCTTCTAATTTCATTTGATTTGATTTATCTTCACAAAGATAATCATTATTTTTTTGAACTTGTTCCGTAGTAAAAAGCAAATATATTTCCAATAACAACACCCTCTACCATACCCATTAAATGAATAAATAATTCATTTTCTAAAACTCTAGGTATATATACAACTGCATATATTATAAAAACAAAACAAGACAAACCAATAACACCTGTTACATTCATCATCCAATCATTACCACCGGCTTTAGCCATTTCAACTTCACGTTGTCTAGCTGAATCTCTATCTGCTACTTCTAACTTATATAACTCTGTAACTTGGTTATGTAGTTCTGCTTTTTGTTCAGGTGTAAGCTCAGGGTCTTTAGAAATAATGTTTTTTAATATTCCCATTGTGCCACTGGAAGGTAAAACATCACCAATAATATCTAATACTTTAGGAGCTTTCTCTTTTAGTAATATACCTATTTTAGTATCTCTTAACTTTTTCATCCACTACAGCTTTCGCAATTTTCATCATCTATGTTACAAGTTCTTTCAGGAACTGGTTCTTTTTCCAATCTATCTAACATTTTTTCAAACTCTGTTGATTTACCTTCCATATATTCTATACTTAGTTTTGTTGTTGTCATCTTTGTATGCTACTAATATTCTGTTTCTTTGAGTTCGAGTAGTGCTGTAACTAACGTGTACCCAAGAAGGATTATCATCTGTTCCAAACTCCCAAATTAACTGGTCAAAATTTAAATTATCTTTAATGAAGTGAAACACTTCTGCATTGTTTGGAGCACTGGCATAATCCCTGTCTAAATCAATTGCCTCTCCCTTACAATGTTGTGAAGTAGCTACATACTTGCCATCTATGTATTTATGAGCCCCTCCAATAGCTTTATTTAAATCCTCTGATCGATAACCACTACTAATACCAAAAGGAACCCCAAAATGATCTCTAATAGGTTGGAATATGTTCTCAGCTAAAACCTTCATATTCTCTATGTGTTCTTCTGTTGGAATATTATCTATACCTTTTCTTTTGGCGGTATCGCTTTTCAGCATTTCAGAAAGGGATAAGTTTTTACTTAGTTTCATTTCTTTTGTTTACTTTTTTTTTAGCACTATTTATTAATCGTGCTTCCATTTTAACAACTTTTACTCTTAGCCTAACATTCTCTTCAATAAGCACCTCTATCTTTGTTTCTAGTTGTGTAATTTTATTAGTAAGAATTTCAATCTGTTTAGTGTATAAACTTTCTTCTCTTTCTTCTTTCTTTGCACCTATATCCATTTTCTTTTGGATAATTGTCCATATTTCTTTAAGTCCAAATGCTGATATAATACCAGCTAATGCTAATAACAAATTGTGGTCATCCATTCTTACTGTTTTTAAATAATTCATTCTTCTGGCATTGGCTCGCTCCAAGCAGAGGTTGCTAATAATTCAAGAGCTTCTGTTTGGTTCATAACATCTCCTACAGGTACAATTGAATCATTTGAAATAAAACTTGGTGTAACACTATAGCTTAATAAACCTTGAGTGTTTGCTAAGTTTCTTCTCATACTTTGTGCAGAAGATTGATTTACTTGCGACCATAGCACGCTATCTGTATCGCTTAAATCTATTACTATATAACTTCTATTATTCATTTTTTTTATTTTAAAATTTTAACTTGGTGTATCTGTAACTCTGTCTAAAACGTCCATATTCACACTTAGAGAATTACTACTACTATAAGGAGCATCTCCTATAACTTCATCTCCTCCCATTCCAGAACTTAAACCATTGGCATAACTTCCAACACCATCTACTATAGCATCTTCATTAAACGTCTGAGAGCTTTCTCCTGTGTTTGTTCCTTTTTCATCTATACAAGTCCATTGATTTAAAGAAGAGTTAAAAGAACTATTACTTCCCAACTGCCACCACGATACAAGTGAACTTACTGCCGAGTGATTATTAAGATTTTGAGGAACTCCTTCACTATAAAGTTCTGTTACTTGTGAAGATGTTAAAGCTGTATTCCATATTGAAGCGTTGCTTATTTTGCCATCTATATGTTCAGTACCTCTTGAACCAATTTTTAATGATGCTGTAGAAGTTTCAATACTTCCAGTTTGTGCAGTTCCAGAACCTAATTCCACACCATTGTAATATAATCTAATGTTACTTCCGTCATAAGTACCAATTACGCTCACCCATTTATTAATAGATACTTCTCCAACATTTTCAGTAGCAGTGACCAAAACTCCGCTTGCGTTTCTTATAAGCATTTGAATTTGTGAATTACCTGCTGCACCACCTGATGACTTAGCCTTTAACATATATGCAGTATTAAGTCCTGATGCCCATTTAGAAATAATGACACCTGTAGTGTTAACATCTCTGTTAATCCACGCTGAAAGTGTTATGTTTCCTGTTATATCTAAACTTGAATCTGTACCACAATCTATTTCATCACTACTCGCAGAATCAAAATCTAAAGCATAAGGAGAGTAACCACTTGTAAAACTTAAATCACTTTGTACCAAATTGGCTTGTGTCATTCCTGAGCTTGTGCCATCGTTAGAACCAGCGTGGTCTTCAATCGTCCAATTTCCTGTAGAAGAATCATAAGTATCAGAAGCATCTAATTTCCACCAACCTTGCAAAGAAGAAAATCCTGACATTGAAGTAAGTGGAGAACCATTATTGTAAAGAGTTTCTACTGAGTTAGAACCTGTTGCTGGTAGTGCTGTATTGAATATTTGAGTGTTTGAAATAGAACCATTGAAAGAATAAGTTGCTCCATCCCAAGTTCCTATAAATAATTTTTTACCTGCAAAATCTAACAGGTCTGGCGTTGGTGATGTACCAGATGGTGTTATTGTTAGTAGCTGACCATCAAAATACATTTTTATATCAGTTACACTACCATTTGGTGTCATAACTACTGCTAAATGATGCCAATTTGTGTCGTATGTATAACCATTAGAAGCGTTATAGTTTAAGTGATACGTAGTAGCATTTATTCCAAATCTTATAAAATCAGTATATGTTACCACAGCAAACTCACCCCAACCAGTTGCAGTAAAATTAATTAAACCACCTATTGTGTTTGAGCTTCTTTTAAACCATAAAGAAGCAGTCAAAGAGCCAGCGTAGTTATCTCCTATTGAATCACCTAATCCAGTTCCACAATCTATATAATCATTACTACCATCAAAATCAAAAACATAATCTTTCAGAGAACTATTAGGCACTAAATAATTTGCTCCATTAAAAGCATCTTGGTCTCCTAAAGGATAGTAAGCAATAGGCTTTGGAGATAAACTCATTGGGTTACCTATACCAGTAGAGCTTGAACCATAAAGAGTTGTTACTTGGCTTGAAGAAAGAGCGTAGTCAAAAATAGATACTCCATCTATTTGGCCAATAAACGGAAAGTAAGTAGAGCTTCCAGCTCCACTTGCTCCAATAAATAAGGGGTCATTTCTTGTATATAGTTTAACAACAGTATTAGATGCCTTTTGTATACCATCAACGTATATGTATAAAGTATTACCACTTGCATCTCCTTGACTATCATAAGTTCCAACAACGTGATGCCAATTTCCGTCATTTACATTTGCAGTTGTAGTAGAAGTTGTAGTTGTACCACTAACTCCAAAAGAAACTTCTCCATTATAAACATCAAAATTTAATCCACTTGAATAAAATGCTGAACTAATAATTCCTCTACTAGCTCCAGTATTCGTTGTTTTAATCCAAACACTTACAGTTAAAGTTGTAGGATTTGTAGATGATATATATTCACTAAATGTACCACCTGTTATATACTTTGTTCCATCAAAGTCCATAGAATAGTTACTCTGCTTGTCTTTATTCTCATTGTTAGGCAAACGCCATTGTCTATTTGTAAACTGTGTACTCATATTAATCTCCCATTCTATTCCAGTATTTTAGGTTACTACCTGATACTGTGGTTAAATCTTTAGTTAAATTAGTTGATGTTGCGTTATATATCAGTGATACTTGTGTAGATGTTAGAGCTGTATCCCAGATTGCATATTCATCTATACTTCCATTCCAAGCTGTATAATTTGAAACATAATTTCCTGTAGCTAACTTACCAATTTCAATAACTCTTGTGTTAAAACTATTTTGAGCTATAGTAGTTGTTATTTCGGGTTGACCATTTAAATAGTAAATTAAAGAGCCAGAAGTATTATTAAAAACTCCTGCGATATGATTCCATCCTGTTCCAATTTGAGTTGTTCCGTCAGCAGTACCATTTGAAAGGCCTCTTAATACTAAATTAGTGCCACTTGTATGATACATTAAAAAACCAGTAAAGTTAGAATTATTAGAAACTAAACTATGATAAGTTATATTTTGAAAGTTGCCTGAAAAGTTACCACTGTGTTTTACCCAACAAGAAAAAGTAAAATCTGTAGAACCTAATGTTAAGCCAGAGTTTATATAATCATTTACCCCATCAAAATTCATACTGTAATTATTAGCAACTACAACAACAATTGTTAAAGTTTGAGTAGAACTATTTGGACAAACTCCAGAAGTTGTATAAGTTACTGTATGATTAGCCTCAGTTGATGCACTTAAATCTATCTCTCCAGTAGTTGAATTAATTACTAATCCAGCAGAACCTGAGAAAGTACCACCTGTTAATCCTGTAATAGTTGGGGTTGGGTCTGCGTCTGTTGGAGTGTAAACATTTGATGAGTAACTAAACGATGCGTCATCGAGAGCTGTTATATTTATAGGGAAATCAGCACTTTTGCCATCAACTGTATAAGTAACTATATAATTGCCAGGATCAGAAAGTCCTAAGTTAAAAACACCGGTAGTTGAGTTGACTTGAAAAACATTTGGATCCAAAGAATTATCTGTAAAAACACCACCACTAGGAGTAGCTACTGTAGGCGAAAACTCTCCTGTTCCTTCACAATAGTCTGAGGTAGCGTATTTTAAATTAACTCCTTTTAAGGGTGAAAAACCCACACCGATTCCAGCCCCAACACCTGTGCTCATATTACCAGTGAGCTATTAAATCAGTTGCACCTGTAGATACTCCATTTAAACTCTCTAAAACTCTTATAACTTGTATAGGTAAAAAAGAACCAGCAGGAGGGTCTACATAACTAACAGAGTCTCCCCCAGCAGTTACTACATTTAAAACTCCTGTTCCACCAACATACAATATACACCCTCTAGTACTCTGAGAATATATTTGATAAGTATCTCCAGCTGCTGTAAATATATCACCACTTAAGGTAAGTTGTGTTCCACTGTCAATTGCAGAAACCAAAGCGTAGGCACCAGTTGATACATTTTCCACAATATATCCTGTTTGAATAGTGTTTGCAGTGAAAGTGTCTGCTGCTGCTACAGTTAATTTATTAGTAGCCGAGACAACACTAACACCTGTTATTCCAGCAAAGTCTGGGTCAGGAATATCTATTCCTGAATTTGTTTTATGAACTTTTAAAGCTCTGGTTACTTGTAATCTTTGGTATGCCATATTTTATTTTTTAAAAGGATATTTTCTGTTTAATGAATCTCTTCTTTCAGCGCAACCACACGGTTTGCCAGTAACTTTAGAAACTGTATCTACTACTTTTTTAATTCCGGTTGCCTTGGTTACACCTTCTACTAAATCTCCTAATCCTTGCATTTGCATAGTTTGTTTGGGCAAGAAGCCACATTAAACATTAACTTTGATATAAGCCAGTTCCATTTGCACTGCATCTTAATCCAAGTACTTTGAATCCATAACCCTAATTTTACTAAAGCTTTTCCCATTTTTTTACAAATATACTAATATTTTAAGTGTGCTCTAAAAATATGTCAAACTTGTAAGTTTTAGTAGCACATTCTGCAGGTATAGTAATGCCAAAACTATGATAAAATGGCGTTGCTGGCATAAACTGTCCAACAGGCCCTACGCCAACATAATCAGTTGGTTGCTCGCTACCCGCAACAGCACCTTGAAATAACAAAACTTGGTTTTGTACTGTATTGGCAGGCTGAATACTATAAACTGTACCTACGTCTCCAACCTCTGCGGGAGTGCTTAAAGGACCTTGAGTAACTTCTAATCCGTTTTCGTAAGGTGAAGGAGCAGAGCCTGATAAATAAACTTTTGATGCATAATAGTTTCCCATTGCACTACCAAGAGACGTGTTAAAACCCATTGAAATATACCTTTGTATAATAGGTTCTTGTCCTGCTATACTTGTGTCTGACCTTAAAAAGTTAGAATATATTTTCGTTTGAGTTATGGTCTTTGGTCCTATTGAGTTGGGTGCTACGTGCTTCCAGTACTCTGGTTGTGGATAAAAAGTTATAGCTCCAACAGGCGGAACAGTACTAGAACTACCCCCATTTACAGCCATAAAATAATTTCCATTATACGGATAATCAGGAAATGGGCAAGGACCAACTACGCCAGTGTTTGGATCAGGACATTGTGGATTTATTATCTGTGCTGCTCCAGTGTATTGATTAACCCCTCCGCATCCATAAGCCTTAGTCTCTGTTCCATTAGTATGTGCAACTGATATTGTTGGAAACTGATGTTGAGCTACAGCTGGAGGATTCCACACCCAAGCTCCAGGAAGCGGGTTTTGAACACAAGAAAAAGTGTAAGGCATTCCATCATTAGGAATAGACGCATACCCATCTACAACTCCGTTTATTTTTCCACCACTTACTGAGGGAAATACCAATACAGGCATTGATGAATTATTTACAAAGGTTGTTTCTTTTCCTGTGGTCGGATTAGGCAGCCTAGTGGCTAAATTAGATACAGTAGCAGTATCAATTAAATTGATTCCATATATTGCCTGTGAAGTTGTGGAGGCAGTAGTTCCTTGCAATACTAAAGTTGAAACAGTCAACTCTCCGCCGCCGCTAGCGGCCGCAATGTCCTCTATGCTGTATAATGGAGATAATGAATTTAATAATGCAGACTTTTTGCTTTTATAATCATTACTTGGAATAACTCCTTGAAATTGGGTTCCTGAAGGTATGTCAGTCATAGTTTTTAATTAAGTATGTTCTAAAAATATGTCAAACTTGTAAGTTTTAGTAGCCATTAAAGGGTGTATTCCTATGTTAAATGTAAAATAATTTTCAGGTCCCATATCATCGGTTTGAGCCGGCGGAACCTGAACTAGGTTAGCTGGTTGTATATTATATATTGTACCAACATCTCCTATTTCTACAGGATTGTTTAAAGGTCCATTAGGGGTAGCTACTCCACCGTCAGCAGTGGAGGTACTTATATTTACACCTGAAGCAGTGTAATTAGCATATGAGTTGGTTCCTGTATGATAAGCTACAAACCTCCCAATTGTTGGTCTTATAGAACTAGGGGCTGGAGAATCTGAGGCTAAAAAATTAGAATACACTTTTGTATTAACTAATTGTCTAGTTCCAACTATATTTGTTAAAGATGACCAATAATCTTGACCAGGAGCTGATCCTGAAATTACGTTAAAAGTTAAAGTACCAAGCCCACTTACCGATAGGTTGTCATACCAGTTTGCTCCCGCAGGGTTTATTAATTGCGCTCCAGCCTTACCAACACCCCAAGCACTTGTTCCAGTCCCGTTAGTATGAGCAACTGATATTGTTGGTAGTTGTATTTGACCTGTTGCAGGTGGACTCCATACCCAAGCTCCGGGTAGTGGATTCTGTACACAGCTAAACACATAAGGTTGACCGTCATTGGGTATTGATGCGTATCCATCAACAACTCCATTAATCTTACCCCCTGTAACAGACGGGAAAACTAAAATAGACATTGATGAAGTATTTACAAAAGTAGTTTGCTTTCCTGTAGTTGGTGCCGGTAATCTAGTAGCTAAATTAGATACAGTAGCTGTATCTATAACATTAATACCATATATAGCTTGTGATGTTGTAGCTGCAGTGGTTCCTTGAAGGGTTAAGGTAGCTACAGTTAACGCACCACCACCTGACGCAGCAGCTATATCCTCTATACTATATATTGGAGATAGTGAGTTTAGTAATGAGGATTTCTTGTTCTTATAGTCATTGCCAGGAATTATTCCTTGAAATTGGGTTCCTGAAGGTATGTCAGTCATAGTTTTTTTTACAAATATAACTAATATTTTCCTCTTCGGCTTTTTGGAGAACTTTTCGTGGAACCTCCCTTGCCAGCCCATAACTTTTTGCAGGCCCAATACCGAGCTGTCAACTTCGAATTGGCTGTATCACATTTATGTCTGGCTCGGAAAGATTTTCGTGCCGCAGCACTATAGTTATGACCATATCCCTTTGCGCCAAAGTGTATCAACTTCTCTTTACCACCCTCACAAGCTTTTACCATTTTCTTTTTGCCAGCCCTGTCACTAGGTCTAACAACATTGCACTTCATTTTACTTTTGTCCGCCATTGTCTTTTATTTCTTCGTAATGAAATACCCAATCACTATACTCTCTATTGCGATTGTATTGCTCAATATACCATTCGTTATCCTTACGCATCTTTAGCTGCTTTAGTATTCGCAACAAACTGCTTCTTTCCGCCAGAAGCTTTCTTCTTTCTAGCAGTAGCCGCTCTTTGCTTCTTAGTTAATCTCTTTGCTTTTGCTAAAGGCAAACATCTATCTGGATTCTTTTTGTTCTTACTAGTGCCACAAGCTCCTTTTATAGATCCGTCTGTGCCAATACGAACCCATTTCTGATCACGCCATTTTTTTAGCTCACCCATTAATATCCAGACTTGGTTTTTTTCTCCATACCGTAGTTAGGGTTGTAACTGATATTACCCTTACTCATCTTAGCAAATGAATCTGCTTGAGCTTTTCCCACAGCATTGTATGGAAATACTCTTTTTTTACCTTTTACTTTTACTGTTGGCATTTTTTTTCTTTTTTAATAATTTAAAATCAGCTCCCGTTATTTTATCAAAAGGCATTGCTAGCCTAGCAATCTTTCTTTGTTTTGGACTTAGCTTGCTCATTTTCCGTAGTTAGGGTCTTTACAATATTTACTAGCAGCCATATTTGCATAGGCACTTGGATACTTGTCAAAAGTTCTTTTAGCCCAAGCTATCCCTGCTGGACATATTTTGTTTTTCTTTTTTTTTGCCATATATTTAGCAAAGATATGAAAAAGATTGTAAGGAAACCTCACGATAGAGTACAGCCGTCTCACGATTACCTCAAGTACTGGAGAATAATTAGATATTGGGCTAAGAAACAATACGGATTTACCGTAGCTGATCTAGATATAATGTTTTTCCTGTATTCAGAAAGATTGTTTACTAAAACACACTTTCATAAGTATGGAAATATTATGTCTTGGGACCCCACTCGTTTTAAAAGTTTAATAGAACGTGGGTATATACATATATGGAGAGAAAAAAAAGGAAAAGAAGCTAGACTCTATGAAGTAACTTTCAAAGGTAAAAGAGCTATTAACAACATATATAAGAAGCTAAACGGCGAGGCAATTGCTGAATCAGCTGAAATAAACCCTATATTTAAAGATGACGTTAGGTATATGGATAAAGTTTATCGAAATGCAATACTAGAACTAAACAAGTCTATAAAACAACAACAACGTCCCTCTCTTGAATAACGACATACGACTGATCATTAATGATCACCTCGTGTGCTTGTGCCTTGTCGTAATAAACAACATCCCCTGACTTAATAGTATCTACCAAAGTTCCAGGCTTTACTACCGTAGCTTTCTTATATCTAAAAGCAAACGCATCCGTTTGGGATAATAACAAACCAGATTCTGTTTTTAACTCCTCCATAACCGGAGTAACAATAATATACTTATTTATCGGCTTCATCTTCTTTCATTTTTTTAATTGCATCTTCATAACCAGGCATTAATTTAACCGTCTTCTCAGTAGCAAGTGATAAGGTAATTAAATGCTGCACAGCAGCATTTAGCGATTTTATTTGATTCTGCATCAACAGCAGTCTGTTTTCTTTCATAATCTATAAGTTATGCCAAATGCCACGAAGAATCCTCCCGAGGCTATGGAGATTGTGTTTGGATTGAAATCTAGTTTTTGTTTATGCCACACCATAATAGCAGCACCAGTAGTCATTAGGCTTAAGCCACCTATTATTGCTAATCTTCTCATTTTGTTATTTCTCGTGCCATTGTAATTATGGCGTTAGTACTTAATATTGTTGTTGCTACCGATACTGCGTTCTTAAGTGCGTTCTTCGTTACCTTCAATGGGTCCAATATCCCCATCTTGTACATATCTCCAAACATACCGTCCTTCACATCGTAACCCATCTTGGAATCTGAATTGCTTACCAATCCTTCTATCTCCATAATGTCCCCGTCAGACAACCCAGCATTTTTCATAATGGTTCTGAAGGGAGCCTTCATTGACTCAGACAAGTTCTCTCCAGCCAACTGATCCTCTCCATCCAATAGCTTGTGACCTTCTCTCCATAATGTCACGCCACCTCCAGGAAGTATACCTTCGTCCAATGCTGAGCGAACTGCACACACCGCATCATCTACCCTATCGTACTTCTCCTTCTGCTCAATGTCTGAGTTTCCTCCCACATATATTACACCAATCGCTCCATTCAAGCAAGCTATACGCTCGCTCATAAACACAACCTCTGGCTTAGACTTAGTATTGTCCTTCTGAATCTTTAGCTCCTTAACTCTTTGTTTGATGATAGACTCGTCACCGTGGCCTCCTATCATAATAGTTTCGTCCCTGCCTGCTATCACCTTGTCTATCTTACCCAAGTCTTCCATTCTAATTAGGTTGAGGTCATCACCAGTCTCTTCAGCAAAATACTTCCCACCTGTCGCTACAGCAATGTCGTTCATCAGCTCGTGTCTCTTGTAACCAAACTGTGGTGGCTCAATCTGACAAAGCTTCAATCCGTTTCTCACCACATTCGCAGACAGAGTGTTCATCACATTGGCACTGCACGATGCAATGATCAGTAGTTTGTGTCCACCATTGATAATTGGCTTGAGGACATTCTCAATTTGAAGTACGTTACTAATGACGTGGTCTGATAATAGTACGTAGCAATCGTCAAGCACGCACTCGTCTTTCTTCTGATTATTCACAAAAGAATTTGCACCCCACCCTCTCTTAAGCTGAATGCCTTTATGAACCTCACTAAATGTTTGGTCATTCTGAGAGTTCTCTACCGTAACCACGCCATCAGTACCTACCTCTAAATAAGTATCTGCAATTATTTTACCAAGCTCTTTATCATTGTTGGCTGATATAGTAGCCACGTCCAACAAGCCTTTCTTAGACAGCTTCCTTGAAGTGCTCTCTAAGTTCTGAATAACTCTTCTAGTATATTCATTAATAGACTTAATATATTTATTGGAACTAATATTATTTTCAGCCAAGTGCTTAAGTCCTTCTTTGACTATTGCTTCTGCTAAAACAATGGCTGTAGTCGTTCCGTCACCTGCTATATTCGCAGTGTTTTGAGAGGACTCTCTCATCATCTGAACCGCAAGGTTCTCCACTGGGTCAAGTAATTGTACAGCTTTGGCTACTGTTACGCCATCTTTAGTGACTGTTATTCCGTGTGTATGTGCAGGAGATTCGATAACTACTGTATTACCGCCTGGACCTAGTGTGCTCTTAACTGCTTCACTAATTTTTTTGATACCAGCCTTTAGCTTGGTTCTAGCTTCATCGTGTAAGACGAGATCTTTTGGAGTGTATGACATTTAATTAAATTTTATCCAAATATATAAAATATTTTAAGCCACACAAATAAACTACAATAAAAAACTTATCCTGACGACTTGACGATATTTTTCTTCAAATTTATTTTTTATATATTCTTTCTTTATATTTTTTTTTTTTTTTCTACAAAATAGAGTAAAAGTCGTCAAAGTCGTCAAAGTACTTGATAATCAATAAGTTACAATTTTAAAGTCGTCATAAAGTCGTCATAATTCTGACGAAACTCGTCAGCTTTGGCTTAAAAAACTGTGAGATGTATATAATTTTGGGGTAATATACCACTATACAGCGTGTGTGTCGCTACAGAAATTGATTTTATTTTTTGGGGTGGGGTTGTTATTTTGGTTGGTCTTGGTGGATTTTTTGGCAAATTTTGGGCGATCCTGGTGCGATCCTGGTCTGGTCCTGGTCTGGTCCTGGTGTCGTTTGGCGTTGTTTTATGGTGCGTATCCTTTGCCCTCTATCCGTGTCACGTACCCGTATTTTTTAACATTAAATTATCCGTTTTAAAACGTTTAAAAGTGTTTAAACATACTTAAAGAGGGGTTAAAACCCTCCCCCCATTTTGGGCAAATAAATAAAAATATTTTTCTCTCTCTGTTTTTCCTCTGTTAAGTTGGTGTAAAAAGTAATATATTTTGTTTAACGTTGCTAAACTTTTTTTCTCCTCTGGAGCTGCTCTGTTGATCCAGAATTGAAAAGGTTAAACAGATTTTGTAGTCTCATTTACTTGTTTTTACTTAGCTGTCGAAATTAATACTAAAAAAATACAAAATGAAAGCTTTAATAATTAATAATCATTATACAAAAAGTAGGAATTATAAATATATTTCGGATTATGTATATTCTTTAGATAAAGAAGATATCGAAGAATTTTTACAAGCTTCAGGTAATCCTCACAAAAGTGAAACCGACCTTAATTTAAGAATGATTTGGGAGCTTTGTGCTGTAACAGATGCGATAAATAGTGAAAAATATTTCACACAAATAAACCACTAAAAAAAGATTAATTAATCAGGGGCTTTAATTAGCCCCTTTTAAAACCCAACAAAATGAAAGAAAATATATTATATAAATTGCAAATGTCTTTAATTGATATTCAAACATTATCTGAGGAACTAAGAAACAAGCTAAATATTGATAGCAAAGATTTAAACACTTCTTTTTTTATGCAAAATAAAATAAAACTAACAGTTGAAGAACTAGAGGACGAGTTTAAAAAAATAAAATTATTAACTGATTTATTTTAATAAAAACGGGGGCTTTAATTAGCCCCTCTTAAAACCTAAGAAAATGCTAAAAACTAATTCAAAAAAATATTTAAATAATATTCAAAATTATATACTTGATTCAATAGATAGTGAAGGCTATGACATCAAGACAGAAACACCAACCGAAAAACTACAATTTTTATTTGACTGTTTCGAGGTAGAATTTAACTATAAAAACAACCAATTAAGGTACCCAAATTTACAGGATCGTTTCGCAAATTGGTTGCAGGGGCTACCTTCGGCAATTAGTATTCCACACCAATATAATAAAATATTAGAATTATCTAAAAACTTGTTAGAGGTATACACTTTAACGGAAAAACAAGAAGAAACAATTATTAACAATTATTGGTCATTTATGGCTTATCACATAATTAAACTTAAAAACAAATGAAAACAATAGATATAAACGCAAAAGAATGGTTCGACAAAATAAACGGAAATAGCTATTTTGCAGGAACTATTACAATAAATTACGGAATGGAAACCGAAGAAACATTTTTAATGCCTTTCCAATATGGATACGGATCAAGCTATGAGCAGCAAGCCAAATCAATACTAACAGAGTTTAACAAAATAAGCTCTAATTGGTTCCAGGGTCTTTATACATATTGTAAGGATAACAATATAATTTTAAGATCTTCAATAAAAAGAAAGTCATTAAAAAGAGAATTAAAAGAAATTGAAACAAACTATAATAATAATTTAAAATAAAACAAATGAAAGAATATAATTTACTGTATAACAAACTAATAAATAAAACTATAACTAAACAAGAAGAAGAAAAACTATTTAAATTAGCTTTTGGAACAGAGTTTATGAAATCAAACGACAAAGGAACTTTAAAAGAATACAAATAAATTGTCAAACTAATAAAATTTTTACTATATTAGCTGACGAAATTAATATTTAAATAAAATAAAAATGATACAAATCAAACAGTATAAAGACGTAAAAAACCTCCTATCCAAAGGAGGTAATGCAAAGATAAACAAGAATGAAATCACGACATTTAATTTATCTCTTGCACCACACACACAAAATGCAAAAGGTGTAAACCTATGCCCAAAAGCCTCAAAGGGTTGTGCATTGGCTTGTTTATTTACTGCTGGGAGAGGAAAGTTTACCAATGTGCAACAAGCAAGAATAAATAAAACCAATTATTATTTATTTGACAAACAAAAGTTTATGGATCAACTAGCAAAAGAAATAAATAAAATAGCTTTAAAATCCACAATCACAAATGAAAAATTTGCTCTCAGACTAAACACATTGAGTGATGTTGATTTTGTTTATCAACTTAAAAAGTATTGTGATCTAGACATACTAAATGATGATACTTACAAAAATATTATTGTCTATGATTATACAGCTATAATTGGCAAGGTCAAAAAATATTTGGGGACTAGATACCATTTGACACTATCTAGAAAAGAGGACAACGAACAAGATGTGATGGATGCTTTAAATAGTGGGTGCAATGTTGCCATAGTATTTACAGAACTACCCAAAACATACAAAGGTTTTAAAGTGGTAGATGGCGATAAAACAGATTTAGAGATGACTAAATATAAAAATGTTGTATTGGGATTAAAAGCAAAAGGAGATGCCAAAAAAGATACAACTGGATTTGTAATACAAAATAAATAAAATGGAAAATATAATAAGAAACGTACAACACTTAAGTAGAAAAATGTTCAGTAAAGAGGTTGCAAAGATGCATTACTCTAAAGACAGATTAAACGGATTCACAATGGACCAACTCCTGGATCTTGAGAAATGGTTTAAAAAAGAAGTATTAATTAAAAACCAAATAAAATACAATGATAAATAAAGTAAAGCAATTAAATAAAAACTAAAATTATGGGAAGATATTATAACGGAGATGTTGAAGGCAAATTTATGTTTGCTGTTCAAAGTAGCGATGCACACGAGAGATTTGGTGCAGTCGAAGAAAATCAAAACTACATAAATTATGTAGTGTATAGAGATAGTTATGCAGAGATATGTGCAGAGATTGAAAGTATAGATAAATCATCTATTGATAAGGTAAATCTAATGTTTAATGAAAGGTCAAGCTACAATGATGAAATCAAAAAAGAGTTTAATGTGAGTGAAAAAGATCTGTCAGAATATGCAGATTATGAGATAGGGATGCAGTTAAAAAAATTCTTTGACGACAATCCAGATGTAGATGAATGTAGATTTGATGCAGAATTATAAACAATATAACAAATAAACAAACAGAGTAATAACAAATAAAATAAATAACAATGACAGAATTAGAGTTTTTAGAAGAAAACAACAAGGCATTACATATAAATGGTGTTAGCGGCAGTATTTTATCTCCGCTTGACTGGATTAAAAAAGTACAAGGCAAGAGCCACTTAGAATACTTAGATGAAATGCCGCCCGAACCAAGCCAAGTGATACAATTAATGGAATGGTATGGTGATTATGTTGGTAGAAAGGTAAAGGAATATTGCCGCCAACAAGTAAACAAACAGAGTAATAACAAATAAAATGAGAATAGAAAAACTTTTAAAGCAATTGAAATGGTTTAATGATTTTGCTGATAAACTAGAACAAGAAGATCTAGAAATGTATTTAAAATCCTGCGAGTATGCAGACCAAAAAGAAACAGATGAGATATTTTAG
>Ga0187217_1000045_pt1 | contig 40425 bp, 48 predicted proteins | sample 15SPOviralmetaG_FD_130165 | JGI IMG/M metagenome (GOLD analysis project Ga0187217, IMG submission 130165) | Marine viral communities from the oligotrophic San Pedro Time Series (SPOT) site, San Pedro Channel, CA, USA - 15 SPOT_SRF_2010-09-15... | ecosystem: Environmental > Aquatic > Marine >... | reverse complement strand
GTTATGCCAGATAAAAAAAGTGCGGCAATTAATGCGGCTGAAATAATAATAACGTAGTTTAGCATTATAAGCCTCTACGTGTTAATTCTTTCTTTACTTTAACTTTGTGCTTGGGACGTGAGTTATGATTTTCTAAAAATTCTTGTAACTCAGCTGTTGGTGTACTTTTAATATAAAAGTGTGTTGTAATGTATTTGCCAGAGTTTTTATCTCTTACCTTCTGGCTAGGCCTAAATTTAATTGGCATTTTCCTTTCCTGTTTCTTCTTTTGGTTCATAATATTCACGATACTGTTCAAGTGTTAAACCTTGTTGTATCATGTAAGCACGTATCTGTGCAAAGTTCTTAGATAACAACTCATAGTCATCATCACTTAAACCAAACAGTACAGGGTCTTTGCCTTGCTCTTGCATTTTAGCAAATACTTCTTGTGCGTTTTCGCTAGTAATGATAGTCCATCTAAGTTCTTCTAGTTTAGGTGTGTCAGGATTGGGTAGATTTAAAGGTGCTCTTTCTACTTCAGTAGCAAACACATCTAACTTTTGTACCGTACTACAACTAGTAAGGAACGTAGTTAGGGTTAGCAATGCTAGGACACTCAGAATTGATCTGTGATTTCTTAGTTGCATTAATCTCTTTCTCCGTTAGCGGCGCACCCATTGCAATTTCTACACATCTCATTGCTTTTTTGGTAGCACCATTAATAACACGTTCAACTGAGCTACTACGCTCAACAGCAAGTTTACCTATATCACGTACTTTACCTGCACCGTTGATTTTATTAAAGCGTTCATCTAGTGCTTTAAACTCGTTTGATAAAACTTTGTTTTGTGCTTGTAGTTTTTCGTTAGCGGCTAGTATTGATTTAAAATCATTAGCCTGCTGTGCAATTACAGCCTTCTGTCCATCAATGGACGCCTCTAGTAATATATTATTTGCTTTAGCTGTTTCTAAGTCTGCTTTAACATTTTTGTAATGTAGAAAGCCGCCGCCTGCTGTAGCAAGGGCAACGACTATCATAGCAATTTTAATTGAACTAAACATAATTGTAATTAGCCTAGTAACTCTCCGAGTGTAGCAGGTCCGGCTATTCCGTCTGCTGTTAAGCCTTTACTTGCTTGCCACTCTTTTAATTTGCGTTCTGTACCTGGACCAAAAATTCCATCTGCGCCAATGCCTAATGCTTCTTGCATCATTTGTACACCTTCGCCTCTGCAACCTTTGCGTAGTACTCCAATATCATCGATATCAAAATCATCATCACCTGCATCGTCTGCAAGTGTTACTGGGCTACCAAATACTTCCATTGCTTTTGTATAACGCTTCTGACGTGACTCAAGTCCGATGTTACCACCGTTAATTTTCTTAGTCATTTTTACAACGTCATCTGTGTCTGCAATAGAATTTAAATTATTTGCGTCCCAGAACCAACATGCTGATTCAACAGCACCCTTTTCAGTAGCAACATATTCAGCCGCTTGTTCTGCTGTCATGTCTACTGTTGCGCCAAAACGTGTATAGTTTTCACGTCCTGTTAATTGCTTTAGTCCACGTCCTCTAAATAACCAACCGTCACCTTCGTTAACGTTGCCCATTTTATATTTACGAAACTCGTCTTGATAAACATAGTTAGCAATCATCTCTGGGTTACGTGCATATTCTGCCGCATTACGTTTTGGTGCTGGACCAAAGTATCTGCCAAAGACTGCGTTAAGTGCTTTTTCACTATAGTTTAAATTTTCTTGTAAACTACGGAAGTTGTTAGATTCATGTGCGCACTGACTAATAAAGTGTGCGGCACGTCTTACTGTGTTAATACCATACTTAGGCATAATTGCTACAAGAGCTTCATGCCATCCGTCAACGTTATCGTTCCCTGGAATTAATTGTGCCAGGTGTTCTTTTTGTAGTTCAAACATTTTAGATCCTTTTTAAAACGAGACCCTTATCTTTATTCTCAAAGACAAGTTTGTCTCCATACTTACTTATGTTGTAGTCACCAATATACTTGGTCAAAAAGAGTATTTCAGGATAGCTCTCCATTATGTCGAATTTGCCATCAATGTTATCTTTTATATTTACTACATCACCGAAATCAATAAATTCAAAGAATAACGGATCTGAATATTTCTTTGATATACTTAACTTAGTTTCTTTAAGTTCTACTTCGTCTAAAAAGCTCTTATTAAAGAACTCTTTATAATTACTCATTCTTGCTTCTTCAACTTTAATACCATAGTTGTCTGGGTCATTTGGTATAAGTTCTTCTAATGCTTCTTGTGTTACATCATTTGAACGCCAGTTTTTATAGTATCTAAATTTAAAGTCGTCCATTTCAGCAAGACTCTTAACACCATCTATTAGTTCCATGATGTTATTGTGTACTTCTTTATCTCTAGCAAGTTCAACAAACACTTTATATGTGCCGTCACGTTGTTCGCCTGATGTTGCATCTGCGTCTAGTATAAATCCGTAACCTCTTTCTAAGAAAGCCATTAAGTCATCTGCCGCGGCTTTTTCTTTAAGACTAAAGCTCATTGTTACAATGTCTTTATCTTCACCCATTTTGCTTGCAAAAGAGTCAACTTCAAATGTATGATCTAATGTGTCTCTAAGATCGCCTGCTTTTAATCCCATTATACTGTCGCCTCTACTTCAGGTGCTGGAGCCGCCGCTACTGCCGCGTCTGCTGGTTGTTCTTCTGCTTGTGCTTGTGGTGCCGCATCGTTAGCAGGTTGTTCTGCATATGATTCTGTATCCATTTGTCCTACTATATCTATAATAAGTTTCTTAGGCATTTGAATCTCTACTATCCAAATTGGTTTACGATCAAGTTTACCTTTTTTACTACCAGGACGTATATCATCAGGGTTAGTAATTTTTCTAGGAACTAGTATTGTATCTTTCTTAAAGCGTACTTTACAATCATAATCTAGTAAACGCTTGCCTCCCATAGGATCAGGCATATTTTCCTTTTCCCACATAAAGCCACAGGTTACCCAATGTCTATCAATTTGTGGACCCATAGCAAGTTCGCCATCTTCCCAGTTCTTATAAACGTAAAGATCAAGTTCGTCTAGGACTTTTTCAAAGTCTTTTAATACATTAAATGCTGTATTGCTATCATAGATAGATTCAACATTTTTAATAATATTCATTATATCTTGCATGAGTTTGCTTCCAATATTCTTATATACTTATTTATCCGCATAAGTTAGTTAACATATATTTTTATAATGAGTCTACGGAGGTAAATACTTTTGTAGGAGATATAGCCTACGGGTAAACATTTCCTGCTCCAGTTATCCATATAGGAGGACAATTAATGGGTGCAAAGAGAAAAGCTCGTGATAAACGGGTCGCAAACGGTAACAGCAATGTTATCGAATTCAATACTTTTAACAAGAAAACATCAGTACAACTTATTCCAAGAAATAAACATCAAGAAACATATATCCTAAAATTGCTAGATACGACCAAATCAATAGTTTTTGCTATTGGTCCTGCTGGCACGGGTAAAACTATGTTAGCAGTCCAAACGGCTGTGAAGAAGTTTAAAGAAGGTAATATTGATAAGATCATTGTAACAAGACCAGCAGTATCGGTCGACGAAGATCTAGGGTTTTTACCAGGTACGCTAGAACAAAAAATGGCGCCTTGGACAAGACCTATATTTGATGTGTTAAGAGAATATTTTGATGCAAAACAAATTGAAGGCATGATTGAAGAAGGCATAATTGAGATTGCTCCACTAGCATTTATGCGTGGTAGAACTTTCAAAGACGCATATATTATTGCAGATGAAATGCAAAACGCAACCCCTAACCAGATGAAAATGTTATTAACAAGGCTAGGAGATAACTCAGAGATGGTCGTTACTGGTGACTTAGCTCAAGCAGATCGTAAAGTAGATAACGGTTTGATTGACTTTATTCACCAATTTGAATCACACGGTCAAAACAAGCACCTGGACGTAGTCCGTTTCGAACAAGGAGACATTGAAAGGCATGAGGCTGTAAAAGAAGTTTTATCGGTCTATGGCGACGAATAGAATTTTAGGGGAGGCTTAGGCTTCCCCGGTTTCCAAGACTTTCATTGTATTAATTAAGTTATTAACACCATTCTGTCTACCCATACTTAGCAACGGTGCTAAACCTATATCGGTAAGTGTGTTTATACTGAACGACTGACGTTGTGTGTTAGTTGCTTGATTGTACCAATCACAAATCATACCTGCTAGTCCTTTTACAATAGCACTATCTGCTTGACATGTAAATTGACTGTTAGAATACTTAACCCATAAAGAACTTGTACAACCTTTTATAAGATCGTTACTATTCCTTTCGAATTCTTGTACGCTAGATGCAGTAGTTCCGTATTCCATAATGAACTCGTACTTGTCCATTGCTTCCTCTAGTTCAAAGAGGTCTTCATACAAATTTTGAAATTCGAGCATCGGCTTCCTTAATTGCTGTAAACGCTAGTTCTAATTCTTCTTTGGTAGTATAAGCACCCCAACTAACTCTTAATAGCCCTTTGTTGACGCTTATATTGCGTACTAGAGGCTCTGCACAGAGGTTCCCTCCACGTATCATAATATTTTTAGCATCAAGAAGCATTGTAAAATCTTCTATAGTACCGTGTTGTGGCACCATAGTTATAAGTCCTGTTTGGCTTGCGTAAGGATTGTTTTCGCACAAGTCATTAGCAACTACTGCTAGTGCTTTATCATGTGCAAGTATATCACTTTGATTTCTAATAAGCCAATTTAATAAGTTTGGCAAAGTGAATATTGCTTGTAAGTTTGGTGTACCGCTTTCAAATTTTTGTGCGTTAGTTAGATATGTTTCATGTAGATAACTTACTGCTGATACACTGCCACCGCCTGGATGTACTGGTGCTTTTTCTAACCACTTAGGATCAATCATTAAACAACCAAGTCCTGATGGTCCGTATACTTTATGCCAACTCCATGCTACAAAATCAAAACCTTCGTAGTTATGATGTATTTTCCCCATGCTTTGACATGCGTCTACTATTGTAATTGCATTATATTGTCCTGCAATGAATCTTATTCGTTCTAAATCATTGATAGTACCGGTAACATTACCAACGGCAGTTACAGCAATTATCTTAACTTCAGACTGGTCTTCACGTAGAGTTGCTTCTAAATCAGACAAATCTAACACACCAGACTCAGTTAGTTTTATATAATGACAATGATTGTAGCCTGTTGAGTGAAAGGGTAATGTAAGACTGTGATGAAAGTCACCGCCAACAAATACACTAAAGTCATCTTGTCTCCGTGTTGCTAATTGTATTGCGTCATACAATCCTTGTGTTGCACCACTGTTAAAAACAATTCTATCTTGTGGATCAGTAATACCAAGCCACTCGCCTATTTTTTCTTTTGCTGTATGATACTTCTCGTCTATAAATGCACCCATGCTATGCCCACTACGGTGTGCATTTGCTTTATATGTTAGAAACGTTCCTGTGTCAGTAATTACAGTGTCAAGTGTTTGACTTGTAGCGGCACTGTCCAGATACGTTAGGTCAGGGTGTTCTTTAAAAAACGGAAATCTATTTCTCATACAAACTTTCCTTAAGAATATCTTTATAGTTTGTTATGCCTTTACTATGCAAATAGTATCTATCTTCTTGGCTAAGTGTACCAAGTGCATTACCATGTGCGGCTTTAATGTCGTTATTTAAAACAAACATTTCAGGTCGTGCTTGGATTCTGCTTTTATCAAAAGGCCAACTTCTAATTTGCATATCAGTATCTACACCACTTGCGTCTTTAGCAACATAGCAACTAAGAATACAATCAACACTAGCATTGTTTTCAGCATATATTCTTACATTTATCTTACTTAATGAATCTTTCTCAGGATGTACATTAATACTAACAGGACAATGTCCATGTTCTTGTATAACAGTAATATTATATTCTTCGTGATTTTCTACATCTTGCGGATGTAAATTTAACGATATACCGTTTTCGTTTGTGTATATTTTATTATAAGGTTTGGCCATTTGACAACTCTATTTGTTTAGTTGGGTAACTATCTTGTAAAAGTTGATCGTGTGTTACCAGAAACACAATACCACCGTCATCACATACTGACTTAATTAAATCAGTAACTTGTGAACGACTAGACTGTTCTAATCCACTGTCGGGCTCGTCTAACAATAGTACACGAGGCGTTTTTAATTTTGCCTGTGCTAGTTCATTCTTCTTACGTTCGCCACCACTTGCTCCGTGATTGAAATCTCTTTGTGTCCAATCTTCAGGCAATGATAGTTCTTTAAATACACCTTTTGTTTGACGTATGATTTCAATCTTACGTGCATCAGGTGAATCAAACTTTGCAAATTCACTAAACAAAGACAATGTGTTTACACCGTCTAGTGTTGGCGGTGATTGATGTGCAATAAAGAATCCATTACGTGATCTTTCAAAGCATTCCATGTCTAGTACATCTTCACCGTTAAATTCAATTTCTCCATCAACATCAATATCTGGACGTCCCATAATAGTATGTAATAAGGTACTCTTACCACTTCCATTATGCCCTGTAACTAGAATACATTCGCCAGCATTTGCTTCTAAGTCAATACCATCAAGTATTTCTTTTCCGTTAATGCTTGCTTTTAGGTTTTTAATTTTGAGCATTCAATGCCTCCGCTAATGATTTATCATGGAACATATCTACCATGATATCGCTTCCACCTTGGAATTCTCCATCAATATAAAGTTGAGGAATTGTAGGCCATTCACTATATTCTTTAATATTTTCACGTAGTTCAGCATCTGCTAGTACGTTACGTGTTTCAAAGTCAGCACCTAATACTTCTAGTATTTTTACTGCCTTCATACTAAATCCACACGCCGGAGCGTCTTTAGTACCTTTCATAAACAAAACTACTTTGTGTTCGTTTACTAAATTGTCAATTTCTTGTTTTGTCATCCTATACTCCCTTCCATTTGGACTTCTAATAATTTGTTTGCTTCAGCGGCAAACTCTAATGGTAATGTGTTAAGTACTGAATCACAGAAGCCGTTAACAATAGTACTAACTGCTTGTTCAGGATCTAATCCTCTACTCATTAAGTAGTATAACACTTCTTCACTTACTTTACCTGTGCTTGCTTCGTGTTCAATTTGTGCTGTTTCATTAGCAACATCAGTATACGGAATAGTATTACTAATACTATTACCACCAATCATTAAACTATCGCACTGTGTAAAGTTCTTTGCGTTGTCAGCACCAGCACCCATTTTAACTAAGCCACGGTATGTATTTTTACTGTAACCTAATCCAATGCCTTTTGAAACAATAGTGCTTTTGGTATTCTTACCAATGTGCCACATCTTTGTTCCTGTGTCTGCTTGTTGTCTACCTTTGGTTACTGCAACACTGTAGAACTCTCCTACACTGCCGTCACCTTTAAGTATACAACTTGGGTACTTCCAAGTAACTGCACTACCTGTTTCAACTTGTGTCCAAGTAACACGACTGTTGTTGCCTCTACACATTGCACGTTTAGTTACAAAATTGTATATACCGCCTTTGCCATTTTCATCGCCTGGGTACCAATTTTGTACTGTGCTGTATTTTATTTCAGCATTTTCTAAAGTAACAAGTTCTACTACTGCGGCATGTAATTGATTTTCATCACGCATTGGTGCAGTACAACCTTCTAAGTAACTTACATAACTATCGTCGTCTGCAATAATAAGTGTGCGTTCAAACTGTCCTGTGTGTTCAGCATTGATTCTAAAGTATGTGCTTAGTTCCATTGGACACGTTGTGCCTTTTGGAATGTACACAAAACTACCATCTGAAAATACTGCACTGTTAAGACAACTAAAGTAATTGTCTTTTTGTGGAACAACACTGCCTAAATACTTTTTAACTAAGTCTGGATAGTCTTTTACTGCTTCACTAATACTACAAAATATTACACCGTCTTCTAAAAGTATATCTTTAAAAGTAGTTGTAACACTTACACTGTCGTATACTGCATCAACAGCAACACCTGCTAGTTTTGCTTGTTCGTCTAATGGAATACCTAGTTTAGCAAAGTCTGCTAAAATTTCTGGATCTACTTCGTCCAAACTGTTTAGTAATTTTTTAGGACGACTGTGGTAATACAATTCATCATATTTAATTTTTGGATAATCTACTTCTGCCCAATTAGGTTCTTTCATAGTCTGTAAGGCTGTAAACGCTTTAAGTCGCCATTCTAATAACCACTCAGGCTCGTTGTTCTTATCGCTTATCAATCTAATTGTTTCTTCAGAAAGTCCCTTACCAAGGTATTCTGTCTCTACATTGGAAGACCAACCAGCAGTATACTCTTGTGAAACTTCTTTTTCTTCAATCATTATGTATCACCTTTACTTTAGATTTCTTTAAAAATTCTATACCTACGCTACTTCGATATGCATCTTTATAATATACAGTACTTATACCGCTCTGGTATATTAACTTAGCACATTCGATACAAGGAGCATGAGTACACAGTAATGTGGCATTTTTACCACTTTCGTGTGAACTTGCTAACTTTGCAATAGCATTACTTTCTGCATGTAATACTTCAGGCTTAGATTTAAAGTGTTCATCTTCGCATGTATTATCCCATCCTGTGGGCATACCATTATAACCAATACTAATAATGCGATCATCTTTAACAACAACAGCACCTACTTGTAAACGTTTGGCATGACTTAACTGTGCAAATCTTTCTGCTACGTCCATGTATGCATCTATAAACTTCTGCTTCATCTTTTTAATTGCTCAATCAAGTGTTCGTTTCTAGTATAGATATATTCCCAACTGCGTCCTTTAATAGGAGGTTTACCTAAATCATCATAATACGTGTGTTGAACATAGTACGGCGTTAGCCACATAAGTTTATGTGACCCACTGCGTGTAGGCCACCAAGCAAACTTTTCTTCAACAGTTCTCTGCGGATCAGCTTGCCAGTTTGCTCCCATCATAAACTCTTTGCGATCGGAAACACTTCTGCTATTACTGTTGCACATGCTTTTGCAACATCCATATGTTCTTTTTGTGTACCATTAGCACTGCGTAAATCAATGTAGTGTATCCAACTACGCAATGTACCGTTCATATACAAACGTGTTTTAGTAAGACCTTCTGGCAATACTTTACGTGCTACTTCTTTAGCAATACCATTTTCGATTGCCCAGTCATATGCACGACCACATGTATAAATTACATCTTGTTGTAATTCTTCCCACTTGACTACTAGTTCAGCCATACCATCTTCTGACAAGTCTAATTCAATAGAGTTTTGTCTATTTTTAATATCCTGCATACGTGGTTCACTTGTAATAAACACTTCGCCCATTTCACCTGGCTCTGCATAGCGTTGACTGAATTCTTGAAACGCAAAACTTCTGTGTCGCACAATTTGGTGTGCAATGTCTCTTGTAGTTTCAATTTCAATTACAGCATTTACCATTTCTAACGGTGACCAATGCTGATGTTTGATCAAATACTTAATCAAACGTTCACTTGTTTCTGTATTAATTTGTGCCGCAGGGTTTGATACCTTTGCACAAAATGCAACAAGCTCTTGAAGATCTGTTAAACCTTCTTGTGCAAATTCTGGTGTTGCTTGCGAATAACTTACTAGTTTAGCCATGTTTACTTAAATCCTCTCCATTGCGACCACGGTCTCTATTACCGTCGCCATTAAGCTCTGTTAAATCTTGTTGTTTTATTTTTTGATCTTTGTTGCCAAAGATTTTATCATAGTTGTCTCGATACTTTTCTGTAGGAGTCTTGCTTCTTAGTTCGTCCCCAGTTATATCGTTTCGTGTCGTCATTTTATTTCCTTAAGAGGTATAATACCAAACTCTTCATATTTGTTAGGATATCCATCCCATTTGTCGTGGTCGTCCAAAGGCGCAATTTGTTCAGCAAGTACCGGAGCACCTGAATCAACAACTTTACGGTTTATGTCATCCCACTTCTCTCGTTCTTCACTACGCAATTCAGTATCCTCAAAGATAGCACCAACTGGACATTCTGGAACACAGACTCCACAGTCAATACATTCTTCAGGATTGATTGCGAGAAAGTTTTCTGCCTCATAGAAGCAGTCAACTGGACAGACTGCTACACAGTCTGTATGTTTGCATTTAATGCAGTTGTCTGTTACTAAGTATGTCACTACAACCTCGCTAGTTTAATTAGCACTGCGGCTAAGTTTATCTCCGGATCAACAACAAGTGTATGATCCACCAGTCCTTGTTTAATAATTAGCACTGCTTGATCCTGCTGGGTATCATCTCCGAACAGCGATATGTTATCATACAACCATCGGTAAACTTCTTCCATCTCTTCAGGACGAATAGCGCCACATAGCAATTTACGTGCTTCTTGAATCTTGCCTGCTTTAAACAATTCAACCATGTCAAGTTTCCAATCACTTTCACCTGTATCTCCTTCATTAGGAGCAAGTAGTGATCCGTCTTGCACGTTCATCTGTACCATATTTATGCACTTACGTAAGTCAGGGTATGTTGCTTTTACATAGGTATCGAGCGTATCCAAATCAGGAGTAACACCTTCGGTAATAAGTATTTCAGCGACTCGAGCTGTGAACTCTGTTTGGTCAATTTTAGCAATGTGAAAACCTTGACACCTACTATGCAAAGCGGGAATAACACGATTTGGATAGTTACAAGTAAGAATGAAACGAGAAGTAGTATGATACTCTTCCATAACACCACGCAACGCCGCTTGAGCGTTTGGGCTAAGATAGTCTGCCTCATCTAGTAATACAACCTTAAAGTCCCCAAATGGGATCATCTGTACAAAGTTTACAATTTTATCACGTACATCATCTACTGAGTTTGTTCGCGATGCGTTTATTTCTAAAATGTCTAAGTCATTCAAATCTAATTCATTAAACAATAATTTAGCAAGTGTTGTCTTACCAATACCTGCGTTACCACTAAACAGCAAATGCGGAATAGTTTTTTCTTTAATCCAGTTTTTTACTTGACTGCGTTGTGCTTCATCACGAAATACGTAACCATCTACTGTTTTCGGACGATACTTTTCTACCCATAATTCTTTCATCTGTTTTCCTGTTGTAATCTAAATTGACAATACATATGTCCCCACAAGTATTCGTATATCATATATGCTAGTATAGCACCAAAGATAGGAATTGTAAAGAAGAAATACATAATAAGATATGCGTATACTACTGCCGCCGGATAGTCATACCATCTAATCAAATTATTCGTCTCCGCGTTCTTTGGCTTCTTTCTTCTTTTTACGTCTTGCGTAAAATCCGCCTTTGTAATCAATTTCTTCAGAACGTTGTCCTGCTTCGTAGTAGGTTATCTTTCCGCCGTTTTTTAAATATTCTTGGACGAGTCTATCGTCTGCGGTCTCCTCTTTTGCTACACGTTTCACCTTTGTACTCCTAACTCCTTGTACGCAACCTGGATTGCTTTTGATTGATAATAAGCATCCGCTAGTGCGTTATGCAAATCGTTTTGTATTGCTTTACGTGGATCTTTCTCGCAACATGCAAAAAGTGTTCTAGAATCTCTTATTTGCCAGAAGTTCCACGGAATAGGTTTTCCGCCTTGGCGGAACATGTCTTCCATAATGGTATAGTCAAAACCGTATCCTTGTCCCCAAAACGTATCAACACCAACACTAAACTTACTAATTTGCTTTAAAGCCTCATCTACTGTAACTGCTCCTGTTTGGTCAAACGCTTCTTCACGTATCTCCGGTTTTTGTTTCGCCCACCACTCTATGGTGTCGTCACTTGCACTGCGACCTAACCTATCTTGGTCGTCTATGCTAATTTTAATATAGAATTCTGAGTGCGGTTCGCCGTTAGTTTTTGGATCAAACTTAACACCACCTAGACTTAATACAGTAGCACCTGGCTTTGTATCAATAGTTTCTAAGTCAATTGTTGCGTGAATAGCCATTTTTATTTCCTATTCTCTTGTCCAATGCCTGAAATAATTAACATTACATATAGCAAAGGCCAGCCCCAACCTGTAATGTATCCGCTTAAATGTAGTACTAATAGGGCTACGCCTGTTGCACCGGTAGTACCAATACCGCTTGTTTGCGATGATATTTTCATAGAATCTCCTAACGTTTATACATATTATAACGCATAAACTGTTAGGAGTCAAGTATTATTTTAAGTTTTTAGATAAAATTGGTAAGTTCAGGTGCTTTCCAGCCTTCTGGCTTTAGTACTTTACCATCTTCACGTTTAATAACTTTGCCTGTAGTTGGATCTATTTTAGCAAAGTTTGTGTCCATTACTTCTTTCCATGCACCTTCGGCGTTCATTCCGCCTGCTCGAACTGCACCTATTGTAACAACTAAGATATCAATCAATGCATCTAACTGTTCAATTCTGTCGTTGTCTGCAATAGCATCTTCTAGTTCGCCTACTTCTTCTCGAATTAAATCAAGATACATCTTATAGTTTGCTTCGCTTGGTGCTTGATCGCATGCCGTTGCGAATTTATTAATATCTTCAAATACGTTTGTCATTTGTTTCCTTATGCGTTTATGAAATCTTGTGGATTGATATCTACTGATCCACCGTTGGCTGTTTCGTCGCCAATTTGATGATCGTTTGGTTTTTCGTCTGCCATTGCTAGTATACATTCATCGTCTACCATATGAATTGTAATTTCGCCTTCGTCGTCTGTTTCAACTTTCATACCACGTGTCCAACGTCCATGTTCAATTAGAACCCATTGATTCTTTTCGTACGGATCATTGTTCTCAGGTCCTTTAGAATAAACTCTAGCCCAACGTGGATATATGCCACGCTGTTTACCGTCGTCGCCTGCGATAATAATTCCACCTCTAGTAACTTGTTCACCAAAGTGCATATCAGTTACAAGTACTCGCTTACCGATTGCTCTTAAATTACCTTTTATTGCGTTTACATTAGTTGGCATTGTTTTCCTCTTATTTTGTGTTGTCCCACCAGAGCCATCCGGTGATAATATATTTTGTATCTTCTTTTGCTATTTGTCCACGGTGTATATGTGTAAGTCCCGCAGGCCAAATAACTGTTTTGCCTTTTACTGCTTTTGTAGTTATCTCTTGGTGCATAAACTCAGTACCCCCATCTGGCACATCATTTAAGTAAGTCATATACACTAGAGCTCTATCACATGAAAGTTGTGTACCATCACAATGCCATTTATAAAAACCATCTCCTGGTTCATAGCATTGTATTTGTGGTAACTGTTGCATTGCAAGTTTACCAGCAAACTTTAAAGTTTGATACTTTTCTAAATATTGATCAATAAATCCACACAGTTCTGTGTGATAGTCTGGCCACTTAAACATTTCTGCAGGGCCAAGTTTTTCTGCTTCATGCATTGGAAAGTCTACACTTTTCTTTGTAGAATGATCAACGGTGTCTGAGTCTCCAACAACACCGTCATTCGTTAAACCTCTTTTATAGCCTTCTTGATAAAGACCTAATAATGCATTGCAAATTGATTTATCGTTGAGCTCGTACTCCTCAATAAAACTGGGTAGCATCTACTCACCTTTTGGTACAAAATTTCCGTTGTCGTCTTCGATCCATTCTTGATCATCGCCAAATTCTTCTGCTTCTTTTGCAGTAGGTTCTGGAGCCTGTTCAACTTTTGCTTGCGCTCTAGTTTGCTTTTTTGCTTTAGGCTTTTCTTCTACAACTTCATCTGCTTGTATAGGTGCTGGTGATCTGCCAGGCATTTCTTCGTGTGCTATAGCATTGTTTGTTTCGTAGTACTCACGCATAAGTTCTTCACGCTTCTTAATGATTTTGCCACCTGGGCCAATTTCATCACCACGTGCATTTACTCTTGCATTACCTACTGCTGGTGTTAATTCGTTACGTGCTTGTAAAAGATCCATATCGACCATTTTACCACGCATGGTTTTATAAGTTTTTCTGCTGTTACCTTTTAGTGCCATTTTATTCTCCTAATGGGGTTATATACGTATTTATCTAAGGAACTCACGCCAATCCAGGTCATATTGGATTGAGTTTATTTTGTGTACTCCTATTATGTACAGTACATATGATGCTACTGAACTACCTCTACCTACACCCCATACAATATCATTCTCACGCATAAAGTCTACAAGATATATCATATAGCGTAATAGATTGTGCATATCACGTTCGCCATATGCTTCCATTTCTTCCCATATACGATCTTGTACGTGTTGTGGGCAGGGTGTTTCTGCTTTGCCTAGTACATATTCATATACATTAATGTCTTTGTATTCATCAGGCATAAACCATTCACTTTGACATACACCGTCAAAAGTCTGTTGATCTACATCTAATGGAATATATTTTTGTAATTTGTTAAGGCCTTGTTCTTCCATTGCCTTATTAAATTGTTCCACGTCATCACTTGGATCGCACAGAACTACATGCACTTTGTCTGCATGTCCTGTATAGATCATATCTACTAGATCCTTGTTAGAGAATCGTGGGATACCGAAAGAGTCTGTTTTCATAAGCATACAGTTAGTTTAACTGATATTAATTAAATTGTCAAGTCCTGATTCACCATTATCTTGGTTTTCTTGTTGACGCTTCTTTTCTGCTACCATACGTGTTTCTAATTCTAGTTTGTACGTATCTAGTAGCATTGATATTTGTTCGTGTACTTGAGGATTGCGAGTTTGGAAAAATCGCTTGTTTAAAACTAAAATTTTATCTTCTATTTCACTGGTAGAGAGATTGTCAGTACTTTCGAACAACGGGTGCATTATGCATATGCGCCTATATAGTCAGCAAAGTATACGCTACCGTTAGTTGTCCAAATTTCAAATATATGTACTTTAGAACTATTTGTTACAGGAGTTGACCAAAAACTTGATTCACTAAATTTAATTGTAACACTAGGGCTCCACGCTATTGTATAAGATGCATCACTTGAAACTTCTAATATAACTTTTTGGTATGGACCAGCATATGCATAGCCAGTAATATCAAATGTAGCAGTGTTTGCAGTTGTGTTACTGCTTGATAATGAAATAGTATGATAGTCACCATCTGCAAAATCAATTTCAGTTCCAGTAGTTATATTCTTTTTAGTTTTAGTAAGTGCTTTTACGTTTGGATTTGCAATAGTAACTGTATTAGTAGACGACTGAACATATGTTACGTCCTCATCTTTTCTAACAATATTAGTTTCTATATCTTCTAATCTTGTTTTAACAGCATTATTGTTTGTATTGATAACAGTAAAGTTATCTCTAAATCCTTGGCTATCGTTGTCTTGCCCTGGTACTGGAAATTCTACATCCAAATCTGTTATGTTAATTGGATTGTTTGCTGGTACGTCTGACATAATCTATATTCTCCTGTTGCAGTATTTATCGTAGTTAGACGTTAAAGTCGTAATTTGCGAATAGTATATACTGATCGTTGCTGTTTCCTCTAGTGCTATCTATGATATATCTATCAACTTCAAAGTTAATTGATTTAAAATCAAATGCACTATTTTTTATATTTAATAAAATTTCATCTGCTGTTCCTGGTTTACAGTAAGTTAATACTACTGCTGGCGTATATCCAAGAGCTTCAATATTGTTTTCTTGTGGTGTACGCATCCATAATGGTAAAAAGTTATTATCTGTTTCACCTACAGCGGCTATTCTATTTCTCATATTAGTTATGTTACTAATATATTTTTGTTGTTGTTTGTCCTCATCTACTTTAATTGCATCACTATCAATCTTAAGTGTATTGGTTATTGGTCTTTGTCTAATAGGACTATTGTCAACTACGCCACTTGTATTGTCAAGTGTTTCGTATTGTATGCTGTTTATTGTTCTATCAATTTTACTTTTTACTTTTAATGTTGATTGAACATTGCCTGAACTATGATCTTGTGGATCTATTACTTCAATGTATACAACTTCGTATACTGGTATTTTAGTTCCAAGTTCATATGCTACTGCTTTTTTAATACTACCAAATTTAAATTGTTTGCGTTTATGATTTTTGGCAGCCGCCGCAACAAACTTGTTCATGTCAACAGTTTCAATTCCTGCATACATTAACATTTTTAAATCAGACTGTGTTCCAAATCCTGTATCGTTTGGTCTGTAAATTTTTGCTGGATCAAAAACAATAGGATCACTAATAAAACTATTATATAAGAATTTTTGTTGCGATCCAAGAAATGCTTTAACTATAATGTTACTGAATACTAAATCATTAGGATCATTAATTACAATAGTAAAGTCTCTTCTAATAGCACTAAATCCATATTGATCTTCAGCTCTTGTTTTAAATGTGTAAGTTTTATCAATACTTGTAGTATTACCGTCAAACAACATATCGTTTGAATCAAATGTAGTTAAACCACTTACTGCAAATCCTGCGTACACTTCCCATTTTGCAGTATCACTTATAAACTCTGCTTGACTAGTGTGTGCAATTAAACATTTATATTTTGTTGAGCCTACTTTAACAATGTCATCACTAACATATGCTCTGTTTGTTTTCCAAAAACTTTTATATCTGTTTTCACCAAACTGTTGTACCTTACCAAATATTTCACCGTCGAGTGCTAAAGATAATCCTGGTGGCAATCTGCCTTCTTCTTTTATATATCTTACGTTTGCGCCTTGAACACTTGTAGTAGCATTTATACTAAATGTACTTGTTAGGTTAGCATTAATAGTTCCTAATGCTTTAGGACTTATCCAATTAAGTGTACTATCTATTTTACCTAATAACTTAACTGTAAATGTTTTGTCTTTTGGTGAAGAGTTTGTATCTTCTTTGCCAGGTATTGTTACAGTAGTTGTAAACGTTTCGTCTACATTTAAACGTGCATCTAATGCTTTTGTAAAAATTAAAACATCAAACAAATAACTTGCGTTATTAATTTCGCTTACTGTATATAATGTACCTTTAAGGTTAAAAGTTTTACCTTTTAGTTTAGCAAGATAAGGACTCTTCTTAATTCTTAGTGTGTACGCACCGCCGGCTTGTTTAACTAAACTTTCGTTTGTTCCACTAGTAGGACCTGATGATGTAAATATTGTTCCAATATTATTATTTGCCGCACCAACAGTTGTATAATCTGTAGTACCATATACACTTACAATTTCATAATTTTTACCTGCCTTCATTTTTGTTGCAGGAGTTCTATTCTGTGGGTATGTTGTTTCGTATACTTCGAAACTTAAATCTTCTGTGTTTGTTGCAGGACCAACATAACGTGTTGCTGTAACTGTAAACTTATATTCTTTAGTAACATTAGGCTGATAAGGAACTATGCCTGCTAGTTCGCCAGTGCCTGTATCTAGTGTCATGCCTGGTGGTATAGAACTTTGACTACCGTCATCGTTTGTATCTTTTAATGCATATGTAATAAATCCTAATGTATTACTAGCATCAATTGTATCAAGATATAATGTTACATAATTATCAGCTCTACGATAACCTAAGTCTGCAGGTGTAAGCCATATAGGTGTTCTTACAAAAGTTGCATCAGCACCAAATAAAGTGTTACCCGATTGCATAATAGTATTGTCTGAACGTAGGAAGTCATCACCTACAACATATATTCTAAACAATCTTTTTTGTATTGTGTCTCCGTCACTTACACTTACACGGAATTGATAGTTTCTATTTAATTTTTTAGGTGACTTAGTAGCAACACTTTTATCATAGAATTCAATATCATAATAAAAACTGTCGTAACCATTTGCAGGCCTTGTACCAAAATCAAAAGGAAATGCACCATAAGGACTATCATCATAAAATCCTTGCTGTGCCGCTTTGTCTAATGCAAGTACAGGATCTACAACGCCAACAATTCTACCATCTCTAGTAAGTTGTATGCCTGGCGGTAATTCGCCATCGCCACTAGCAATAAAGTATTCTAGTGTTTCGCCTGCTTCTGTATCTGTATCAGTTGCAATTAATTGAAAGTCAATTGGCGCACTATCAAGTATGTAGTATGTTTCATTGTTTCCAATTGGAAGTGAACCTGCTGTAGTTCCCCATATAGGTTGATCAGCACCTTTAACGCTAACATTATATGTTCGGTCTTCGATGTTGCCATCTTTACTTGCTCGTAGAACAAATTTAAAATCTGTTTCTCGTGCTACTTCTAAAGGTGTTCCCTGAAGTGTTCCTTCTTTAATTCTAAGTCCTGGGGGCAAACTTCCGCTTATAATACTAATAGTGCTACCAGTTATTACACCTAAATCAATAGGCAACAGGCCAGCCGATCTATTTTCACCCGTTTTAGCTGGGCGAAGTGTCTGACCTTCTTCTACTTCTCGAAGAGTAATGTTATTTGCTAGTGTCCACAGAGCCATACAAAAAATCCTTTATATAGCATATTTATCGTCTCTTGACTTACAATCCGTCGCCAAGATCTAAACTTACATTTGTGCCGCCACCTGCAATAGCACCAAAGTCTACAACTGCTGTTTGGAACATAAAGTCGTATAAGTTAGTTACTGTAACAGGCGTAATAGATCCAAAGTTCCAACTGTTTGTAGGTTCTTTATAATAGTTAAGATCTCTTATATCAATGTTATGTACATTACCTGTTAAGTCGCCTGCAAAGTTTGCTGTTACTGTTGTTGCGTTTATTAAACCAACGTTACCTAAATTGTATCCGTCGGCGTTAAGGCCTGCCGCAAGTCTTGGTGCTGGGTCATCTTGTAATGATCCTAACGCACTTGAGTCGATAGTAATATTGCTACCATTTACTGTTGTTGAAATAAGTGTTCCACCTTGGACTGTGTAACCATTATTTTCTGTTACTGTTAAACTACCAGTATCGGCAGCCACAATAAATTGTGTAACACCTGCATCAACGTTTACAGTAATTTCATTATCTGTAGATGCTAGTGTTACATTGTTTCCGCCTACTAATGATTTAAATTGTAATTCGGCAACATTTGAACTGGCATATAATCCTTCGCCACTTCCTAAATTAAGAACAGTAGTTGCTTCTGGTGTTCTTAAATCTAGATCGTTAAAGTTAAAAACAACTTTTTCAAATGCTTCTCTTAGATCATCACCTGTGCCGTCATTTGCAACTCCGCCTAGGTTTATAGTTTTTAGTGCCATGTTTGTCTCCGCTTTACTATATTTATTACATACGTCCTACAACTACTTCAATGACACCTTTGCCATCGCTGTCTTTGCTTTCGACTGCTTTACCAATTACTGTACCTAGTTTAGGATCATTATCAACCATTGCATAACCTGGTATTGCACTTGTTACAAGCATGTCACCTTTTTCAACAGTGCCAATAACTTTACAAGGTACACGCCCTGTTAGTGCCAGTTCAACAACTGTATCACCTTTTAGTGCATTGTTCATTAAGTATGCAGGATCTGTTGAAACAACACCTGCAACCTTACGATCACCTTTTGCTGTACAAATTGTAACTTCATTGTCGCCACCAAATACTAATACTGTACCTGGCTCGTATGCTTGATCACCTACATATTTCTCAGCCAAGTCAGCAAAGTTAGCTGAACTTGCTGTACCACTAAAGTTAGTTGCTGTTAGTGTTGAATCACTAGGTCTGTATTTTAAACCATTTCCACCATCTTTATCAATGCTTAGTGATTGTGATGCACCGTTTGAATCTGTAAATGTAATAAAATAGTCACTAGCACTAGAGTTAGTATTAGAAACTGCTATATTTGCACTTGCACCATTTGATACTGCATTAGCAACATCAGTTGTAGTTGCATAGTTATTATTACTAAGATATGTTGATACTCTAGTGTCTGTGTAGTATAAGTTAGTACCTTCTGATAAGTCAGCAGTATCATGGTTTGATAAACTAGATACTTGACCAGTAACGTCTCCAGTAAATGTAGCATCGTCTCCATCAGTTCCTGCTTCAAGTATTTTACTTGTTCCGTCACTTGCGTAAATGTCTGCTGTTAATAATCCAATACTACTTAAATTGCTACTACCAATGTTAATTGTATCTGCGCCAAGTTGACCGTTTAATGTTAAGTTACCGTTACTTGGATTCAGTTTAAAGTTAGCAGTAGTAAATGCCGCATGTCCTGTTCTAGATGTATGAGCTGGGTTACTTGTTACCCATAGTGGATAAACATCTGCATCTGTTGCAGTACCATCTTCCTGCGATGATTGAAGTGTGTCTGCAACACCTGCAGTATCAACACCACCTGTTAATGGACCATTAAACTTACCATAGAACACACTAGCGTTAGCATCTGAGCCAGCTAGTACTGTACCTACATCAACAATTACGTTACCACTACTGTCTTTAATATCACCGTGATGTGTACCATAGTTATCAGTAACATATGCTTTACTCCAAGGAGTACCACTTGTACCAAGAGTCTCTGTATTATTTGCTACTATGTTAGCACTAGATGTTATTGTATCACTAATTACAAGTCTATTAGCAGTTGTACTTACGCCACTTGCTGTAGCAAACACAATATTACTTCTCTCGCCGGAGTTAGTTACTTCAGTAGCATTTGCAGTAATAGTTGATTTTATTTGATCTAGTGTAGTTGATACTGCACCATTACTTTGGAAAGTAATAACACCTAAGTCATCACCACCAGCAACATTGTCAGTTGTTTTTTGGAATTTTAAATTAAATCCTGCCGCACCGTTATCATCAAGTCTAAGTTCTAATACTTCGTCAGTGATAATAGCGTTTGTTGTAATAGTATCTGTAACTGCATTTCCTAATTCAATGTTACCATTAAACGCAACATTACCAGTAACAGTTAAGTCATTATCAATTAGAACATTGTTACTAAATTGAGCATTACCATCATTTTCCATATCGAAAGTTAATGCGTCAAACATAGTACCGGCATCGTTGCCACGTATACTTAATATTTTATCTTGTTCTAGATAATCTAGATTTAAACCATTTGCAGTATTAGCAAACTTAAATATGTCAGCTGTTGCATCTTTAATTACAACGTCACCACCATTTGCATTAAGTTCAATGTCAAGCTCTGCATCTAATACAATGTTACCTGTTGCTTCAACAGTAAAGGCTTTTTCTGTTCCGTTAACATCAATAGTAAACGCACCCTGTGTTGTAAGCTCTTGAGCATCTTCAGTAGTAGCAAAGTTTAATCTTTCATCAGTACCGTCTTTGAATATAACATTCTCGCCAGCTGGGTTAAGTATAATGTCACCACCTGTACCAGGAGCAACTGTAACAGTTTCAATTTCAAAGTCACCGTTAGTTCTACTAATTTTATTACCATCAAACACACTGTCGTCAACTGTAATGCCAGCGTTTGCTGTAACAGCTTCACTAACACCCAACGTACCAACAATACTAGTATTACCTGTATTACCTGCTACACTAAATTTAACATCTGTGCCATCAACAATATTAAATGAGTTATATACGCTAGTTGAACCGTTTAAAATTTTAACACGAGTTACTTCGTTAGTACCTAGTAAAATTTCTGTTTCTTTTACTTTAAATGCATCAGTATAACCAGCAACTACTAAACCAATCTCTTTTACACCAGTGTGTCTACCACCAGCGCCAATTGATATACCAGTACCTTCACTTGTAAGTTCACCTGGTGCTTGAATGTAGTTTGTGTAAACCCAAGGTGTAACTAAGTATGGTTCACTATTTGATTGAGTAGGACCTTCAGTGTTCTGTTGGAAGTTACCTGCAAATCCACCATAGTTAATAGGATCTTTAAGAATAGTTGTTGAACCAATTTGTACTGAAGCATTTGGTATGCTAACTGTACTCTTATCTGAAAGTGGTGTATTAGCTGATGGTGCAGTACCTTCAATTTGTATACTTAAATGATCGTTTGGAGTGTATATAGAAAGTGTGTCACTTTGTGTATCTAGTACTCTGCGACTATCTACTAATAAACCTCTAGGGTTAATCCAACCACCTAAGTTAAGTGTATTATCTACACCTGAAATTGTGTCACCGTTTTTAAGTGTTCTAACTATACTATCGTCTGAACCTGTTTTACTAATTATACTAGATCCATAAACTCCGTCACGTATTTTAACAAGTGCTGAGCCTAGTAAATTCTGTGAAGTAATAACTGATGTTGGAACACTTTGTGTACCTAATGCACTACCACTTACAATTTGTAGTTGTCCTGTAGTATTAAATGTTCCTGCTGTATCTACAAGCACCAATTCGTTTTCAGTATTTACTGCACCTTGTATAGTACCTGTAGCACCTGTGTTACCTACCTGTGTAATATTAGTACCGTCTGGTAAAGTAAGTTCTCCAGTAGTAACAATAATTGTACCTGAAACTTTTGTTAGTACACTATCGTTAAAGTCTTTATCTTGTAGACCTCCACCTTCATCAACTACTAAACTAAATGGTATAGCTCTAGCAATACCACTTTCGCCTGCACCTTCTTGTTCACCATCAAAGTCAATATCAGCACGACCAATAAGTGTTTTCTCTGGTAAGTCTTGTATCTTATCAAAAGTAATACCACGGTCTTTAACATTTATAAAGCCTGTATTTAATATTGTATTAATAGTTGTATTACTTTGTGCATCAGCATCTTGTGTATAGTCACTTTGGTTAATAGATATTCTTGTAAGTCTATTTGCACCAGCATTACCAATAGTAAATGCTGTTGATACTCTAACTTTAATTTGGTTAACGCCTGTGTCAGTAGCAACTACGTATGCTTCTTTTGCACCAGCAGTTTGTGTAATAACATCATTGACTGCTAGTGATGCAATAAACGCTGTAACGTCAGCACCTTGTAGTGTCCAAATTTGATCTTCAGCAAACACATCTGCATTAAATGCCGCTAAACCTTGATTGGCTTGTTTTGTACGTTGTCCTGCTGTACTTGCATCTTCAAAGTTATTACTGTTAGTAAGTACAGGAGCATTATTCATATCAAGTTTTGATTGTATAATGTCTGCTTCGTTGTTTACATCAGCATTAATAATACTTTGTGCTTGTAGTTGTAGGTTAACTTTAGTTGAACCTGGGTCTAATAATTGACCATTGCTATCCATTGTACCACGTATACGCTCGACTGCAATGTTAACATCACTTCTTGTTGTACTTCCTGGTACGCCATCACCTGACAGATTTGATTCACTTGCGTTTGCAAATTCTAATGTAGTTGTTACAACTGCACCATCAAAGCCGCCTGTTGTATTACCATATGCACCATCTGTATTCTCTATCTTTTCATTACTAAAGTCTGATACAGTTGGTATTGTTATTGATAATGGGTAAACTGTTGTTGAAACTGCTGTACCAAACAAGTCTGTAATTGTTAATACGTTTGCACTATTACCAGCAACAAATGTACCAGTTGTGTTAATTAAACGTATTTCATTACCTTGTGTTACTTGTCTATTTTCATTTGTTGTACTTTGATCTTGTTCCCAAAGTATTTCACCTGTAGCACCTGTGCCAGACTGTGTAACAGTAAATCCTCTTTGTGCTGTTAAGTTATTGTTAGCACCACTAGTTTGAATACTTGTAATTTGTAATGGTGAGTATGTTAGTACATATATTTCTTCACCGTTATCAAGTGTCTTGGCTTCTAGGTCTTCAATGTATGCCGCTGTTTCAGAAGCAACACCAGTAATTAATTGTCCAATTCTCCAATCATCTGGGTTACCAATTGTTTGTTTAACATAGACTCTTCTGTTACCTGTAAGTACTAATAAATCGTTTTTACCATAATCATCTTCAAAACTAATATCATTTAGTTCAATGTCTTTAAGTTCTTGAACTTCGTCATTAGCAAAAACACGCTTATCAACATATTGTTTTGTAGTTGCATCTAAGTCATCAGTTGGATCTGCTAACTGTACAAGTCTACCTGACTGCATGTTCAGTGTATGATTTGGATTGTTATTTGAATCTCTTGTAATTGTTAGTATTGGATTCTTTTGTGGAAGGAAGCCATCACCTAAGAGTGCCGCCTTAACATTCATATTTCTATCAAATCCAAGACGTCTATCAATGTATTGTTCTACAGCATATGATGTTGGAACTGTACTGTTATCAATTGGTGACATACCGTTATCACCAGTGAACTTACTAATTGTTTCACCATCTCTAAATCCTAGTCCGTCTAAGCCTGAGATATTAATTTGTGCCGCAAACTTAACTGTACCTGTACCTTGGTCAACTTCAAAGAACTTACCAACTCTAAAGAATCCATCTTCGTCTGTTGACATAACAAACACACGCCCTTTGCCTCTTTCCCAAACTTGAGATTTTTCAGCTACGTCGGAGTTAGTATATGCTTCTGCTTTTGCTTCTGAAGGGTTACCAAATAGTATGTTTGGATAGTTACTAGTGTTAAATCCACCAGTACCAATGTTACTAAAGTCATGTCCTGTTGCTCTGTTAAGTGAAATATTAACAGTAATACTTGCACCAATACCGTCCTGCGCACCAACACTTAAAACAACTTGTTGTGTACTACCTATGTCTAATGGACGAGCAATACCTGTACCTGGAGGTGTTGGATTTACTTGTGTGTTCTTATCAACTAATGCCGCCGCACCAACTTCAAAGTATGGGAAGCCTGTTAATTGTGTTCCGGCTGCCGGAGTACCTTGTGTATTACCTTCACCATCATGGTATGCTACAACAACATGTACTCTGTCTTTCCAACCAAATATCATTGAACCGCTGTTAAGTCTGCCCAAAGAATCTGCATCAGTTACAGGACTTGTAAGAGCAACTTTTGTATCACCTGCTGTTGCACCGAATGTTGCAGTGTTACTAAATTCTACAACGTCTGTTACTGTTGTACTTGTTGCATTTATTGTAATAGAGCTTGTAGTAAATGATGTTCCGTTCCAATCACTTAGGTAAATTACAGTAGCACCTGCTTGTGATTCTGTAACAACACCACTTGCACTTCCTTGTGTAACTACATCACCACGTGTTACTGCAACTCCAGCACCTAGTGTTAGTTTAACTTGTGATTCAAATTTAGACTTTGCAACTGTTGCTAATATGTATTTGTAGTTGTCATCAAATGTTACAAGGTTAAATCCTGAAGGTAATGTTTGATCTGCTGTATCGCCCCATGATGAAATTGCTTGCTCATTAAATGCAAGTGATCTATAAACCTTAGAACCTTCTGATAATACAACTGCTGTTGAAGGACGAATGTCTGTACTTTCAACATTGTCAAATATAACTTTAGCTCTTGTTCTAATAACAACTGACTCGCCACCATATAACTGTTGTGCTAGTCCGCCTGTTGCACTAGTACTATCTGATGTTTGGTTACTAAATGTAATTTTCCAAACAGCACCATTGCCACCTTTTAGAGGAAGTCCACTAGTATCAGAACTACTGTCAATAGTATTAATAGTTATGTTGTCAGTAAATTCTGTTGTGTCTGTGTTAGAATATACATCTGTAATTTTAATTTTATCACTAGTATTAAACAATGCCGCTGGACTGTCTGCTTGTGATATAAACAATGTTGTTCCACCAACTACTACACCGTCAACATTACTTGTTCTTTGTGGTCTAACTACTTTACCAATAGCACCTGTAGTTTCTTGTGTAACTGTATCACCATAGTGTGCTTTAACTGCACCACTAAGTGTAAACTCTTGTTGGTTAACTGCTGGAATTAAATCTTCTACTATTGCTGGTATAACATTTACAACTTCATATTTTCTTACATCAGTGCCTGCTTCGTCTGCTGGTATAATAGCACCTAACGTTGATAAAGATCCTGAGAAGTTTCTAGCACTTGTTAGTGCCGCATCTGAGAATATTGTAAATGTATTTGCATCAACTCTATTAATATAGTGATCGTCATTTAGTCCTGTAACACCTACAGTATTTTCGATTGTAACCTTAGTACCAGTTTCGTATCCGTGTCCAGTAACTTCAACAGTATTTGTTCCTGTAAATGAAACTAGTGCAGTTCTTTCTGCAAAGGTAATATCAATTTCACCTTCTGGTAAAGGAATAAAGTCTGTATCGTAAACATACACATAGTTTTGTTGTTCTTCTGCTTCAAACTGTGCTGATTCGTTTCTATATACTTTAGCAGTTTGTACAGTGTTGTATGCTAGTTCACCGCTTTGTGGAACTTCGTTAGGGTCACTACCTGCCGCAACTAAACCAAAGTTACCATAAGCATTTGAACCACCTACGGATCTAATTTCAGAACCGTTGTTTGCATAGTATGCCGCATGACAGTAGTATGTGAACATACCAACCATCTCTGATAAACCTGTGTTAGTAACAAGTAGACCGTAACCTAAGTCGTTAATTTGTGTAAAGTCATTACCTAACTGTGATCTGTTACCAGCTGTTTGTAATACTGTTGTATAGTTTTCACTTTGTCCGTACTGTGGAGTTCTTACATCATTAACTAGTGTATAATGTGTAACTGGACCTTCCCAGCCTAAGCCGTTTCCGTTACCATCTTTAACACCTGAGTTGTCATCTAGTATAAGTTCACAAGTACCGTTTTCTTGATCATGGTTAATAATTGAGTTAACTTGGTAACGTATACCGTTTACATAAAATGGTGCTGGAACTTCAGGACGTCTTACAAATAAACCGTGTCCTACACCTACGCCATTAACTTGAACTTGTGAGCGTTTACTTCTTGCAAACAATCTAAAGTTGTTACCATTTTTACGACCTACAATTTCTAATGGCATGTTACCGTTAAATCCATCAACAAACATACCACCTCTAAATGCTTGCTTGTTAACTGATTGTGAGAAACTTGAACCTGTTTGGATATATGGTGACTTAGTAAGAATTTGACCTGCAGGGTCAAGCACTGTCATAAATCCACCGTGTCCTTGTACAGTACAGTTACGTATAATTGTAGCATCGTTCATTAAGAACACATCCATGTCTCTGTTGTGTATTGGTGGATTGTATTCTGGATTGAAAGCGTATGTTATTGTGTTAATAAGGTTAGTTACTACACCACTTGAACCATCTTCAGCCGCCGCAAAGTTAGTTTTCCAAGTTGTTAGTACTGTTCCGTTTGGCTCTTGTATGCCTGCAACATTAAGTAAACTTTCACAAACAGTAGCAATTCTACTGATTGCTTGTGTTGTAATTTCTTCTTGTCCAACTTCTACTGCGCCTTCGTAGTACAAGCCTTGGACTTGCATTGATGCATCGTTACGACCTTTGGTTAAGTCATTTGCAAGTGCATCTACAATGTATCCAATATCTCTTTTACACTTAGTAGTAAAACTAAACTTACCTACGTTAACACTTTCTGGAACTCCTGCCGCACCATGCGATCCTGATTCGCTACCTGTTAATTGGTTAGCAGTATTGAATATTGTTGTTGGCGATACAAGTACAACTGTTGTTTTACCTGCGGCGTTAATTGGATCATCTTTAACTTTACCACTAGCACCTGTAGTTGCCTGTGTCATTGTTTCGCCTTTAACAGCCGTTACTGTTCCAGTGAATACAATAGTTGTTTCTGCCCAAGTACCAAAGCCTGCTGTTTGTGCCGCTGTTGCTTGGATGTCCATCCAATCATATATATCTTCTTGTATATTGATTTTGTTTTCTGCTAAAATTAAACTTGCGTTAATTCTGTTGCCTAAGTTGTTAACACTTAATGCACTGTTTGTATTAATTGGTTTGCGTGAGTCTGAAGCATAATGCCAACCCATGTCAAAGTCTTTTGTATTTGTTGTATCAGCTGAAGCAACTTTTAATCCTGATTGTAACGCACCGTTTAATTTTAGATCATCTGTTAAATTAAACTGTGGACTTGCTGAGAAGTTTGCTCCTGCAGGGTTATATCCATCATTGTATGTAACAACTACTGCTGTGCCGTTTACAACATCTTCTTGTACAACTGCTCTTGAATCTGTATTACTATTAATAAAGTCAATAGTTAGATCGATAATATTAACACTTGCATCGCCACTAGCAATGTTTGTATCAATATCACCTTTAGCATCTCTAAGTGCCTGTGAAATATCTGCGGCATTTAGTGCTGATGTAGGAAGTGTAACACCTGTTGGCAATGTTTGATTGTTAACAGCATTGTAGATAATATCAAGTAATGATTGTGCTTCACTACCTTCTGTTGCACTTGCATTGTCACCACTTACTACCTGATCGTTAATACCGTCAGTGTTATCGTTACCGGTTGCACCTGAACGTGTAACACCTGTTAAAATATCTGTAACAATAGTTTTGAAATGTGTAATAGCCGCTTTAACAACTGTTTGGTATGTACCATTAATGTTAAGCGAAGTATCTGTAAAGTATAGTCTTGCTTGTGTTGAAGCCGCATCATTACCGCCATATAAAATGTTATATGTTAATGCATCAGTCCAACGTCCAATGTTTTGTTCAAGCAAGTCTTCCATGTCACTATCAAATCCTGCTGGAGGAGTAGTGTCATTATTAATGTGTGCAATAATTTCTGTTTTAATAAACGGTTTGTTTGCTTGTAGTTTGTCTCTTGCCGCAACTTTGTTTGAATCAACACCGTTAAAGTCTGGGAATACAAGTGTACTTGTAATGTCAGCAACATAGTTACCGTCACCTGGACTGTTAACACTGTTTTCATCTGTGTTACCATTTTCAATAAGATCAAGTACAGTAGCAAAGTATGCTCTTGATCTACTTAATGCTGAAGTGTTGTCTGCAACGTCATCTAATAATGCTACTCTGTTGCCTGCAAATCCAATTGACGCTAATTCTTGTTGTAATTGACTTGCTTGTACAACGCCTGCACTTGTGTTTTGATATGCAAGACCTTGAACAATCTGGTTATAGTTTGTACCTAGTACAATATCAAACCCTGCTTGTTCTAAAATATATTGTATGTCACGTCTACACTTTGCTTCGTTGTATGTAAACGTACTTGTTTGTGTAAGTATATCACCTTTGTATGCTGTTAACGTACCGCCAGCAAGTGTAAGAGCAACCTCGTCTGCAAACGTTACTGTGTTGCTGTGTAGTGTTAAGCCATCAAAGTATTTGTCACGATAAAAATAAGTGTTTGCCCATTTAGATTGTGATACACGATTCTTTGGACGTATAATTGCACGTCTCATCTCGTCACCAACAACTGAAACTTGTGAGCTTACTTTAATTGGATAGTCTTCTTCGTAAATACCTGATTCAACTTTAATAGTAATTTGTTTTTGACTAACTCTGTTACCGTATTCTAGTTCGTCACCTAACGAATCTGAAACTTCAACGTTTTGAATATCTCTACCAGCACCGTCAACTAAAAACTCAAATGGTTCTTCAAGTATTAGTTCTAGTTCGTCTGTGTTAGTAGCATCATTAATATCATTACTGTATGTAATAATTCTACCAATAGCACCACTACGTGAGCCTGTTACAACTTTACCTGGTATAAGGTCTGTGTTTAAATCTTTACCTTGCCATACACTGTCATTACCGCCATTGGTAATTCTAAGTACATATGGAGCACCTTCTCTTAGTGCTGGTGCTGAGTCAATACCATTGTCAATAATGTTTGTAACAATACCAATCTTAGCACTGAACACATCAATAGCCGCACTTGGTGCGTCAACTAAACCAACATCAAAAAACTGATCGTAATCTGCGTTAAGTGGATTTGGATATGCTGTGTTAATTAAAATGTAAGATTCAAAAAGTTCTTTTGCTTTGTTAATTGTTGCAATAGTTTGTGCTTCTTGTGTAGTAACAGCAAGTCTACCACTTGAATTACTGTAGTATCTTAAACCAGCACTTCTTGATAATTTGTTTGCTGTTGTACTTGAACGTGTATCAAGTCTACCTGCATCAATAATGTAACCTAAGTCTCTTGCACATATTGCTTCGTTGTATGCAAAGTTTTTCCATATATAAGTTGGATCACTTTCAGTAAGTGTAAGGTCAGCATTTGCTGTTGCAATTTGTAAACTTACCCATTTAATTGTTTCTGCAATAACAAAGTCTTTGTTTTGAATAACAAGTGAGTTAAACTTTTCAGTTGATGCTCCGTAATCTGCTCTTTCACCTGCTTTAAAGTCTGCACTATAAATTTTAGATGATACAAGTGATTGTGCATTAGCACCGTACTCAATTTTCTGCATGTATGGACCAGGTTCTACTGGACTTGATACAACAATTTCTTCTGCTCTACGTGCCGCGGCGTTTACTGATCTATATGCATATGCTAGTGAACGTCCTTCTTTGCCCGGAGGTGTTGATGCTTGTGTGTCATCACCTGTTGTACTAACAAACAAATTAATGTTTGAAGCAAAACTTGTGTTGTCTACATAAAATTTTGATGCCGCTTGTAAATCTTCTATACCATTAGGAGTACCTATGCCTGCAAGTTCACCTGGATGATCTTCCAAGTATAATTTGCCTGCCATTTGATCACCTTGTCTACGGACAATGCTTTCTCTTGGTATTGCTTCGTTAGCAAGGAAGTCGCCTGTTAATTTTTTAGGCTGATAATAAAAGTCTGCTAATTGTTGTGTACCAGTACCGCCTGCTACATTTAATTTATTTGTTCCTGCTTCTGCGTCTGTTTTAGTTCTGTATAAGCCAAGTTGTGTATCACTAACAACTCTTACAAAGAATGTACCAGTAGGAAATTCTGTTAAATCTGTTAATGCTTTTGTACTTGTTTGGTCTATTGCTGATGTTAATGTTGAACTGTATGTAAAGGAAGCACCATTTGCTGAACTATCAAAGCCGTGTCCTTGTCCTGTTGTTAATACACCATCAATATATCTGTCATTAATAACTGCGTTACCACTAGTGTAACTATTAATTGTAAATGTATAATCCTCAGTAGATATTTCATCTTCTGTTCTAACTCTTAGTTGTGATCCTGTTCCAGTACCACCACCTTTTAAGTAATTGGAGTCTGCGTAACCTTTAGTAATAAGAACATCGTCAATGGTGTAGCCGTTGTCTTCTGCTTTTTGTTTCCAAGTATTTGCTGGCGCTGGATTGTATGCAACAAAGTTTCCAGCCATGTCTAAGTTTCCGCCTAGTGTTGGAGCACTATCACTTGCTAAGTCACTTTTGACTGCTCTAACAACAATAACAGGTCTGCCATCGTCGTCTATTCTACTTGCATCAAATGCAATACTATCATCTAGTGTAGGATCTATAAATTTATCTGAAGCAAATCTAAAAAACTCTAATTTACTACCTTGTGTATCATTATTGATACCTGCCATAACTGGCGCTGAGTCTGTACTTGGAAAGTTTTCAAACGAGTCAATTGCAATGTCACCTAAGTCTGTAAGTGATATTTGGCCACCTTCACCAAATACTGCATATAATTCATTAAAGTTTTCGTTTACCTTACGAAACGACTCGCGAATTGAATCGCCTGTACCGTCGTTACCTTCTACACCAATGTTTACGTCTTGTTTTGCCATTTTAAATTATACTCCAACGGGCTATTTTAATTCTGTTGCAAGAATTTGTTCTTGTTCAGCAAGTTTGTCCATGTCTATGTTAATGCTAACACCACAGCCGCAACTGCTTTTAGACATAGGATTGTCTATTTCAAACTGCGATCCTATAATGCTTGTTTTGTAATCAATAGTTGAACCTGCAAGATAAAGTAAACTCATTGTTTCAACTGCTAAGTTTCCATTGCCAGCTTCAACAATTAATGCGTCATCTTCAAGATCTGAACGTTCTGTAGCAGTGTCCCAATCGTATTCGAACCCAGCACAGCCACCACCTTTCATGCCTAAAGTAACAGCGTATACGCTATTATCTGTACATAATTTGTCTAATTGTGTTTTTGCGGCATCAGTAAGTGTGATCATATTCAACTCCTTTGTAGTATTTAGTCTATGTTTTTATAATCTTAATGTAAATATAGTTATGTTTATAAGAGAATTTAAATCACAAACCAGGCACGTTCGTAAAAGTAAAACCGGCAAGGAACATACCTATAGTCGTGATGTAACATTAGTAGTAATGCGTTGTGATAATTGTAATACAGAGTTCGAACGTCCAAGAGGATCAATGGATCCTAAACGTATTTCGAACAACTATTTTCATGTATGTAAGAATTGTGATGCAAAGAAATTTGCACAAAAGATGGGCGTAACCAAGAAAAACATCTGGGATATGCCTGCGTCTAGTGGTTTAGATATTAGTAAACTTTAGACGTAACGTGCTGTTTTATAGCAACATGCTTCGTCGTCTGGGTTATCACATGCTCTTTTACTGTTGGTATAGATAGTATCTAACCAATCTTCACGTTCAAACACCTCTACAACATCATCAACTTCAATTGTAGTATCAGTTTCAGTATCTGTTATTGTAATATTAAATAATGGCTTAGTAAACCCACCAGGCAATGTTCTAACATTGCCTGAATTTACATATGTGAAATCATATTTTCCTACTAACATTATTAGTCTTCTTTTTTCCAAATAGTCCAAGCACCGTATGCAATAGCACCGTATGCGGCTAATTTAGCAAAAGGTCCTGCAATCAATACAATAACACCTACTGCAATAAGAGCGGCTCCATCCCAAGATGTACGCTCGTCAATTCTTGCTTTTATCCAGTTAGTCATAAATTACTCCTAGTTTTTCTTAAATCCGTCAGCAGTTTCATTTGCAACGGTCTTCATTGAAGGTACGCCTCTACGAAAAGTTGTATCCTTTCTAAGTGGTGCCTTAATAAATTGATTTGTATTATCAGGCCTTACACCAACTACTTTGTCTAGTGTTAGTTCACCTTTATTGAATACTCTTGATACTTTTCTTTGAGCCATATTTGCTTCTCCTGTGTAATGTATTTATTAAATATATGTTCCTATAGGAGGAAAATTATGTTTAAATGGATAAACAAGATCTTAGGTAGAGCAACAGTACCCAATATTATTGAGGAAGTATTTCCAGAAGAAATACCAGCTGAGCCAAAACCTAAGGCTTCGACAAAGAAAAAAGCAACAACCAAGAAGACTTCTACTAAGAAGAAAGGTTCAGGTAAATGTGATTTCGATAAGTTAACTAAAACTCAACTCCTTAAAGAGGCAAAGCAACGTGGCGTTAAAGCCAATGCAAGTCTTTCTAAGAGTGAAATTTTAAGTAGACTTAAGGCCTAATAAGGCCTTTTAACTGCTCTATAGCAGTTTCACAGCGAGTTAGCTTACGCTCTAATACAGTAATAGCCGCTCGCTGTTTTCTTGACTGCTCTTCCAAACTAGTTACGTATGAGAGTGACGGTACCTCTTGTTGTGTACCATCTTCGCCGAGCATAGTAAAGCGGTCAACACCTTGTGCTTTTAGTCCGCCTGTAACTCTGTTGGGATTTTTATCCGCTGATGGCGCTGTGTTCTTGGACTGACGTCCGTACATTTGATTCAAATAACTCATAGTGTTCTAATTCCTCTTTGTATTTATATAAGTCAATACTAGCAAGGTTCTTACATTTGCTCTCGCACATAATATCTGTGTAAGGCAAGAAGCTCAAAGCCCAGTCATTGACAATTTGGTTAGGATAGTAGTCGCTGTGCGCTCGTAGTTTTGCTTTCTTGTAGCCTGCTTCTAGTAGTGCTGGCATATCAGGCATAGTATCGTGTGCAAAGCCTTCGGGCAATGCTTCGTTACGACTGTATGAATAATGTATTGCAGGACGCACACCACGCCAACTATCTATTACGCGAGCAAATCTATCGTCGGTGGGCTGTATATATTCACCTTCACGGCACCAGTGATGGTGTATGTCGAGTACCAATGCAAGGTCGTCTGCAAGTTCGAGGCTTGCGTCGAGTCCCCACTTGTTTTCGTCGTTCTCGATTGTGATAACATTTCTCGCTTCTGGCGTGAGTCTCTTGAGTGCGGCCTTGATGCCGGCTGGACCTTGTCTGCCTGAGATGTGTACGTTACACTTGAAGTCTTGGAATGATTGTCCGTAACCCATCCACCTGATGCAATCCACATGATATTCAAACTCCTCTATACTACGTTCTACAATTTCCGGGTTATCACTGGCAAGCACTGTGAACTGACCTGGATGCATCGATAGTCGCACATCAAGGGCTCTTGCCGTGTCACCGACTTTTGCAAATTCTGTTTCACAGTATGCACGAACGTCAGGCTTACGCCAATAATAAGACCACTCATGCTGGGTATAAACAGGAAGAACATCAGAACCGAGTCGTACCATTCTAAGTTGTGGAGGAAGTGATCCAACATATTCAATCAACCTTTTGTATGCGGCAATGTTATGGACCATGATGTCCCACAAACGTTGCTCGGCTACATCAACAGTTTGCCTGTTAAGCCATTGTACTGTTGTGCTACGAGTATTTAGTGGGCGTTGAATTTCTTCTAGTTGTTTCTTCTTCTGCGATTGGTCTGGATGCATATACTTGCATGCAAAACCAATACGTTGAATGTCTTCTTGTGATTTCAAAAAGTCTCCTGCTGTTATAAATTTAAGATCCATAAGTTACCATTTCCTGTATGAGCCGTCTAGCTCGTGTGTGCCTGAGTTTGACCATGCCCACTGTACACAGTTGTACCATGCATAGTGTGGGTGTTGTCGTAGTTGTTTGTACCATTGTTTAAATAGTATAACACGTTTCTTAAAGTTTGTCAACGCCAATTATCAACCACCCATTTATCTGTTACATTTGACGGTTGTGGGTCTCCGTGAAACACACAAATACAACACTCTACTCTAGGTACTGCATCATGTTCTTCTATTTCAAACTTTTTATTTCCTCGTATGCCGCCATGTGCAAATGATCGGCTTTGTCTAACTTCCCATTTCCAACTTTGTATCCAACTATCTGGATATAACATTGCTTGAGTCTTTCGAGTTGATTCGAACAACCAATCTTGGTCTCCATGCAACCTTTTTTGTATTGCAATTGGATCCTTTTGAAACTCTGTCCATACGTGATCAAGTTGTCCTACTTCATATCTAACAACACTTGAATTATACTTCTGCCAACCTTTACGCATAACACGAGTAAAGTCTCTTATAGTACACCAATGTCCCGGACTGTATGTAAACAGTTTATCTATATTTGCTGATATAACTACATCAAGGTCCATATATAATACAGTACCATTGATAGGTAAGTCTTTTGTAAACATATAAGGCTTACACCACCAACCTTGTAAGTGTCCTGGTAATGGTATAACTCTTATGTTGTGATTTAATCCGCCTGGATCTTCTGTTAAGCAAACAAACTCATAGTCAAGTGTACAATTACGTTCGACCATATTGTATAGTTTGTTTACATAATCAGCAGAGTACTTTGTGCCATGCTTTAAGCACAACACATAGTATTTTTTATTTGAATTAATTTGTGGAGCATCATCTCTTGCCATTTTTTCAAGAGCTTTTCTGCGCTTACGTTGATCCTTTGTCTCGCCTTCAACGTACTTTTTCAACGACTTATCCCTCGTATATTGCTGAGTTTGCCCCGTGCTCTGCACATTCTGCTCTTACGCAATAGCAACGGTTGTCGCTCATTTCACGTACTAGTTTATCTGCAAAGTTAAATGCATGTTCTGCAAATTTCTCTGCACCAACACCATCCATTACAACAATCTCTGCTAGGTCAAGTTCTTGTAGTTCCATAAACTTGTCCATGTGCGGATCGTTTTTATCAATTGCTGTCTTATGATCAAAGTGATCTTCTAGCCACTTCTTCAAAGGCTTTAGTCCGCCAAAGTCAACTGCCCAATTTTTATTGTCTAGTTCATCACAACCAAATGTAAATGTAAACGCTAAACTGTAGCCATGTAACAAATGGCAATGCGAATGATCTGCATTAGGCTGTCTAAAGACTGCTGACAGTCCAATGTTGTGTCCATAATGTTTTGTGCTTAAATGTTTTCCCATAATATTCTCCTGTATAATTATATGGGCGGCAGAGTTAGAAGGGTTGACGCCAAGTCCTGTTAATGTTATATCTTATTATATAGTAAAGTACTTATGTTGTCAACCTTTACATTAGGTTGAGTCCAGGCTTTTGGTAAAGTCCAGTCGTCTTTAACTAGTATTTTAAACTGTGTATTAGGAAAACAATTGAATACCATACCAATTTGATGTATCCAGTATCTAGGATCAACAGGACGTTTGTCTGCTTTGTCGTAGTTGCTAGTACCCTTGTATACGTTGTTTACAGTTGTAGTAGTACTATGCAAGTCAAAGCCTATAAGATGCGCTGTACGGTCGTTATATAGCGTTACAGACAGCAATACAGCATAAGGTCCGCTCCCCCATTGAAAAGGTTCGTCCCATCTTTGTTTACCTTCATATGGTAAGTCAGGAACTGTAGTTACTCCTTGTGGGAACCAAGATATCCAATCTTTTCTAGTATAAATTTGTGTATGTTTTAAGTTTGCATCAACTGCTTCTTGTGCCATACGCCTATCTACACAAACTAAATGATCCATATGGTAGTCACGATGTATTGCGTTACATCCTATCTTTGGGCCATCGAGTTTATCTATATCAATAGAGGTGCGACTTTCGCCGTTTCCAAATACGTACATAAAATTATTTAGCGGGGGTCTACTTTTAAATAGATGTTATCGAATACTTGTATTTTGTGTGTTTTGAATATCAAGTGTACGCATGTAAATTCACCTGTCATACTAACACGATACTCGCCACCTTGTCGCATATCGTCCGGTACTCTCATATGCCAACCATTTTCTACACGTTCGCCTGGTGCTGTTGCTTGTATGTAGCGTTTTGTAAATGTGTTTAGGTTATGTGAGTGTGAACCGTCTACAGCATGTGCTACGCCATATGCGGCTGTGCTGTTGCACTGATACTTCTTTGAGCCTACCATAAAGAACTCTATGTCCTGATCGTTTTCAATTGGATTGTTTACTACGCTAATTTCCGTATCTGTAAATACAAATGCATTATCAAAACTCATATACGCAATTCCTAATGATATAATTGTTACCATGCTAAGTCCACTAATTACATTCAACATGGCCTTAACATACATATATCTTTTTAGACTATTGTTCATTATCTCTCCTAAAAGCCTCAACTTCTTTTTTAATACTGATGAACTCGTCTTTAACTTCGACTATGTTATTACTTGCCCTATTAAGTGTTCTTATCAGATGTCTTATTGTGTATATAGTCCAAAACCACCATGTCACTGCTGTGACGGCAAACATTCCAAGTCCTAGCCAGAATGCGGTTTTAAAATCTATGATGCCTGTTGCTATTAATATAATTGATATAATTAGAAATATAGTTGGAGTAATGCGGGCATATAAATCCCATCTCTCGACTTGTATTTCAATTGCCTGTTCGGTTGCCTTGTGTTCTTTTTTTGTCATTTTTTCTCTTGCCTTTTGTTAACGGAGGCTCAGTGGCGAACTCCACAAGTATTTATGGACCTGGCGCCAAATATTAATTGCTAGTATTATGAAGAAATAGGTCCGAAGGTCTTCCAAATTCCTGGAGTTCCTTCGCGGGTACAAATCCATCCAACATATCCTGCTGGCTTTGGATTTGAATTCCACACAACATCACCTTTACGGTATGAACCACTCAGTGGTGCTTCACTAGAAACTTCAAATCGCTTACCATCAAAACTAACTGGTCCTGCTGTTTCTATATCTGCTGTTGGATTCTCAACGTTTATTCCTAACTTACCTTTTACAGTAGTTTTACTATCACTATCATTACCAAGTATAATTCTACCTGTAGCACTTATACTAATACGTTTAGTATTATCTGTGATAATGTTAATGTCAGCAGTTGAGAAAGTACCAAAGGTTGCTGTTTTACCTTCAGTATCAATAATAAATTCTGCATCGTCTTGCACTATGCCGAATGTTCCGTTTGGTGTTTCAGTACCAATACCAAAACGCATGTAGTCGCCGTTCCAGAACACATATTGATCAATGTTAAAGTTGCCATCAACTGCTAGGTTGTTTAAAACACCTACTTGTGTTAAGGAACTTTTTGTTACTGTTGGTCCTAATTCACTTCCGCTTAGTACACTTATACTATCTATTGAATAGTATGCACCTGTTTGTAAGTCAATTGGTTCTGAAGACCAAATTCTATCTGGTCCACTACGAAGAACGAACTGCTTTGAAGCACCTTCTTTCTTCCACATAAGACCTTTTTGGTATATGTCGTCACTTGCACTTGCAACAAACTCTAATGGAGTAGAACGTTCTAGTCTAATGTCTGCTGTAAGTTCGTCAACGTGTAGTTTTTGAGCAGTAACACTACCTTCAACAACTAAGTTACCTGTAACGTTTGTGTTGCCTACTATGTTTTCAACGTCAATGTTATCTGTAGTAATACCATCGTTGTCTACTACAACTATAAGTCTATCACTATTATCTCTTATGCCTTGACTGGCAAATGATGTGATCATTCCGCCATGAATTGCATCGCCTGTTAAACTTCTGGGTCCAACAGTTGGTTCTGGGGACGGGGATCTTGATAGCTGAAATACTGCATCGCCTAAGTCTGTTAGACCTTGCTTAATGCGTAATAACTCTTGATCACTTACATTCTTATTGCTCATGTATGTATTTATCAAACAACTTTAAGAAGCACTGTCTCGGGGTTACACCTACCATTTAGTTTAGTATCTGTTGTTTTGATGTCTTCTAAGAATGTACGTAGTTTCACTTTACCCGAGTCTTTAAACTCTTTTAACTGACCTACAGGCTTACGCATAGTCTTTTGTATACTTTGTTCTTCATCAAAGCCAATAATAGTTGTGCCTTTAACACTAAGTCCACTGCCTTCTCGAGCAAGTCCTTTAGGATCTATATTACTTGCAATATATTTGCCTATTTTACGGGTCTTAATATTGAATACCCAAAGCTCATTAGCACCTACAATGCTTGTAGGATCAATTGATGCGAGTGAATACTTGTCATCTGCTTTACAGAATTTAAGTTTTTCAACTACTTTACTTGCACTTCTTGCTTTAGCCTTACGTGGTTTACGTGTTGCTTTAGCCATGTCAATAATCATATCAAAGTTACTAAGAAGTTTTGCATTTGCTTTTTTAATCTTAGCAATGTCTGATTTTTTAAGATGTGCGTAACCTTCTTTTAGTTGTTCCCACATATCAGCATCATGCTCGCTCATTTTAGCCAACTGTCCTTTTGTTGGCATACGATCTAACTCGTTAAAATCTTGTATTTCTGCTTCGTACCATTGTTTCATCTTTCTAGCATGTGCTTGTGTACACTGTACTCTTTTAAGATGTTTTGAAATGTCTAATCCGTCAGGATCAAATGACTTTGGGTCTTCTACCCAACCTTCTAACCAATCTTCAATTGGTTCACACATTGAACGACACTGTTCTTGTATACGCTCTTGAATGGTTGGTACGTACTTTTTAACCTTTTCTTTTTCTTCTTCTTCTTTTACTTCTGCAACTTCAAGACCAATTTTAATTGCCTCTGCAACTTTTCTTCGCAAGAATTGTTCTACACCACAAGTTAGTTCACCACTAGTGCCTGGCAGGCTATTCCAATGTTCTGCTTCTTTCTTGTTTAGTCTAGGCGCACCCATCATATCCATACGTGCTACAATACCTGCTGTAATACTTAACGCACTATTAGGAGCGTTCTTTACTGCCTTAATATCTTCTTTAGAATAGAAGTCATCGTCTTGTTCCATCCACTTAGGAACATTAGTATACAAGTCCGCCGGCTTGAAGTGTTCGTAGTACCATGCATGTGTATGTCTACGATGCCTATGGATCTGTTCACCAGTCCATTCTTCCCAGCCTTCCCATGAAGGTTCCTTAAGTTTTGCTCCGCGTTGTATGCGTGGTGCCGCTCTAGGCTTCTTCTTTTTAACTTTTGGCATTGCCATTTAAGTCTTCTCCTAAATAGTGATTTTCTATAGTATATATACGTTAGTTATAAAAGTCAAGTCTTTTTTAGTGTTAACCACGTCAAATGCTTGTCTTTCATGTTTCCTGTTATTTTTACTTTATACCCGTAAGAATGATCGTCTGGCGAAATGTGGTATTTTATGTCGGAGGCATTCTTCATACAGAACTTGCCTTCAGGAGTTTGTTGCCATTCGTATATAGGTGCAGAAACAAAGAGGTCTGGATCCTCTACATCTGCCATATTAAAAGAGTATAGTACGTACTTGTCCATCTAGCCTTCTTTTTCTAGATCCCAAATAACTATATTAGATTTTTTCGCCTGCTTCGAATCCTCTGAACGTTTTAAAACGTGGGAAACGTAGCGAATAAGTGCCGTCTTGATTTTGTGTAACTGCATCTGCTCTTACCTCTACAAGATTGCCAACAAGAGCATCACGACTATTCCAATAGTCGTCCCTGTGAACATCAGTGAACCCACTACCGACATTAACGCTAATAGTCTTACCGTCGTCGGTTCCTTCGCAG